>ERZ794982.79-NODE-79-length-53224-cov-13.292671_pt1 | contig 53224 bp, 51 predicted proteins | sample MGYA00433071_ERZ794982 | MGnify/ENA primary metagenome ERZ794982 (study PRJEB30140, sample SAMN00862574) | bioreactor metagenome | study: EMG produced TPA metagenomics assembly of the Bioreactor inoculated with sediment Metagenome (bioreactor metagenome)...
TAAAATTTTAACTGTTGAGAAAGAATCTATTACTACTGTTAAACAAGATTGTGAAAAACACTATAAACAAAACTTAGAAACTCTAATAAAACAAGATGAAAAGACATACCTAGAAAGAGATGTAGAACTTAGAATCAAAAATATCTTGCATAAATATATTCAAAAAGATGTATCAGATAAATATTTGCAAAATCTATTTGTAAAAATAGGAAAAGAGTTAAGAGTTGATATAGAAGATGGCTTTCATCTAAATACAAGTGATTTAAAAGTACAAGCTTCAGATAACTGCTTACTTGATGGAAGTGATGGCATAAGCTTTAAATGTGGAAGTAATATCCTAACAGTAGATTCAAGTGGTATTCACTTTAATACTTCAAACTTTGTGGATAATAGTGCTAATGGTGGTGTTAGTGTTGAGGATGTAGTAAAAACAGAGATACCAAAACCACTATATGAAAAAGTAAGAGTAATTGAACTAATTCCTACAATTACAAAACAAAATGATATAACACAAGTTTTAGAGTATGAAGCTGTTGTTGAGAAGTTTTATAATGGTGTTTGGAGTAAAACTACTGATTTAACTCCTACTCAAGAAGCTCAATTACAATGGTATTTTATAAAAAACAATGATGAAGCTGATACTGATATTTTAACAGATAATCCAACAAATGATAATATTACTATTAATGGATTAAAAATGAGTGTTTCTTTAGAAGAAGAAAATATTTATAAAGTAGGACATGCACATTGTTTTGTAAGTAATAGTGAAGAAGAGGGATATACACAAACACAACTTGTAAGATATTTAGAAGTTAAAGATATTATTTCAAGCCATTCTTCACAAGAAGAGGGTGAATGTATAGCAGTATTAAATGTAGAAAGTCCAAGGCAAGAAGAGTTAGTGCAAATAAGATGGCAAATAGAAGATACACCAAAAGATATTTATAATGGAAAAGAGACAATAATTCATAATCTAAAAGAAGAAAAAGTTCATGAAATTAATTTCTTAGCATATATTGATGGAAAAATTCAAGATGGTGCAAATAGTAGATTAACATATGATGAAAAAGGAAAATATATAAGTAGTTTAGGATTTGAAGATGATAACTAAGAAACTAGATGATAAGATAAAACTAACAGCAAAAACAGTAAATGTACAAATAGGACAAGAAGTAAAAGTAATCATAAAACTTTATGATGAAAATAAAAAAGTATTAAAACAAAAAGAGTATAAAGAAAAAGTACAAGAAAACAAAAAAGTAGAGAAAAGATTTACAATCTCAAACTTAGCAGATGAGTTAAATATAGACTCCTCAAAAGTTAAATATATTTCAGGATGGATTGATGCAGATAATGATGGAGAGATAACAAGAGAGTATGAAAAAGAAGTTTGGATAGAAGTAATTGAGGAAAAAATAACAGCTCTTTATTTTTCTTATAATCAACCTTCTAAGCCAACTGTTCATGAAGTAAAAGAAGGTGAGAATCTCTCTTTAATTGCTCAAAAATATAATACAACAGTAGAAGAACTAGTATTAGTAAATAAACTTGCAAATGCAAATATTATATATCCAGAACAAACTATTCTTATTCATAATATAAATCAAGAAGAGGTAAATAGTATTAAACTTAATAATACATTTATTCCTTTAGGAACTAAAGTAAATGTTGTAGCACATGGAACCAAAGATTCAAAAGCTAAAATAAAAATTCTAGCAAATAATTCAAACTTTAACTTTTTAAAAGAAGACCAAGAAATAAGTGAATTTGATGTAACATTTGATGAAAATGGTCAATCAATAACTCCAATAACTTTACGTCCTAAAAATATAGAGGATTATAAAAGTCTTATAAATAAATTTATGCCAAAATTAGGTCATGATATAAAAAGAGAAAAACTTATTTTAAAAGGTGAAATAAAAAAAGACAATTATCAATCTTCACTAGAAGTTGATGATATGAATACTATTGGATTATCTCACTATCAAACATATATAAAAAGTGCATATATTACAAATGCCTCAACAGGTAAAATAGAAGCAAAACTTACAGCAAAAAAGCAAGGTAATGATATAATCTTTCAAGATAAAGAAGGACAAAATGTAGCAAGTACTCCACAAGATAAAATAGCAAGTGCATTTGGTAATATAAATAATGGCTTAGGTGGATTAGCAGCAGGTATGGAACATAAAAAAGGAAGCTTTGCATTAACAAATTCAAAAGGCATACATATCAAGCATTATGAAAGTGGATGGAAAGGAAATGGACCTGTAAAAACTTATAGCATGTCTAAATGGGCTAATGGACTTAGTAAAGGTACTTTTGGTATAAGTTTAGTAATAGGTGCTTATCAGATAACATCTGCACAAGAAAAAGATGTTATAGAACTAAAAAGAAGAGGTATAAAAACATCAAGTTATATAGATGGATTTGGACAACAAACAGAACAACAAATAGGAAGTACTCTTACAGGATTTACTGGGGGAAGTTTAACATCTGGGTTAATATATTTAGGGATATTAGCACTTCCAGCTGAAGTACCTATTTTAGCTATTTTTGGAGCCTCTATTCTAATTGGAGGAGCTGTAGGTTGGATATTTTCAAAAGTGGGAGAAGAAGGAATTAAGCTTATTCAAGATAGCAAAGGAAGTACTATAATAAATGATTATTCATTACACTAGAAATAAAAGGATATATAAATGAAACAAATAGAATATTTTTACAATATAATATATTATTTTTTTTACAGAGGTGCAATTAAAATATCTTATGGGTTAGACTTTATTTTATATCCATATAGAAAGTTAATATTTCTAATTATTGACATTCCAGTTATACGTAAACAATATACTAAAAGAGGCATTATAAATCCCAGAAAAACAATAGAAGAAAGAAGAAAGAAGACTACAGAAAGTCCAATATTAAGTCGTGGAACAATAATAGGTGCAGGATTAGCCCAATTTACTTTTGTGTTATTTTATATTGGAATTTATCATATATTTAAATACTCTTTTTTCCCTACTTTTGAGGATAGCTTTGGTTACGTACTAACAGTTACATTTATTTTAGCATTTACAACAGACGTAATATTATGTCAAAAAGGCGATAAAGGTGAAAAATATATAAAAGAGTTCAATAAAAGAAAAGGTTGGTGGAGAACTAAGTGGAAAATCATCACAATACTATCTTTATTTTTAAGTCTTTGGTTTTCTTTGACTACTTCTAGTGGTGGTAATGTTGGGCAGTTTCTTATTAGTTTACACTTTTAAATAAAAAAAGAGAGTTATTCTCTTTTTTTATTTTATTTAACTTTTTCTAGGTATTCCCCAGTTCTTGTATCACATTTAATAACATCACCTTCAACTAGGTGAAATGGAATTTGAACTACAGCACCTGATTCTAAAGTTGCAGGTTTTTTACCACCTTGTGAGTCACCTTTAAAGTTTGGTGGAGTATCAATGATTTTTAATTCAACTGTCATTGGTGGTTCAACTGTGATTGGTTTTTCATTGAAAAACATCATATCAACACTCATCCCATCAATAATCCAGTTTTGTGCATCACCTACTTGATCATGAACTAATCCTATTTGTTCATAGTTCTCTGTGTCCATGAATTGTAGCATTTCACCATCATCATATAGGTATTGCATATTTTTTTGTTCTAAATTTGGAGTTTCACATTTATCACCAGCATGGAAAGTTTTTTCGATAACTTTTCCATTTAGAAAAGATTTTATTTTACATCTAACAAAAGCAGCTCCTTTACCAGGTTTTACATGTTGATAATCTGTAATTTTATAAGGGATACCATCTAATTGTATCTTTAATCCCTTTTTTAATTCACTCATTGAAATTGCCATTGTTTATCCTTAAATTTCTGCATAAGAAACAGATATTGCTGCTTCTAGGTTTGCTAATTTACTTAAAATATCACTATTTATTGTAGCATCAACTAAAATCACTGCAAGTGCGCCATTTTTGCCTCTTGATAGTCTAAAGTCTGCAATATTGATACCTTCATTACCTAATACTTTACCAACTTCTCCAATTACTCCAGGTACATCAGAGTTTCTAAGGAATATCATATTACCTTTTGGTTCAATATCTAAAGCGAAATGATTAATATCAACAATTCTTTGCATATTATCATTAAATACAGTTCCAGATATAGTATTTACACCTTTTTCTGTAGTAATTTTAACAGTAACTTTATTGTTATAGCCACTATTGTGAGAAATTTCAGCAGTATCAAAAGTGATACCTTTCTCTTCTGCCCAGAATTTTGCATTTACATAGTTTACATCTTCTCCACCTGATACAGATAGCGAACCAACTGCTGCAAATGTAGTCAAAGAATCTAAGTATTCTGCAATTTTACCTTCTGCTTGCACACTAATTGATCTAATAGCACTTTTGTCACTTTGTGCACTTAAAAATGCCATTTTTTGAGTTAATTCGATATATGGTTTTACAAAAGAAGGAATTTTACTTTCATCAATTGGTAAGTTAAGAGCATTTGGATATGCAATTCCACGTGCAGATTCAATTGCATTTTGTGCAGCTTGAATAGCGATTTTCTTTTGAGACTCTTTTGTATTTGCACCTAAGTGTGCAGTTACAGTTATATTATCTAAGTCTAAAAGAGGGTGATTTATTGCAGGTTCTTTTTTAAATACATCAATACCAGCCATTGCAATTTTTCCAGATTTTAAGTTATTTACTAGTGCTTCTTCATTATATAAACCACCTCTTGCGCAGTTTATTAAAATAACACCATCTTTCATTTTAGCAATCTCTTTTTCACCAATAATATCAAGTGTTTCTTTATTTTTTGGTGTGTGTATTGTAATAATATCGCAAGATAAAATATCATCGAAATTTGTAGTATATTCAATACCTAAATCAGTTGCTTTTGTTGATGGTATATATGGGTCATAAGTTACAACATCCATTTCAAAAGATTTTGCTCTTAGTGCAACTCTGTGTCCAATGTTACCAAAACCAATAACACCTAATTTTTTACCAAATAACTCATTTCCATACCAATCTTCTCTTTTCCAGATTCTGTCTTGTTTTAATTGATTGTGAGCATAAGGGAATTTTCTCATACAAGATAACATGTGAGCCATAGTAAGTTCAACTGCTGCAATAGTGTTAGCTGTTGGAACATTCATAGCAATTATTCCTCTTTTGCTACAACCTTCCATATCAACATTGTCATATCCAACACCAGCTCTAATTATTGCTTTTAAATTAACAGCTGCGTTTAAAAACTTTTCATCTACATCTGTAGAACTTCTCGTAATTGCAATATCAGCATCTTTAATTACATCTAATAGTGCAGTTTTATCTATATTTGCGGCATAAACGTAGTTTATGTCCTCTGTGTTCTTAAGGATGTCTAGTCCATCCTCATGAATGTGGTCACAAACTACGATAGTATGTTTACTCATTTTTAAAATCCCTCTTATTTAAAAATTATTTAATTTGATCTTTTAATAAATCGCCTAAAGTCATATGTGAATCATCATTTACAGCTTTAAGAACTTCTCTTTCTTGTTGTATTTCTAATCTTTTAATAGATAATCTAACTCTATTTCTTTTTGTATCAATATTTACAACAACAGCTTCAATCTCTTCACCAATTTTAACTTCATCAGCTTTTAATGGACCAAAATCTTCTGTTCTTACTAAACCATCTAAGTTGTCATCTAGTTTAATAAATAGACCAAAATCTTTAACATCTTTAATTGGTCCTTTTACAATATCACCAATTCTGTGTGCATCTTGGAATTTTTTAGCAGGAGAATCTGAAATTTCTTTGATACTTAAAGAAATATTTTCTTTATCTTTATCAATTTTGATGATTTTAACTTCAACTTCATCACCTTTTTTAAACATTGATTTACATTTTGCGTTAGTTTCCCAAGAAGCTTCTTCATTATGTAATAATCCATCAATTTCACCAATAGTAACAAATGCACCAAAGTCAGTTAAAGTAGCAACTTTACCTTTAATAACATCACCTACATTGTTCTCTTTTAGGAATTTTGCAAAAGGTTTTTCTTGTAAGTTCTTTAATGAAACTCTTAATCTTTTTTTATCAATATCAAGCTCAATTACTTCAACATTAACTTCTTCACCTAAAGTTAAAATCTCTTTTGGATTTTTGATGTTTTTATTCCATGTAATTTCAGAAATATGTAATAATCCCTCAATATCATTTCCTAAATCAACAAATGCACCATAAGATTCAAAGTTAGAAACAGTAACAGTGATTGTATCACCAACTTCTAATTGATCTTTAATTTCTTCCCATGGATTTGGTAATGCAGCTTTAATTGATAATGATAAGTGTTGTTTTGCTTTATCATAAGAAAGAATAGAAACTGTAACTTCATCACCTTCTTCATAATAATTAGCTGGATTAACAGGACCTTTGTAAGAGATTTCATTGTAGTTTACTAAACCATCAATTCCACCTAAATCTACAAACATTCCATAAGAAGTGATTTTTTTAATTGTTCCATTTACTGGTTCACCTGATTCTAAAATTTCAGCAATTTTAGTATCTTTTTGTGCTTTTGCTTCTTCAATTAGTTTCTTTCTAGAAACAATAATTGAGTTTTGGCTTTCGTTTACTTTTAAAACTTTAGCTTTAACTTTTTTACCGATTGCACCATAAACTTTTAAGTAAGATTGAGCCATTGGCATGAAATATTCACATCCATCCTCATCTTCAATTATGAAACCACCTTTATTTTTAACAGAAACAACTTTACCTTCAATTACTACATCTTCAAGGTCTTCTTTGTGTTTCTCTACAAATGCGTCAAATTTCTCTTTTTGTAAAACTTTTCTATGTGAGATTGCAGGTCTTTCACCTCTTGTTCCCATTAACATAACAGGGATAGTATCACCCTCTTTATATTTCACTTCACCATTTAGCGTGATTTCAGAGATATTTAATCTACCTTCAATCTTTTGACCAACGTCAACAAGCGCGTTTTCTTCAGTAATTTCTACAATTACACCATTTACTACAGAGTTATTTTCAGCATTCTCAAAAGACTCATTAAGCATTTGCTCAAAGTCAAAGTCTTCACCAATTTCAATATCTTCGATACCCATATTATTCCTTCGTATTAACCGTTATTTATTAAATGGGATGATTATATCCAAAACTGGCTTAAATTAAAAATTTTCGTTGTATTCTTCTACTTTATTAACTACTTCTTGAATGATCCAATCAGGTGTTGATGCACCAGCTGTTATACCACAGATTTTTTTATCTTTAAACCACTGTTTTTCTAGCTCTTTAGAATTTTCAATTAAATAAGAATCTGAACAGTTCTCTAAACAAATTGCATGTAATTGCTTTGTATTTGAAGAGTTTTTCCCTCCAATTACAATCATTATGTCAACCTCTTTTGATAAATCTCTTGCTGCATCTTGATTTTCAAAGGTTGCATCGCAAATAGTATTAAATACCCTTACTTCTTTATTTTTTAATATAAGTGCATTTACAATTTCAAGATATACTTCTTTTTTCTTTGTAGTTTGAGCAACAGTTGCAATCTTGTCATATTTGAAATTTATCTTATCTAAATCTTTGACACTAATTACAACATGAACATCTTCTTGATCTTCTCCATAAGATTTTACACCTTTAACTTCTGGATGAGTACTATCCCCAAAAATTAGTATTGAGTAGTTTTCCTTTGACATTTTCTTAACAATTTGCTGGGGAGTTGTAACAAAAGGGCAGGTTGCATTTATAACTTTTGCATCTTTATTTTTTTTTAGATTTCTTAGCTCATCTTTTGGAATACCATGAGTTCTAATAATAACAGTATCATCTTTTTTTACTTCTGAAAGTGAATTATATAAACCTACATTAAAATTATTTTTTAATCTATCAATCTCATTTTGATTGTGAATTAGTGGTCCCATAGTAGCAGAATTTTCATACGATTCTGCTATTTTTATAGCTCTTTTTACTCCAAAACAAAAACCATAACTTGAAGCTAATTTAACTTGCATAATTTTCCTTAATATAGGGTGTCAAGTATCTCTTTGAAGTTAGGAAATGATGTTTGAATACATTGTGTATCTTCAATATCCATATCACATATGGTTCCAGCAATTGCAAAACTCATAGCGATTCTATGATCCCCATATGAGTTAATTGTAGCTTTATTTATTGAACCACCAACAATTTCATAACCATCTTCAAACTCTGTATAATCAACACCACAAAGTTTTAAATTTTCTATTACAGAAGATATTCTATCACTTTCTTTAACTCTTAACTCTTTTGCATTACTTACTTTAGAATTGCCTTTTGCTAAACTCATTGCAATTGATAAAGCTGGTAATTCATCAATTAGCCAAGAGATATTTTCATTTACATCTACGCCTTTTAGTTCATTGTGTTCTACAATAATATCACCAATTGGTTCATAAATATTCTCTTTTTCAATATACTCAACTTTAGCACCCATTTTTTCAAGAATTTTGTATGCTTCAATTCTTGTAGGGTTTAAAGTTACGTTTTTTATTGTAACTTTTGAGTTTGGATTTATTGCCGCTGCAACTGCAAAGAAAAAAGCTGAAGAGGGATCAGTTGGAACTGTAATATCTAATGGTTTTAAATAATCATTTAAAGGCTTAATATTTATAAAACCTTCATTATCTAGTTTTATATTTGCACCCATACCATTTAGCATTCGTTCTGTGTGATCTCTTGTTAACTCTTCTTCTTTGTACTTACATGTATCTTCTGCTTTTAAAGCAGCTAAAATCATAGCAGATTTTACTTGTGCAGAGTTTACGGGTGATTGGTACTTAAATGCTTTAAGTTTATTTCCTCTAATAAATAAAGGAGCTTTATTTCCATCTTCTCTTCCATCAATTTTAGCACCAATACTTCTTAATGGATTTGCAACTCTTTTCATAGGCCTTGCTCTTAAGTATTTATCACCTGTTAGAGTAAAAGCACCCTCAACACTTGCAAATAAACCGCAAAAAAGTCTTATTGCAGTTCCTGAGTTACCACAATCTAAAACATCTTCTGGCTCAGTTAATTTATTTGGTGGAGTAATTTCTATGTATGAGCCATCTTTTTTGATTTTTGCACCAAGTTGTTCTACGATACTTAATGTGTTTAAAGTATCCTCAGCTGTGAGATAGTTTTTTATATATGAAGTTTTATTTGAAAATAGTGAAAACATTGCACATCTATGAGAGATTGATTTATCACTACTTATTGTATCAATTGTAATATCAAATGATTTTCCAATTTTCTTTATGTTTAATGTTTCCACTTTTTACCTCTTTATTCTCTTAATCCAATACCTAGTTCTGTATCAAGCTTTTCTAAAATTTTATTCATTGTTGAAGTTATATCTTCTTCTTCCAATGTTTTTTCATCATTTTGTAAAATAAATCTAATAGTTAAACTTTCACTCTCTTTAAGTTTTTCATCACTATAAATATCAATTAAATTAAACTGTTTTATATTAGTATCTTCAATTGAGTTTATTACTTTTTTTATTTCTATATAAGGCATATTTTTAGGTGCAATAATACTTAAATCTTTTCTTGAAGCTTGAAATTTTGATGTTGTATGTACCTTTATTAAGTCATCTTTAATTGCATCAAAATCAATTTCTGCAATAAATGTATCTGGTAGATCAAATTCAGTTGCAATACTTGGATGAAGTTTACAAATAAATCCAACTACTTTACCATCAATTATTACATTTGCATTTTGATAAGGATGAATAAAACTATTTTTAATACTATGCATAGGTTCTAATTCAAATTTTCCAATTGAGTTTAATACTCTTTTTGAAAATTCAAAAAAATCAATATTTGCTGGTTTCCCTGCATTTGTGAAGCTTTCTTCTTCTTTTGATCCACTATGAATAAAAGAGATTTTAAAACTCTCTTCTCTATTTATATTTATTACTTTACCAATTTCAAAAAATGCAGCACTTTTAATACCTTGTTTGAAGTTATTAGAACAAGCTTCTACTAAATTTAAAAGAATCGTTGTTCTTAAAGTGTTTAATTCATTTACAATAGGATTTAATACATCTAGTTCTTCTTTTACAACATCAAAACCATATTTTTTCAAGTTTTCTTTATTTGAAAAAACATAAGTTAAAGTTTCATAAAAACCATTTTCAATAGCTTTTCTTCTTATTTTATTTTTTTTGATTAAATTTGCTGATGTTTTATTAAATCTATTTACTTCATCAATTGCTAAAGGTTTTGCTTTAATGTTGTCAATTCCTACAATTCTTACAATCTCTTCTGTAACATCAGCCATATTTTTAATATCATGTCTGTGTAAAGGAATTTGAATAGAAAATACATTGTTCAAGCCTTCTTTTACTTCAAATCCAAGTGCATTTAAAATATTTTCAATTTGTGCTTTTGGTATATCTTGACCAATTATTGAGTTTATTTTATCTATATTGATATCTAAATATTTTTTTTCTATATCTTCTACAAAAGCTTCTGCTCCATTGTATATTTTTGCACCATATTTTGATATAAAAGTTGTAAAACAATCAATCCCTTGTTTAATATCTGGTTCACTTCCTCTTGAAGTTCTATAATAAATATCTCCAGTTTTTTTCTTTGTCTCAAAAACTCTTTTAGATAATTTTTCTGGATTAATATATGAAGCTTCAACAATAAAGATATTGTCTTGAACTTTTGTTTTTTTATGTTCAATACTAATAGTACTTAAATGTTCTTTTCCATATATATTATCAAAACCATCTTTGTCTTTTTTTACATGTAATACTGACAAGCCATCATCTGTATCAGCATCTTCATTTGCATATGAATTTAAAATTACACCGTGTGAGTGAAGCGAATATGATATTGCATCATTTATATCATTTTCTTCAAACTTATCAATTTCTCCAACTCTTATTTTATATAAAACAGGAAGTTTAAAATCAGTAAAATCAATTGCTTTAAATAGTAATGAACTTTCAATGCTACTTTCACATTCAACTTCTAAAAATTGACCAATTCCAAGCTCATTATTATCAAGATTTTTCTCTTTTTCGATAATTGGGATATTATAAAAAGCACTTAATTCTCTTGCAATACCATTTATACTTAAACAGTCACCTCTATTTGCAGTTAGTTCAATTTCAATAATATCATCATTTATTAAAGGATATTCATTTAACTCTTTCCCAATTTTTAGTTTTCCAATTGAGTTATCAAGTTCTAAAATTCCATCATTTAGTTTTGCTAATCCTAATTCAGTTGAAGAACAAATCATTCCATTTGATTCAACACCTCTTAGTTTTGCTTTTTTTATTTTAAAATTATCATTTAATTTACAACCAACTTTAGCAACAGGTACATATTGCCCTGCATCAACATTTTTTGCCCCACATACAATTTGTACAGTCTCATCTCCAACATCTACTTGACAAATATTTAACTTATCTGCATCTGGATGTTTTTCTTTTTCTAAAACTTTTCCTACTACAACTTTAGAAGCAATTCTTACTTCTTTTACACTATCAACTTCAAGTCCAATTGAGTTTAGTGTTTTGCAAATATCATCAGTAGAAATTTTTGATATATCAATAAACTCTTCTAACCATTTTCTTGTAACTATCATCTAAACTGTCCTAATAATTTTAAATCACTTTCAAATAGAGATCTTAAATCTCCAATATTGTGTATAAGCATCGCAAATCTTTCAACGCCTAAACCAAAAGCATATCCTGAAACATTTTCATATCCCACAGCTTTAAATACATTAGGGTCAACAACACCACAACCTAAAACTTCAAGCCATCCTGTATGTGAACATACTCTACATCCATCACCTTTACAAAATACACATGAAATATCAACTTCTGCACTTGGTTCTGTAAAAGGGAAGAAAGATGGTCTAAATCTAACTTCAACATCACCAAACATATGTTGTAAAAACTCAACAAGAACATGTTTTAAATTTGCAAATGATACTTTATCTGCACTATCAACTACAAGTCCTTCTACTTGGTGAAACATTGGAGTATGTGTTAAATCAAAATCTCTTCTAAAAACAGTACCAGGAGCTATCATTCTAATTGGTGGCTTTTGTGATAGCATTGTTCTTATTTGCACAGGAGAAGTGTGTGTTCTTAATACCGTAAAGTCTTTATTGTAAAAAGTATCTTGCATATCTCTTGCAGGGTGATATTTTGGAAGGTTCAATGCTTCAAAGTTGTGAAAATCATCTTCAACTAAAGGTCCTTCTTCTACTGCAAAGTTTAGATTTTGGAAATAAGTTATTATTCTATCCATTGTATCAATTACTGGATGAATTGAAGCACATGATAACTCATTATTAAATCTAGTAACATCAATTTTTTCATTTTCTAATTTTTTATTTAAAGCCTCTTTTTCAAGTACTTCTTTTTTTGTATCTATTGCTTCATTTATTGCAATTTTTTGCTCATTTAAATTTTGAGCAAAAGCTTTTTTCTCTTCATTTGGTATAGTTTTAAGTTTTGCAAATTCTTTTGTTAAAACACCTTTTTTTCCAAGTGTTTCAACTCTTAAAGATTCTAATTCTTCAAGTGAATTGGCATTATTTATTTTTTCAATCCATACTTTCACTTAACTTTCTCCTGTTCAATAGTTCTTTCTAAAGTTAGGAATTATACTTAATAATTTATTAGAGTTTGGTTATAATAATTCCATAAAAATAAAAGGAAGAAATATGTGTTTATTTTGTAAAATTATAGATGGTGAGATACCAAATAAAACAGTTCTTGAAAATGAAGAGTTTTTATGTTTTCATGATATAAATCCTGCGGCTAAAATTCATGTGCTTATTATTCCTAAAAAGCATTATGACTCTTTTGATGTAATCAAGCCAGAACTTATGGCAAATATGACAAAATTTATTCATGAAGTTGCTGATAAATTAGGTGTAAGAGAGAATGGTTATAGATTAATAACAAATATAAAAGAGCATGGCGGACAAGAGGTAAATCACTTACATATGCATTTATTAGCAGGAGAGTATGTTGGTAGACTAGTGGGAGCTAAAAAGTAGTTTTACTACTTTTTGCTGTCTTCAAACTTACCAAGATTCATAAGTTTTTCATATCTTTTTTCAAGTCTTTGAGCAGTAGTTTGAGATTTTAATTCTTCTAAAGTATTTAAAAAATAATCTCCAAGTGCTTGAATAGCTTGTTCTTTTTGTCTATGTGCCCCAATTAGTGGTTCATTTATAACATCATCAATTAATTCTAATTCTTTTAATGATTCAGCTGTTATTTTAAGTGAATTTGCTGCTGTTTCTGCTTGTGCTGGGTCATTCCATAAAATAGCAGCACAGCCCTCAGGCGAAATTACTGCATAAACAGAATATCTCATCATTGCTAGCTTATCTGCAACTGAAATAGCAAGTGCTCCACCTGAACCACCCTCACCAATTACAACTGAAATAGTTTGGGTTTTTAAATTAGAAAATTCATATAAGTTTCTAGCGATTGCTTCACTTTGGTTTCTCTCTTCTGCTCCAATTCCAGGATATGCACCTGGAGTATCAACTAGCATAAGAATTGGAATATTGAATTTTTCAGCCATTCTTGCACATCTTAAAGCTTTTCTATAACCTTCAGGACTTGGCATTCCAAAGTTTCTTTTTAGTTTATTCTTTGTTCCTCGACCTTTTTGTTCACCAATAACCATTACTTTTTGTGAACCAATATATCCTAAATAACAAATTATTGCATTATCATCATTATAGTGTCTATCACCATGTAATTCATAAGCATCAGTTAATAAACCTCTTATATAATCAAGAGCATATGGCCTATCTGGATGTCTTGCAAGTTGCAGTTTTTGATAATCATTTAAGTTTTTAAATGTTTTTTCAACTTCTTTTTGAAGTTTTTTATCTAAAATCTCAACAGCATGTTCATCTGCACGACTTTTTGCAACTAAAATGTCTTCTTCAATTTGTTGTATTTTATTTTCAAAATTTAGATAAGTTGCCAAATATATTCCTTTTTTCTAGAGGGAAAGTCCCTCTATAAGAGTGTTTGTTAGTCTATAAATTTTTTGAAGATGATAGAACCATTTGTTCCACCAAAACCAAAGTTATTACTCATTACAGTAGTTAATTGAGTTTTTCTTGATTTATTAGGAACAAAATCAAGATTACATTCTTCATCTTGGTTTTCTAAGTTAATTGTTGGAGGAATTATTCCCTCTTTTAAAGCTTTAATAGCAAATATTGCTTCAATAGCACCTGCTGCACCTAAACAATGTCCAATTTGACCTTTTGTTGATGTAACAGGAGGACAATTTGAAATATCACCAAATAGATCTAAAATAGCCTTTGATTCATTTCCATCTCCCACAGGAGTTGATGTACCATGAGCATTTACATAATCAATTTTAATATCTTCACCAATAGTCTCTTTTGCCATAGCAAGTGCTGCTTTCATAGCTCTTAATGGACCATCAATAACAGGAGCAGTGATATGATTTGCATCTGCACTTTCCCCAAATCCTATAATTTCAGCATAGATTTTAGCACCTCTTGCTTTAGCAGATTCTAATGTTTCAATAACTAAAGCACCAGCACCTTCACCCATTACAAAACCATCTCTATCTTTATCAAATGGTCTTGAAGCTTTTTGAGGGTCATCATTTCTAGCACTTAATGCTTTCATCGAAGCAAATCCACCAACACCAGCACCACAAATAGCACTTTCTGCACCAACAACTAATATTTTATCAGCTCCATTAGTTGCAATTGTTTTAACTGCATCTGCAAGGGCATGTGTTGAAGCTGCACAAGCTGTAACATGAGATAAACTTGGTCCTTTTAAACCATGTTCAATTGAGATAAAACCACCAAGCATATTAACTAATGATGATGGAATAAAAAATGGTGAAATTCTTCTAGGACCTCTTGATTGACACACAACAGAGTTTTTTTCAATTGTTCCTAGTCCACCAATTCCAGATGCTGAAATAATACCAAATCTTTCAGAAATTGAATCATCAACTTTTTTATTCTCATCTGTAATGAAATTTGCATCTTTCATTGCTTCTTTTGCAGCTTTTATACCTAATTGAATAAATCTATCAGCTTTCTTTACTTCTTTTTTGTCCATTACTTCTGTTGGATCAAAGTTTTTAACTTCTGCTGCAATTTGTACAGGGTACTGTGAAGCATCAAATAGTGTTATTTTTTCAACACCACATTGACCTTCAACTACAGCTTTGAAAGATTCATCAACGTTGTTTCCTACAGAATTAATAGTACCTAAACCAGTTACAACAACTCTTTTCATTAATTATGCTCCGTTTCGTGTATTTATATTTTATTTAAAATATTCAATTTTCAATAAAAACTCAAGATTTTAAATAAAAGAGGCAAAATAAAAAGCTAGAAGTCTAGCTTTTTATTCAAAAGTTTAAAATTACGCGTGCTCTTCGATGTATTTAATAGCATCAGCAACAGTTTGGATACCTTCTGCATCTTCATCAGGGATTTCGATATCAAACTTTTCTTCTAAAGCCATAACTAATTCAACTACGTCTAAAGAGTCTGCTCCTAAATCCTCAATAAATTTAGAATCTTCTTTGATCTCTGCAATATCACAATCTAGTTGCTCTACTACCACTTCTTTTACATCATCTAATAATGCCATATTTTTTCCTTTTATAAAATTATCATCGTATTATAGCCAAAAAGATTTTAAAAAATCTTTTAAATATTTTTTTAGTGGAAATTAAACGTATAAACCGCCATTAACTTTTAGGATTTCTCCAGTAATATAACTTGAGTGATCACTTAGTAGAAACGCTACTGCATCAGCTATCTCACTTGCTTGACCAAATCTATTTAATGGAATATTTTTTTCATAATATTCTTTTACTTCATCTTTTAATTCATCAGTCATATCTGTTTGAATAAATCCAGGAGTTACTGCATTATATCTAATACCTCTTGCTGCTGCTTCTTTTGCGAAAGATTTTGTCATTGCATTTAAGCCACCTTTAGAAGCTGAATAATTTGTTTGTCCAGGGTTTCCCATTTCTCCCACAATTGAAGAAATATTTACAATAGAACCAAATCTTTTTTTACCCATAACTTTTAAAGCACTCTTACAACCAATGAATGCAGAAGTTAAATTGGCATTAATTACATCATTAAAATCATCAACTGACATTCTTAAAGCAAGTTTATCTTTTGTAATACCTGCATTATTTACTAAATATGATAATTCTGCATCAGCATCAATAATTGTTTTAACAGCTGCATTAAACTCTTCTTCAATTGTTACATCAGCTTTAATAATAGCAGCACATCCACCATCTGCTTCAATCTCTTCTTTTATTTTTTCAGCAGCAGTAGCACCACTTCTATAATTAATCCACACTTTAAGTCCATATGTTGCTAATGTTTTAGCAATTTGTGCACCTATACCTCTACTAGCGCCTGTAACTAGTACATTTTTTCCACTAAATTTCATCTTTATCCTTTCTTTTTATTAAATTATTTTTTAAATTAAACTCCACGTTTATTATCCCAAACTCTTATGTGTAATCTATCACAATATTTAAAACCATTTTCTAAAGCAAGATTAATAACTGCTTCACTATTTTTATTCATTTCTTGTGTATTATCACCCATAGGCATAAGATAAGTTTCAACATTTGGTAGTTGTTTTAAAATATCTTGAATTTCATTATTTGCTTGAGTTAAAAAATCTTTATTTACTACAAACTTCAAATATTTGTCTTTACACTTATTAATAATAGATGTAAGTGTTTTTATATTAACTCTTTTTTTCAAAGGTTCTAAGGAATTACTTAATTTTACACTCATAGAAAAAAGTATATCTTCTTGATATTTTTCTGTAATATCTATATTTAAAGATGCATTTGTTTCAATAGTTACTTTATAATCATTTGTTACATAATATTTTAAAAGTTTTTGAAACTCTTTGTTTTTCCAGTAAAGTAGGGGTTCTCCACCTGTTATTACAATATCACATTTATATGAGGGAAGAATTTTATTTACTTCTTCAATCAAATCATTTGCATTTGAAAATGTATTCCATTGGTCTTTAAAAGCTGGATCAACTGCATAATAAGAGTCACATGCACATTTTTTTATGCCACTTGGTGTTTCATACTCTACCGCAAAGCCCTCACATTTGAAGTTGCATTTACCAAAACGTATAAAAACAGAAGCTGTTCCTACTCGTTTACCTTCACCTTGTATTGTAGGACCAAATATTTCATTTACTTCAAGCATAAAACGTACTCTTACTTTTTGGAGTTTCCAAAAATTCAACATGGGATACTTTTATACCTAAGTTATTCATTTTTTCTTGAACAATTTCTAAAAACCATGCTGATAAATTTTCACTTGTTGGTACAAAGTCAACTAAAACATAGCCCTCATAAAGTTCAATTATATGATTTTCTTCATCTTGAAGCTTTGATAAATCTACTAAATAATATCCCTCATTAAATTTTATTAAGTTTTTTTTATTTACTTTAGGAAGTAAAGTTTCAAATAATGGATCATTTATATCTAAAATAAATTTATGATCTAAAACATCATCAATAAAAGATTTAAACCAATTTAAGTGCTTAAAATCAGTTACCATACCATCTTTGAGTTTTTTAGCTTCTAGATATACTAATATTTTTCCTTGATGACCATGTAGATGTCTACATTTTAAGCATCCATCTAAAGAAAAATCAGTATTTAAAGTTTGTGACCAAACTCTATGCCCATAACAAAAATCAAACTCTTTTGATATTTTCCAATGCATTATTTTACCTTATAAGGAATTTTATCTTCACTATTTGCTTTTTTAAACCCATTTAATCTTAATCTACAACTATCACAAACTCCACATGCCTCTTCTTCTTCTTTATAACAAGACCAAGTAAGATTTAAAGGAACATTTAATTCAAGTGCTTTTAATACAATTTCATTTTTCATTAGATGAACTAGTGGTGTTTTTATTTCAAGTTTTGTATCTTCTTTTGTACCTGTATTAATTGTATTCGTGATTGATTTAATAAAATCATCTGTACAATCTGGATATCCAGAACTATCTTCTTCTACAACTCCTATATACAATGCACTTGCATTCTCTTTTTCTGCAATTGCTGTTGCAATTGATAGAAAAATACCATTTCTAAATGGAACATATGTAATAGGAACACCAGCTTCAACACCACCAACTGGTACATCAATATTTTTATCAGTTAATGCACTAGCTCCAATTTGAGTGAAAAATGGTATATCAATTTCGTATTTTTCTTCAATTTTTAAGTCATTGCATATATCTCTAAATGCTTTTAGCTCTCTATCTTGTGTCCTTTGTCCATAATTAAAATGAACTGCAATAATTTCATAGCCTTCATTTTTTGCAATATAAGATGCTAATGTAGAGTCCATTCCTCCACTTAATATACAAACTGCTCTTTTTTTCATTTTGTTATAAAATCCTTTTTTATATCCGTAAAGAATTTCCAATTAATTGGTAAGATTTTAACTTCATCATTTTCTAAAAGTTCATCATTGTTTTCATCTACTACTATCATGCTATTAGCATTTGAAAGTACATTTACCATTCCAGGAGCTCTTTTTTTTGAAGGTGTAAAATACTCTCCATCAAAATCACCAGGAATTACAGTAGTTCTTTTTTTATTTTTAAGTGGCTCTGACATTTTGCCAATTATATAATTGTGAAAAATGTTTCTAGAACCTCTTAATTTTTGTACAATTAATTTTCCAAAAACTTCAAAAATAAGTGCAGAAGCTAAAGGATTTCCAGGAAGATTTAAAATATATGTATCTTTTATTTTTCCAAATATAGTTGGTTTTCCAGGTTTTATGTAAATACCATCAATTATAGTTTTAAAATCAAGTGTGTTAAAAGCTTCTTTTGTAAAATCCGCATCCCCAACACTTACTCCTCCTGATGTTATAATCAAATCAGCTTCTAGTGAGTTTTCAATAAGTTCTTTTATTGATTCAAGACTATCTTTTGCTTGTCCCATAAAAGTAACTTCACAACCAAGTTCAATTGCTCTTGCTAGAAATGTTGGAGTATTTGAGTTGTAAATTTGATAATCTTCAATTTTTTCATAATGAAGTTTTAACTCTTCTCCTGAAGCAAAAACAGCAATTTTAGGTTTTTTATATACTTTTATATGTGATATTCCTTGAGAAGAAAGTAGGGTGATTTTTGCAAAATTTAATCTAGAACCTTTTTTTATTAGATGTTCATGTAAGTCAATATCTTCACCAACATATCTTATGTGTTGAAACTCTTTTACGTTTTTTGTTATTTCTATTTTGTTGTTTTTCTCTTTTGTCTCTTCTTTTGGTATTATTGCGGTTGTATTTTTAGGAACTCTAGCCCCTGTCATTATTTTCACACAAGTATTAGGTTTAAGTTCTGTATGTTTATTGTCACCTGCAAAAATAGTATCTATAATTTTAAGTTCATTATTTTTATCTTCATATCTAATAGCATAGCCATCCATAGCAGAATTATCAAATTTTGGAAGAGCGTATTGTGCAAAGATATCATCTGTACAAACTCTATTGATACTTTTTTCTATGGGTATAATTTCATAATTTAAATTTATTTGTAAATTTTCTATAATACTTAGTGCTTCTTTAACGTTTAAAGCCATTTTTTTCCTTTACTAATACCTTATGACAAGTTTGCTATAATACCAAAATTTTTTAAAAGTGAGATAAACAATGGAAATTATGCAAGAAGCAATAACAACACATGTATATGCAATCTTTTTTTTCTTAGCTATTATACTTTTTAACTTTTACAGTTTGATTTTTGTTAAAGATTTCATAAAATTAGCAAAAAGATTAAAACTTACAACACCTGTGTATCACTTAAGTAATGCAGTAATTATGTACACAGGAGCAATTGTTTCTGCATATGCACGTAGTTTTAGTTTTACTATCATTATAATGATAGCAGCTTCAATTTTTTTACTTGTAATTGAAATAAAAAGATATAAGAAGATGAGAGTTATTAAATCAACTGATATAAAAGCTCAAGAAGAATTTATACCTTATGCAAAAAAGATTTATACTATAGAACTACTTGTTTTAGTTAGTGTATATATTATTTCAAAGGTATTTTAAGTATGCAATTTACTTATCATGAAAATGCAAAAGAGGCTGTTTTAAATATAGAGAATGATAATTTTAAACACTTAATAAAAGCACGAAGACATAAAGTATCAGATGAAATTGCATTTAGAAATTTAAAAGATAATTATCTTTATTTTTATAAGATAGTTTCAATTGATAGAAAAAGTGCTTCTTTAAAATTAGAGTCAAAAAAAGAGTATATTGTAAAACTTGATAAACAGTTACACATTGCTTGGTGTATAGTTGATCCTAAAACTATAGAAAAAGAACTTCCATATTTAAATGAACTTGGAGTAAGTAAGATTACTTTTATTCCTTGTGATTATTCTCAAAACAACTTTAAATTAAATTTTGAGAAAATGGAAAAGATTCTTGTTAATTCTTCTCAACAGTGTGGAAGAAGTGATATTATAAAGCTTGAATTGACAAACTGTCTAGATGAGTTTATTAAAGAAAATCCAAATACTTATATGTTGAATTTTTCAAAAAATAGTGTAGATTCTAAAAAAGATGATATAAAAACAATTATAATTGGTTGTGAGGGTGGTTTTTCTAGTAGTGAAATAGATAGGTTTGATAACGAAAAAATTGTTGGTTTTAATACAAATTTAATATTGAAATCTCAAACTGCAATTACAGCAGTTGCAGTAAAAATACTTATTTAATGAAAAGATAAACTAAAAAGTTTATCTTTTTTATTACCAACTTCTAACTATTGAATGACATCTTGAACATGCATTTAAGATATCAGAGTATGCATTAGCTGCATTTAAATATGCTTTATCTTCTAAGTTTAGCTCTAAGATATTTATATCTAAACTAATTCTTTTAGAAGCAGTTGATGCAACATTTACCATATGTTTTTTCTCTTTTGGTAAGTACTGTCCAATTACTTTTTCATCAGAAAATAATTTATTTCCATCTTGAACAAGTTTTGAACCACTTTTAATTAATTCAATATTGTTATTTAAAAACCCTTGTTGAATTTGAGTAATTCCTTGTTCCATGATAGACATAGATTTTTGCATAACATCTTGGGCACTAGCAATCCCAAAAGCTAATGTACATGCTAATACGATTTTTCCTAACTTCATATTCGTCCCTTTAAATTTTGTTACATTTATGTTACTATTTAATCTGTTAAACAGCACTTAAGTTTTATAAAAAAAGGTAATAATTAAAAAATTGAAATAATATTTTGTAAAATTGTAGCAGTATAATAAAAAAGGCCTAGATTGTAAAACCTAGGCCTTTTTTTTATTTTAGAAAGTAAATATTCTAGTGAAGATTTCTCCAAAGTTTTGCTTTCCATAACCAAGCAAAAATTGCAAATATCACTAAGTAAATTAGGAATTTTGGTCCTAATTCTTCTCTTTCAGCTTTTTTTGAATCTCCAACTTGTTCCATATAATCAATAGCTTGTTGCTCAGCTTTTTGAGTTAAACCAACTCTTGGCATTGCAGTTCCCTCTAAGTGTTTTTGAGGGTCATTGATAAATGTATGTAAGTATGATTCACCTCTACTTCTAATATATTGAGATAAATCAGGAGGAGTTTTCCCCATATATGCTTTGATATTTTCATTTGGAGTATGAGCAGACATTGTTCCACCTTTCATATCCCCATATTTAATACCATGACATCTTTGACAAGCATCTGTAAATACTTCTTTATTTGTCATTTCTTCAGGTGCAATTGATTGTAAATAAGCAACCATATCAGCAATTTCTTGTGGTTGCATCCACTCATAACCTGGCATTGGATGAATTCTTCCATCTTTGAATTTATGTTCAACTTTTGAAGCTTTTGCAGGATTTTTTATAAATGCAGCTAAATAATCAGCATTATAAAGATTTCCAGCAGTACTTAAATCAGGTGGTACAACACCATAACTAGCAGCAGAAGTTGCATCATCCATTACAGGAGGAAAACCTTCTTTTTCAATTGAGTGACAAGCTGTACAGTTAGTTTGAACTAAAGAAGCACCATTTGTTGCATTTCCTGTTAGTCCGTTTAAACCATCTACATCTTTATACTCATAATCAGCTGGTTCTACATGTGGGTGCATTTGCGAATGAGCAAATGGCTCAACTCCCCAATAAGTAATAAGAGTAAATACTACTACAACTATTAATACTTTTAACTCTCTCATTATGCACCTCTCTTTTTAGCATCTGCTTTTGTAATAATTGGCAACAATAAAAATAAAATGATAAATATCGTAGCAGATACAAATCCTACCCATGCATTTATACCTGTTGGAGGTAATTTACCATATACAGTCAATACAATTAAATCAACCATTAAAAGCCAGAACCAAATATTAAACCCAGGTCTTTTATGAGCTGGTAATACAGCTGGATCTCTATCTAAGAATGGGAAAATAAAGAAAATAACATTTGCAAAACCAAATGCAATAAGTCCAACATCAAATGCTTTAATAGGTCCAATATCAAAGAAGAATCCTCTTAATACTTCATATGACCATAAGAAATACCACTCAGGATAAATATGTGCAGGAGTTACCATATTATCAGCAGGATCAAAGTTAACTGGATCCATTGCAAAACTATAATGGAAGAATACTAAATAAAAATAGAAAATTAAAAAGATTCCTAATACAGCTAAATCTTTTGAAATAAAGATAGGCCAGAATGGAATAACTTTTGATTCTTTTTTATTCCCACTTAAATACTTTTCAGCTTCAGCATCAAAGTCAATATCTTCTGATTCTTGATTGTTAACATGAGGAATTCTTAATGTATAAAAGTGAACTACAATAATACCCATAATAACAATAGGTAATAAGAATACATGTAACATAAAAAATCTAGTTAATGTAGCATCAGCAACGTTAAAGTCACCTCTAATCCACACAACTAATGCATCACCAATAAATGGAACACCACCAAAAAGGTTTGTAATAACCATTGCAGCCCAGTAAGACATTTGTCCCCATGGTAACATATATCCAGAGAATCCAGCAGCAGAAAATGTTACAAATAATAACATACCTGAAATCCAAATCATCTCTCTACCTTGCTTATAAGAACCATAGTAGATACCTGTTAGCATGTGAATATAGATGATTAAAAATACAACAGAAGCTGCAACACCATGCATATGTCTAAATAACCAACCATATGCAACTTCTTGCATAATTGTATAGTTTACAGAATCAAATGCTAAGTTAACATCTGGTTTGTAGTACATCATTAAAAAAATTCCTGAAATTACAAGAATACCAAATGTAGTAGCTAATAATACACCCATTGCCCATAAGAAGTTAATATCTTTTGGAATCCAATACTCAGTCATTAAAACTTTGTTTAGTGTTGTAGTGTTTAATCTTTGATCTAACCACTCACCAACAGAGTTTGCTTTTGTAAATTTTGCCATTATTTAACTCCTTACGCCATCATCGCAGCTGCGATTTCTTTGTATTCTGGTCCTTCTTCACCTAAAGTAAGTGTATTCCCAGAAACACTAAACGGAGGCAGATCAAGAGGTCTTGGAGGAGGTCCAAATGTTTGCTTCCCACTAGCATTAAACTCCCCACCATGACATGCGCATTTCCACATATCTTTTTTCCATGCTGGAATACATCCAAGGTGAGTACATAATCCAATAGCAATAGTAAATCTATCACCATTAACTACTAAGTCTCTTTTAGAATCTTCCATTTCAGCAGTCTTTTTAAGAATAAAAATCGGCTTACCTCTCCACATGATTGTACTTGGCTCACCAGCTTTACTTTTACTAAGATCAAACTCAGTAAATCCGCTAGCTAATACACTTGGAAGTGGGTCCCATGCTTTCTTCATACCAACTAAAGAAGCGGCACCTCCAACTGCAGCAACTGCAGCAAAAGTGTATCCAAGAAAATCCCGTCTATTTGTTTCGTTAGACATTTATCTTCCTTATTTTAAAATAAAATTTGTTTATTATATTGTTAATTTTCTTAAAGTGTAATGACGCAAGTCAAATTGGAACTATTTATGTAGATTTTGTGAGAAAATTACACACAAAAATTATAAGATTAAGTTATTAGAGAGCTTATGCTTCTCTAATAAATTTTACTATTTCTTTTTCGATATTTTCTTTATCTATAATTGAGTTATGAATAATTTTTGAAGAAAATAATTTTTTAATGCTTTGCGGTAATTTGGCATTGTATTTAGAAGATATTTCCTCTAAAGCATCCTTATCAGCATAAATTTCATCATCTTCTTTTAATGCATTTAAAACTGTTGGTGAGAATTTTGTCCACTCAGCTGTTGAATATATAACAGTTTTTAGATTTTTTTCTCTAAGGTTTTCATATGCTTTTAAACAAGTAGCTGTATGAGGATCCATAAGGTACTTTTCATCAATGAATTTTTTTATTATTTCTTTCCCATAATTATCATTTGAGTTTATTGCAGAAAACTCATTTTGAAGTAAATCAAGTTCTTCTTTTGTTAATTCAAACTTCTTATTTTCATTTAAACTGTCAAATAGCTCTTTTGTTCTTTTTGCTCCAAATAAGTGATATATTACTCTTTCAATATTTGATGATTTAAGTATATCCATAGCAGGAGATTTTGTTAGAATTAATTTTTTATTTGAAATATCATAAATTCCTGTATTAATCCACTCCGTTAATATATTGTTTTCATTTGATGCAACTAAAAGTTTTTCAATAGGAAGACCCATTTTTTTAGCATAAAAACCACCTAGCACATTTCCAAAATTTCCACTTGGCACTACTAAATAGATTTTTTCACCATAAGTTATCTCTTCTTGTCTTAATAATTCTAAGTAAGAGTGAAAATGATAAATAATTTGAAATATGATTCTTCCAAAGTTTACAGAGTTTGCTGCACTTAATTTTATTCCATCATTTTCAAGTTCTTTTTTAAATGACTCAGAAGAAAGAAGTTTTTTCAATGCATTTTGAGCATCATCAAAGTTACCTTTTATTCCAATTACTTTTTGATTATTTCCATCTTCACAAACCATTTGAAGTTTTTGTACATCAGAAGTTCCACCATCTGGATATAAACAAGCTATCTTTATATTTTCTTTATTTTTAAATGTATTAAGAGCAGCTGGACCTGTATCTCCACTTGTTGCTGCTAAAATAAGATATTTTTCATCTTTTTGTTTAGCAATTGAAGATAAAATAGAACCAAAAGGTTGTAAAGCCATATCTTTAAATGCTCTTGTTGGTCCATGATATTGTTCATGAACAAATAAATCATCTTTTACTTTTACTACAGGACAAGGATTTAAGCCATCATCAAAATTATCATATAAAGCCAATGCTTGATTTATATCTTCATCTGTAATATCTATTTCAAATGCTTTTAAGATATCAAATGCTAATTGTTTATAATCACAATCTAAATGATTTTGCAAAAAATTATCTTCAAGTTTTGGAAGCTCTTTTGGTACATATAATCCACCAAAAGATGCACTTGGGCTTAATATAGCTTCGCTAAAAGAAACCTCACTTGGTTTTATCTTATCATTTCCTCTTGTTTCAATAAAGTTCATTTTTTCCCTCTAAATTTCATTTAATAATTTTTCTATATCAATTCCATTATTAGTTCCATTTTTCCTAAGAAATTGTGTACCAATTCCATCACTTGTAAATAGTTCTAATAAAATTGAGTGTTCAACTCTTCCATCTATAATATGTGCTTTATTAACACCATTATAAATTGCATCTATGCAAGAGTCAACTTTTGGAATCATTCCACCTGCAATTGTGCCATCTTTTTTGTATTTTTCAACATCATTATTATCAAGTGAATTTAAAAGGTTACCATCTTTATCTAATACACCTTTGATATCTGTCAAAAATAATACTTTTTGAGCATTAATAGCACTTGCAACTTTGCTTGCTGCTACATCTGCATTGATATTAAAGCCAGGATGACTAGGAGTTGCACTATCAGCAATAGGAGCAATTACTGGAATAAAGCCTTCTTTTACAAGATTATTAATAAGTTGTCCATTAACTTCTGTTACAACTCCTGTATAGCCAAACTTACCATTTTCTTTTGGTTTAGCTTTTATTATTGAAGAGTCTTTACCTGAAATACCAATAGCTTTTGCGCCATGATAATTTAAAAGTGAAGTGATATTTTTATTTATATCTCCACTTAATACCATCTCTACAACTCTCATTGTTTCTTCACTAGTAACTCTATGACCATCAATAAATTCAGATTTTATATTTAATTTTTCAAGAAGTTCTGAAATTCTTGCTCCCCCACCATGAACAATTACAGGATTCATACCAACTAATTTAAGTAATACAATATCTTCTGCAAACTTTTCTTGTAAATCAGGAGAGGTTTGAGCTGAACCTCCATATTTAATTACAATAGTTTTTCCATAAAACTTTTTTATATGAGGAATTGCATCTAGTAAGACTTGAACTTTTTGATGTTTTTTTTGCATAATATTTCCTAAGATGATTTGAAAAAAAATATTATAACTAAAATATACTTAACGAAAAACGAAGCAGGAGAAGTGTTATTTCTACTGCTTTAATAATTCAGGTGTAAAGGCAACGACTTTGTCTCTTCCTGTCTCTTTTGCTTCATATAAAGCTAAATCTGAATACTTAATACAATCTTTTATATTTGTATTATCTTTTGGATATAAAGATGTTCCAATACTCATTGTTTTAGAAATTGTAGTAGTCCCAGCTGGAATTTTTTTAAGGGCAAATGCTTCTTTGATTTTTAAAGCAAGTGATTCTACTGATTTTTCATCACAATTGTATAACAATACTATAAACTCTTCTCCTCCAAATCTTATTACAATGTCAGACTCTCTTGTATTTTCTACAAGAGTTTCAGCAACAATTTTAATTGCATTATCTCCTACATCGTGTCCATATGTATCATTTACTAATTTAAAGTGATCAATATCAACCATTAAAACACCAAATTTTATATCAGCTCTTGTTGCTTGTGCAGTAATTTTACTGATAGAGTCTTCAAGATATTTTCTATTATATAATCCTGTTAATGGGTCTGTTCTTGCATTTAATTCAAGAATATTCATAAGTTTTTTACTTACTATTACCGTTTTAGCAGAATCAATATAATCTTGGATATATGGTATTATTTCTCTTATTCTTTGTGTTTCTTTTATAGAATCTGTATAAATTGAAACAATTAAATCAAGTTCATTTGAGATTGAGTAAGGGATACAAAAATAGTTTACATCATCACATTTATCACAAGATGAACAAACATTTTTAAATTGTGTTGAATCTATAATCGTATTTGTTCTATCTGCTCTACAACCAGTTTCAACAATATTACAATACAATTGTTTTTGTGTATAGACTACCTCAATTTTATTATTAACTGTATCAGATTCGAAAAAATTAAAGTTTTCAATATTTAATTTATCTTTTAATACATGGGCTAATCTTAAATAAATCTCTTCAAGTGATTCATCATATTCAATTGTTTTTCTAAATCTATATACATCAGACAATCTATCCACAGTATTTTTTACATTGATTAGATGATCTTTTTCTTCACTTAAATTATCAGATAGAAAAATAGATATTTTAGAATCTATTGCATCAAGAGTAATTTCTAACTTTTCTAATAAACCATTAATCCATGAAGCAACATCTTTTGCTTCTTTACCTTGTGCATTTTCAACTCTATGCGAATAATCACCACTTTGAGCTTTGTTCATAACCTTTTTTATTTCATCAAATAGACTTAAAAATGGTGAAATTAAAAAATTGATTAAAAAAACAATGATTAGCATTAAAACCAATGCTATTACAGCTGTATGCGTAACAGTTGTAATACCTACTTCTTTTGAATCATCAATAGACATAGTAATAGTAATAGCACCTAAGGTATCACCTTCTTTTGCATTTGTGTGACACTTCATACAATCAATTTTACCTTGACTTGTAGCAATATAAGGAATAGTAATTCTATAATGACTTTTTGAAAAGATATTTTCTGTAATAACCCTTTTTGTTTTACCTGTTTGTAATACTTCGTTATCTACTGCATCTCTTGCTATTTCATTGTTAAAACCAATACCAAACATATCAACAACATCTTTCCCTCTACTTAACCAAATTTTATCAATATTTGGTAAATCTTCCAATTGGCTCAAAAATAGTTCTCTATTTTCAATTACGCCCGTTACCATTTGAGAAGTTAAAGAGTGTTCTATTGTTTTTGCTAAAGCTTGAGCTTTTGCATCAATATTTTTCACTCCATAATCTCTGAAGTTATAGATTAAGTTTGCAATTAATAAAACAAACATAGAGAATGTTATAAAAATTACAAGGAAGATAATCTTATTTTTTGTCTGCATATTTACTCCCAAAAAAATAATAACCTTAATAATAACATTAAAACAATAAAATAAGTAAATATTAATATTAATATATGGGAAAATTTAAGAATTCTTTTGTACTATAAATTTATGAAACAATATTTAGCATTAAAAGCAAGTGCAGGAAGTGGAAAAACTTTTGCCTTGACAGTAAGATATATAACACTTTTATTAAATGGTGCAAATCCAAGTGAAATTTTGACTTTAACCTTTACAAATAAAGCTGCAAATGAGATGAGCGAGAGAATCTATAAAACCTTGCAAACATTAGGTGATGATGAAGCTTATTTAAATGCTATTGCAGTTCAATCAAATCTTTCAAAAGAAGAAATCTTAGGGAAGAAGCATCTTTTAGTTAAAAAGTTTGTAAATGCAACTCTATCTATTTTTACAATTGATAAATTTGTAAATAAAATATTAAGAGAGTTTTGTGGATATATAGGAATTAGTGATGATTTTGATATTAAACAAGATGATATAGAAACATTAAGTTATAAATTTTTACAATCTTTAGAACTTAATAGTTTTGATAAATTAATAGAGTTTTCTTGGTATGAGAATAAAAAGTTTAACTCTTTATTTGATCTTTTTAAGCTTCTTTTGGAAAAAAACGAAGATATTGATGTAGTCTGTATTGATGCAAAGTTGATTCCTTTACAAAAAAAACAAGCCATGGTTCATGCCATGAAAATAAAAGAGTTTGTTTTAAATTGTGATATAGCTTCAAATGCTGCTAAAAAGGCAGTAGATTATGAAACTTTTGATGAACTTCTTACAAAAAATTGGTTTTTAAAAGAGAGTGCAAAGGATTATAACTATTTTAAGAAATTTACAACAGATGTTTTAGAGGCACATTTTAGTGCATTAAAAAAAGAGTTAGTAAACTATTATAAGCTTCGTTCTGCATATTCTCTTAGTAAACTTTTTGAACTTTTTCATGAGTTTAAAGAGTTTAAATTCTCATTTAATAAAGCGAAAAACTATTTAGAATTTAATGATATTTCAAATATAGTTTATGAACTTTTATCAACAAAAATAGATAAAGAGTTTTTATATTTTAGATTAGACTCAAAGTTTTCACATATATTAATTGATGAGTTTCAAGATACTTCTTTGTTACAGTATAAGATTTTAAAACCATTAATTGATGAGATATTATCAGGTAGTAATGAAAAGCTTAAATCCTTTTTTTATGTGGGAGATACAAAACAATCAATTTATAGATTCAGAGGTGGAAAAAGAGAATTATTTGATTATGTTGCAAAAACAAATCCTTTAATTGAAGTAGAAGTTTTAAATAAAAACTTTAGATCATGTGAAAATATTGTAAATTATGTAAATTCACTTTTTAAACCTTTAGCAAACTATGAATATTATGATCAATTATCAATAAATAAAGATGGATATGTAGAAGTTTTTGAAGATGAGGCTTTAGATGAAGATGAAGAGAAATTTAAAAATCTTGCTTCAAAAATTGCTTCTTTAATGCAAAAAGGTGTAAATAGTAATGATATAGCAATTTTAACTTATACTAACTCTGATGTATTAGCATTGTATTCATATTTAAGTGAAAAATTTCCAAGTCTAAAAATCTCAACAGAAATGACTTCAAAATTGATAAATCAAGAGAATGTAAAAGCTGTTATTAATATGATTAAATATTTCTATTTTAAAGAAGATATTTATAAAGAGAATGTAAATGCACTAATTGGAAAAGCCCCACTTAATGATTTGAATATAAAAGTTGATTTATATAAAAATAATTTACAAGAAGTTATTAAAACTATTGCAACAACTTTAAAAATAATGGATGACAATGTTATAAAACTATTAGAAGAAGTAGGGGCATATGAAACAGTAGTTGATTTTGTATATGAAATTGACAAGTTAGAAGCTTCTATTTTAAATAGCGAACAAACAGGACTTCAAATACTTACTATTTTTAAATCAAAAGGTTTAGAGTTTCAAACAGTATTTTTACTTGATAGAATTAAGAAAAAAAATGCAGATAGAAGTTCTCTTCTTTTTGAGTATGATGATGTATTTTTAAAAAATATATATTATAAAATTAAGAATTTAGAGTATTATAATGATACTTATAAAAAAGCATTAGAAAAAGAGAAAGCTTTATCTTTTGATGATGAATTAAATATTTTATATGTTGCACTAACAAGAGCAAAACAAAATCTTATAATATTTAAAAAACAAAAGAGTTCAGTTTTTGATATTTTAAGTATTAAGCCTTTAACAATAGGAGATGTTCTTTTAAGTACTAAAAAATCAAAAAATTATGAAAAAATTCAAAAAATAGAATATACTCCTTTAGTTTTAGGAACTCAAGATAATATAATAAAAAAAGAGGATGAAGAAGCTGATTATTCTAACTCTTTATATAATAGGTATTTTGGTTTGGCAACTCATTATTGTTTGGAGATGTTAGGTGATTTTACAAAACAGAGTTTAAAAAAAGCAATATCTCTAGCACTGTTTAAATACTCAAATTATTTAAGTAAAGAAGACTTTACAAAAATTGAAAATAGAATTTCTCTTATGATTGAAAATGAGAAATTTCAAAGTCTTATAAAAGATGCAAATTTTACAAGTGAACAATCAATAATTTATAATGGTGAAATTAAAATAATAGATTTACTTTTGCAAAAAGATAAAAAATATTATATTTTAGATTATAAAACTACAAAAGAAGAGCTTTTGGAGCACAAAACTCAAGTTAATACATATGTTGAAGCTATAAAAGATATTGTAAAAAGTGATGAGGTTGAGGGTTATTTGTTGTATTTAAAGCCAAATGAGTTTGTCATAAGAAATATCAAAGAGTAAGATTATCTTACTCTTTGATTTTTGCTTTTTGTGCTTCTTCTACAATTTTGTTTGCTATTTTATTTGTATCTGATGATATGTCATCAGCTTTATTTGCAATATGTGCATTTGATTGAGTTATTTGGTCAAGTGAATTAACAGCATCATTTATTTGTTCAATACCATGTAACTGCTCTTTAGAATTATTTGATACTTCTTCAAATAACTCTTTTGATTTTATGATACTATTTTCAAGAAGTGTATATCCCTCAATCATCTCATTTGCAATTTGTTTACCTTCATTTGCTTTAGTTGTAGCACTTTCAACTATTTGTTTTATTTCATTTGCTGCATCAGCACTTCTATTTGCAAGATTTCTAACCTCTTGTGCAACTACTGCAAAACCTTTTCCAGCTTCACCAGCTGTTGCTGCTTCTACTGCTGCGTTTAAGCTTAAAATATTTGTTTGGAAAGCTATTTGATCTATTATTGTAATAGCTTGAGCAATTGAGTTTGTTTGTTCATTTATATTATCCATTGAAATAGCTGTATTGTTTGCAGATTTTTTTCCTATTTCTACTTGATGAATTAGTTTATTTGATGTTTCATTCATCGTTTTCATAGCTAATTGACTACTTTGCATAGTTGATGTAAGTTCTTCTAAACTAGCAGCTGTTTCTTCTAAACTAGCTGCTTGTTCGTTTGAACTGATATTTAATTTTGAAGTAAGCTCTTTTAACTCTTCTGATGAGTGTTTTAAAGTGAATCCATCATTTAAATTTTGTTTTAAAAGTTCATTTATTGATGTTCCTAAAAAGTTACTATTTTCAAAAAGTTTTTTTATATCTGCTTGAACATTATCGATTTTTAATGACTTAGTATAATCATAATTACTGTATGCATTTAGAAGTTTTTGTACACTATTTATATGATTTGTTGTATTATCAAGCATTTTATTAACTACATCTCTTAACTCATTTAACATAGGATTATTTGAGTTTGCATTTATTCTTTTATCTAAGAAACCTTTATTAACTTCACTTGCAACTTCAACAGTATTTGATATAAGCATTTTATCTTTATTGATATTTTTTTCAATCTGTTTAATATTTTCATTTACAAGTTTTGCCATTGATCCTATTTCGTCATTTGTATCTATATTTATAGTATTAGTATTCTCTTTTTCATTATTTAAAAATTTAAAAAACTCGATAAGCCCTGTTTGAAATTTATTAATAGGGTTCTTAATAAGCTTTTTAATAACATATAAAATTAAAGCAGTTATTAGAACTATTGAGAATATACTAATTATAATAAGCGTAGTGATAAATTCTGTACTTTCTTGGAAGAACTCTCTTTTTGTGGCTCTTAGTACTATCTTCCAATCTCTGCTATCATAATTTTTAAATATTAATGTTCTTTGATATTTCTCTCCACTATTTTTATCAACTCTTGCATATGTTAAACTACCTTTTTCTGAAGCAAATAGTTTATCAATATATTTTTTAGCATCAGGGTCATTTAATATATTTTTTTCATAATCATTTCTATTAATAATATATGAACCCTTTGTATTTTTATTTGTACTTACAATAAAAAGATGACCAGTTTTTCCAATAACTTTAGATTTTAGATTATCTTTTAAAGTGTTAAAACTTCTAGTATAGTTATATCCAATATATAAAGCACCAATGATTTTATTATTTTTAATGATTGGACTATATACAGACATATACTCTTGATTGAAAAGATGAACTGCACCAAAGTAATTCTCTTTTTTTAATAATGCATCGTATGCAGGAGAACCTTTTCTTATAGTTGAACCAAGTGGTCTAGTTCCATCAGGCTTTTTCATTGATGTTGAAATACTTATAAATTCATCACCTTTTTTTATAAATATTGAACCAATTGAACCTTGAAGTTTTGTATAGTTATCAACATAATCTTTATTATTATTTAATACAGTATTATTTGATATTAATACATTTGTAATAACATTATTTACACTTATTTGTCTATTTTCATCAACTTCAAAACTATTAAATTGTGATTTAAAAGCTTTGTGCAAATCATCTGCAGTATCTTTAATTAAATCATCATAAATTGTAACTGTTGTATGTATTTCATCAAGTCTTTGCTCTAATTGATTATTTACTTTATTAGTAATAATATCGTGAGTATATGAAGCAGTAAATATGTTCATTCCAATTAATAAAATAGATAATGCACTAGCTAAGAAAACAGTTGTTTTTGTCCCAAGATTTAAGTTCTTTAAGGCTTTAATCATAAAATTATCCTCTAAATATAATTTTATGAAGTTATAGCATTTTGAAGTAAACTTTTAGTAACCTTTTAATTATTTATTTAAAAAATATCTAATTGAAGCAAAAGCATAGGGCTTTGCATTTGTTATTTTTTCAATATGATTTTTATCAACTATACCACCTAATGCAATTATATCAATATCTTCAAATATTTTTATTGCTTCTTTTAGTTTAGGTATACCTTTTGCTTCTCCTTTATTTTCAACTTCAAAAATTGGAGAGTATGTTACACAGTTAGCATGTAGTTTTTGGGCTTTTTCAATATCATTGTAACTGTGACATGAAATAATTGTAAATAAATCATTATCTTTAGCTTTTTTTATATCACAAAACTGTTGTGAAGTTAAATGAACACCTGTTGCATTAAGTTTTTTTGCTAAATCAATATCCTTATTAATAAGGATTGTTTCTATATTAAACTCTTTGCAAACTTCAACAAAAACTTTTGCTAATTCTTCAATATTTGTAGACTCTTTATCTCTAAAGCAAGCCATATCAATTTTATGGTTTTTAAAAGATATAGTTAGATTTTTTCTAAATAGTATTGGATTATTTGAATAATATTTAGGATCAGTTATTAAATAGTATTTCAATTTTTTCTCTTGTTTTTTTTTAATTTTACAATATTTAATATTTAAATATTGTAAAGAGTAAAATAGATTTTATTTTACTCTTTTTTTAGCCTATTTTAATTTAGCTTTTTTTGCTTCTTGGACAATAATTTGTGAGATTTGATTTGTATTATCAGAGATTGTAGTTGCTTTTTTTGCAACATTTGCATTTGTTTGTGTAATTTTATCTAAATCATTTACTGCATGATTGATTTGTTCAAGACCATTTAATTGCTCATTTGAAGTATTTGTTACTTGAGAGATAATTTGTGTAGTTTCTTGAATATTTTCTCTTAATTTTTCATACCCATTAATCATTTGTTTAGTTATTTCTTTACCCTCATTTGCTTTAATAGCAGCATTTTCTACAATATGTTTAATTTGACTTGCAGCTTCTGCACTTCTATTTGCAAGATTTCTAACCTCTTGTGCAACAACTGCAAAACCTTTTCCAGCTTCACCTGCTGTTGCAGCTTCTACTGCTGCGTTTAAACTTAAGATATTTGTTTGAAATGCTATTTGGTCTATGATTGTTATTGCTTCTGCTATTGATTGTGTTTGTTCGTTTATTTCATCCATTGATAAAGCAGTATTTGAAGCATGTTTTTCACCTGTTGCAACTTCATTTGATAAAGTTTGCGAATTAGTTTTCATCTTTTGCATTGATTCTTGAGAGTTTTTCATAGTTGATGTTAACTCTTCTAAACTAGTAGCTGTTTCTTCTAAACTAGATGCTTGTTCATTTGAACTATTGCTTAAACTTGAAATAATATCATTTAATTCATTTGCACTATTTTGTAAATCCTCTCCATTTTTAAGATTTTGTTTAAGCATATTTGTTGCAGATTGACCTAAAATATTACTGTTTTCATAAAGGTCTTTAATATCAGCTTCCACAGCTTTAGTATCTAGGCTTTTTGTATAATCATAATCAGTATAAGAGTTTAATAGATTTTGCACATTTGATATGTGATGATTAATATTATCAAGCATACTATTTACAACATCTTTTAATTCATTTAGCATTTTATTATTTGAAGATTTACTTATCTTTTTATCCAAATACCCTTTACTTACAAAGCTTGCAACTTCTACAGTATTTTCAATTAGTTCATTGTCAACTTTTATATTTTCTTCTATTTTTGCAACATTTTCATTTATAACTTTTGACATCGCACCTATTTCATCACTTGATTTAACTAAAATCTGTTTTGTGTCTTTTTTTATACCATTTAAAAAATCAAAAAAATCAATTAATCCTGTTTGTAAATTATGAAGAGGAGTAACAACTAATCTTTTTATTACATATAAAATTACACCAGCAACAACAATAATAGATAAAATACTTAAGATAGCTAAAATAATTGTAAACTCTTTACTCTCTTGTAAAAAATCATCTTTTGTTGTACCTATTACTACTTTCCAACCTCTATCTTTATAATCTTTAAAAATTATAATTTTTCTTTGAATTTCATTTGTTTTAGGGTTTGTCCAATCATATTCAATTATTCCCTCATCATGATTAAACATATTTTTTATATTATCATCACTATTATCTTCTAAAATATTTTTACCTTCTTTAGTAGGATGTAATATAAATTTACCTTTAGTTTTCTTTTTAGTACTTACAATATAAAGATATCCATTTTCACCAATTTTTGTATTTTTAAGTCTTTTAGTAAAGTCGTTTAGACTTTTAGTATAGTTATACCCTACATATAATATACCTATAACTTTGCCATTTTTAATAATAGGATTATATACAGCCATATAGTCACTTCCAAAAAGATGAGCTGTACCAAAGTATTTTTTACCACTCATAATCACATCATATGCAGGTGACTTTTCACCTAGAAATGTACCAAGTGTTCTGCTTCCATCAGGTCTTTTAAGTGAAGTTGTAACCCTAACAAAATCATTACCCATTTTTGCAAATACAGTTGCTGTTGAGCCTTTAAGTTTTGTATAGTAATCAACATATTCAAAGTTATTGTTTAATGTTATGCCATTATTTGTAATAAGTGGAGTATCAACTCCATTTACTTTTACTGTTTGTGATGGATCAATTTGAATATTTGTAAACTGGGAATCAAAAGCATCATACAAGCTATCCGCTGTATCTTTTAGTAAATCATCATATACAAGTAGCGTTTCTGTTATTTGATGTAGTCTTTCTTTTAGTTGAGTATTAACTTTATCTGAGATAATATTTTTTGTGTAAGCTGCACTAAATATATTTAGACTTATAAGTAGTATAGATAAAACAAAAGCTAGAATTATAGTTGTTTTTGAAACAATATTTAGATTATTTAATTTTTTTAACATGGCATATTCTCCTAAAAAAGTAAAGAGAAGTTTACCTTAATGTTATTAATAGCTTAATTAATTTAAGTAAAATAAAAAATAATAATAAAAAAAGGGAAGAAAAAGCAAATGCTTTTCTTCCCTTTTGAAGCTTTTGATAAGTAAAGACTAGTGGTCTTCTTCTTCCATCATAATTGAACCTGCGATATACACATAAGTTAAAATCATGAAAATAAACGCTTGTAAGAAACCAAAAGCAGCTAACATAAAGAAACCAGCTAAAGGAACAATCCAAGGTACTAACATTAATAATACCATTAAGAACATATCATCACCTCTAATTGAACCAAAAAGTCTGAAAGACAATGATATGATTCTTGATAAGTGTGAGATAATCTCAATAGGGAACATCAAAGGAGCTAATATAGGCATAGGTCCCATAAAATGTTTAAAATAGTTTACAAAACCATTTTTCTTAATACCTAAGTAGTTATAGTAAACAAAAACAATTAACGCTAAAGATAGTGTAAAGTTAATATTTGCAGTTGCTGATTCAAATCCTGGAATAACACCCATCATATTACTTATAAAAATCACTAAACCTAAAGAACCAATAAGTGGCATATAAATTCTTGCGTTTTTTTCTCCCATTGTATCAGCACCCATTGCAATGATGCCTCCAATGTATGCTTCCATAACATTTTGTGAACCCGTTGGAACTAATTGCATTTTTCTAGTTGCTGCTCTAGCAATTAAGAAAATAATTCCTATTGCTAGAATAAAATGCGATAAAATGATCCATTCTTGACCATGCCCACCAATAGCACCCAAGAATGTAAATAATCTTCCTTCCATTTTCTTCCTTTTCTATTTTTCTTTTGTTGTTTTGCACAATATGTCGTGTATTATATGATTTGTTTTCTAAAATCTATATAAATAACAAAGAACAAATGTTAGATTTGTTTAAATCTGTAACCATTTTCCTTTAATTTATCTTTGATTAGTTTTTGATGATCCTCACCTTTTGTTTCAAGAGCAATTGTCACTAAAGCTTCTCCAAACTCCAACTTTATCGAATCTCTATCATAATCTATTTGAACAATATTAGCAGAGCAATCTTGGAAAATTTGTGATAGATGTGTTAATGCACCTGGCTTGTCCCTTAAAGTAACAACTAGATTTAATTTTCTATAAGATTTAACTAAACCTTTTTCAATAATTTGAGAAAGCATTGTAACATCAATATTTCCACCACTTACAATTGCACATACTTTAGAATCATCCATTTCAATTTTATCATGCATAATTGCAGCTGTTGCAGCTGCACCAGCTCCTTCAACTACAAGTTTATGCTTTTCAAGTAAAAACAAAATTGCATTTGCAATTTCTGTATCACTTACTTCAACAATATGATCAACATAATCAATAATAATATCTAAAAGTTTAGGATTTACATTTTTAACTGCAATTCCATCAGCAATAGTTCTAACAGATGCTGAATCAATTGGCATATGTGATTTATATGACTCTTTCATACCTCTTGCACCACTTGCAACTACACCTATAATTTTTATATCAGGATTGATGCTTTTAGCAGCTATTGCAATACCTGCAATAAGTCCACCTCCACCAATTGGCACAACTATTTGTTTTAAATCTGGTACTTTTTGTAATAGTTCTAAGGCTATTGTTCCTTGTCCTGCTATTACATCATCATCTGCAAATGGATGAATGAATTCACACTGCTTTTCTTCTTTAAATTTCATAGCAGCTGCATAAGCTTCATCGAAATTCTCTCCATGTAAAATTACATTTGCACCAAATGATTTAACACCACTTACTTTTGTTAATGGAGTTGCTTCTGGCATAAATATAGTTGCTTCACAATTAAATTTCATAGCTGCATATGCTAATCCTTGTGCATGGTTTCCAGCACTTGCTGCTACTACACCTTTAGCTCTTTTTTCTTCTTCTAGGTTTGCAATTCTATTATATGCACCTCTTAATTTAAAGCTTCCTGTTAATTGTAAATTCTCTTTTTTTAAATAAATTTCACTATTAAAAATTTCACTTAAAATCGGAGCTTTAGTTATAGGAGTGCATTGTGCTACATTTTCTAGATTTCTTTTTGCTTCATTTATGTGGTCTATTGTAATCATTATTTTTACTTTAATTGAAATTTTTGCAAATAATATCAAAATTTACTTTTTATGTGAATTAAATTTTTGTTTATATTGACTGTAATAAGTTTTATGGTAACATTACAAAAATTTTTAAAGGTTATAATTGAAGTTTACTTATGTAACACTATTTCCAAACTTAATTGAACCATATTTTTATGACTCTATTTTAAAAAGAGCAGTTGAATCAAAACTTTTAAATTATGAATTTTATAATCCTCGAGATTTTACAAAAAATAAACATAATAAAGTTGATAAACAAATGGTTGGAGGAGGAGCAGGGATGCTTATGACTCCCCAACCACTTTTTGATTGTCTTGATGAAATTAAAAGGAAAAATAAAGATGCATACATTATTTTTCCTTTAGCTGCTGCTAAGCCTTTTAGACAAAATGATGCAAAAAGATTGGCAAAGAAAAAAAATATTGTTTTTGTAAGTGGAAGATATGAAGGAATTGATGAAAGAGTTTGTGAAAAGTATGCAAATGAAGTTTTTTCTATAGGAGAATTTGTCTTAACAGGTGGAGAATTGCCATCATTGGTTATGAGTGATGCAATTTCACGAAATTTAGATAATGTGCTTGGAAATGCCCAATCTTTAGACTATGAAAGTTATGAAGATAATCTTTTAGAAGCACCTTCATTTACAAAACCTGAAATTTTCCAAAATTTAAGTGTTATTAAAGAATTTTTAAAGGGAAATCATAGTAAAATTTCCGACTTAAAATTCCAGATGTCAATTTGTAAAACAAAATATTATAGACCCAATAAGGAAAAGAGATGAAAAATAGATATATTGCTAGCTTTGAAGCAGCTCAAGTAGAGTCAAAAGAGATCCCTCAATTTAGAGCAGGAGATAATGTAAGACTTGGTGTTGAAATTAAAGAAGGTGAGAAAAAGAGAGTTCAAACTTACGAAGGTGTTGTAATTGCTAGACATGGTGAAGGTCCATCAGCTACATTTACAGTAAGAAAAATTGGAGCTAACTCTGTTGGTGTTGAAAGAATTTTCCCACTATATTCAGAGTCAATTAAAACTTTTGAAGTAACAAGAAGAGGTAGAGTAAGAAGAGCTAAACTTCACTACTTAAGAGGATTAAAAGGTAAAGCTGCAAGAATTAAAGAGCTTAAAAAGTAATCTAACTAAGGCACGTCCTTAGTTTTACTTTATGAACAGAAAAAAAACTTTAGTTCATAGTGCACTTCTTTGTGAGTGCCAAACCTTAATTAACTACTTTAAACTTAAACAAGATAAATCTTGTAGTGCATTTAAACTTTATTATAACCATCAAATTGTCATTATTGTATCTGGAATAGGAAAAGAAAACACAATAAATGCGCTTAATTTTGTTTTTGAAAGATTTGAAATCAGTAAAGCTATAAATATTGGAATTGCTGGTTGCAAAGATAAGAATATCAAAATTGGAACACTATTTTGTACAAATCAAAAACTTCAAGATATCCCAAATACTACACTAACTACAGTTGATAAACCACTTAATGATATAAATAAACTAAAAACTACTTTAGTTGATATGGAAGCATTTTATTTTGAAGAAGTATCTAATAAATATTGTGAAAAAATATATATATTAAAAGTCGTATCAGATTATCTTGATATAAATATCCCTAAAAAATCATTTATTATAAAAATAATACAAGAAAGTTTTACACAATGGAAAAGTCTATTATGAGTTATGTTGAAAAATTTAATACAAATATAGAGAAAACAAATTATAAAAATTTAGATGAGAAAACAAAAGAGTTTATAAAAAATATTGCTTTAAAGTATCAATTTTCTTTTCAGGAACTAAAGCAGTTAATCGATTTTTCAATTGATTTTAAAATGTGGCACGAAGCTGAAATCTATAAGATTTTTAAAGATGAGTATGCAAATAAAAAACAAGCTTTTAATCACATAAGAAAAATATGGGAAGATTTAAAATCAAAAGCAAACTCATATGAAAAGTTTTCAAAAGATTTATATAAAGACGATATTAGAAAATTTAGTTTTACAAAATTTGAAAGTAATAAAGCAGCTCTTGGTTCTTGTCCTGTTGCAAGTGCTAATACAAGATGTTGCAATCTTTTAACATTAGATGCAGTTCAATCGTGTGGTTTTGACTGTTCTTATTGTTCTATTCAATCATTTTATAATCAAGATAAAATAGGTTTTGATAAAAATTTTAAAGAGAATTTAGCAAACTTAAAACTTGATCCAAATGAAACATATCATATTGGAACTGGTCAGAGTTCTGATTCACTTATGTGGGGAAATAAAGAGGGTATTTTGGATGCACTTTTTGATTTTGCAAGAAAAAATCCAAATGTTATACTTGAATTTAAAACTAAATCAAACAATATAAAATACTTTTTAGAAAATGATGTTCCAGCAAATATAATTTGTACATGGTCTTTAAATACTCCTACAATAATAGAGAATGAAGAGCATTTATCAGCAAGTTTAGAAAAAAGAATAAATGCAGCAAAAAAAGTAAGCCAAAAAGGTGTATTAGTTGGTTTTCATTTTCATCCAATAGTTCATTATGATAATTATTTAAAAGAGTATGAGGAAGTTTACAAAACACTTATTGAAACTTTTGATTCTAAAAAAGTTGCACTTGTATCTTTTGGTACTTTAACTTTCATAAAACCAGTTGTAAATAAAATAAGAAGTAGAAACTTCAAATCAAAAATACTTCAAATGCCAATGAGTGAGGCAAATGGAAAACAGTCTTATCCCTTAAAGATTAAAAAAGAGATGTTCAAACATGCATATGATAGCTTTAAACCTTGGCATAAAGATGTATACTTTTATCTTTGTATGGAAGATGAGAGTCTTTGGAAAGATGTTTTTGGATATGAATACTCAAGCAATAATCAAATGGAAGATTTTATGAAGATGAGTTATATGAATAAAATCAAACAAAACTCACCTTCTCATAATTTTTCTTTTTCAAGTGGTAGTCTAAACTTTTAGACTATCTTTAAATATTAGATGAAGCTACTTTTATTCCTAATGCTATAAGTATAACACCTATTGCTTTTTCTATTTTAGTTTTGTAAGATTTAAATCTATTTAAAATTACAGGATGACTTAAAAATAAAGATACTAAACTAAACCATATAAAATGAGCTATACTAATTATAATTCCATAAATAAGTTGAACTAAAATAGGTGTGTGTACATCAACAAATTGAGTAAATATACTAAGAAAAAATATAGTTGTTTTTGGATTTAATACATTTGTAAAAAAACCAATTTTAAATGATTTGAAATTAGATATTTCTTTTTTTGTACCTTCAATATTTAAATCTAATTTTGAGTTTGACTTTAAATTTTTATATCCAATATAAATAAGATATGCAGCAGCAAGATATTTTATTATAGAAAATAAAATTATTGAATTTGAAATAATAATCGCAAGTCCTGCAATACAATATAATAAGTGAATCCAAATAGCTGCACTAATTCCTAATGCAGAATAAAGACCAGATTTCTTTCCATGTAATAAAGTATTTCTTGTTACCATAACAAAATCAACACCAGGACTAATAGCCATAAATATTGCAATTGTAGAAACTGCAATAATTTGTGGCAAATAGTTTAAAACTTCCATATTTTTCCTTTTATCTATTAATACTTTATTTAGTCTTGAGTTTTCAAAATTTGGATGAGCTAAAATAATAAGTGTTTTTTTATGAGCCAATCTTATTTTAATTTTATATTTTAGAAAATAATTACTTAAAGTAATATCACTTTACTTTGGATTAGTATTTAAAGTTTAAATCATTCATTAACATATTTTTAGGTAGTATTTCAAAAATCAAAAAAAAGAGAGTGTTTTGTTAGAACCTATTGTAAATTATGTTGTTGAAACTGTGGGCTCATTGGGATATTTGGGTATATTTATTATGATGTTTTTAGAAAGTTCATTTTTTCCTTTTCCAAGTGAAGTTGTGATGATCCCAGCTGGATATTTAGTGTATAAAGGTGAAATGAATATCTTTATAGCTATTTTTGCAGGAATTGCTGGAAGTTTAGCAGGGGCCTTATTTAACTACTTTTTAGCAGTAAAATATGGAAGAGCATTTTTGATTAGATATGGGAAGTACTTTTTTATAAGCGAACAAACTATTCAAAAAGTCGAAGATTTTTTTAAAGAACATGGACACATATCAACTTTTAGTGGAAGATTAATTCCAGCAATTAGACAATATATCTCTTTTCCAGCAGGTTTAGCAAAAATGAACCTATTAACATTTAGTTTTTATACAACTTTAGGTGCAGGTATTTGGGTTATAATACTTGTATATTTGGGCTATTTTATTGGTGGTAATGAAGCTTTAATTAAAGAGTATTTACACTATATAATAGTATCAATTTTAGTTTTATTAGCTATTTTGATTTATTTTTATATAAAGAAAAGAAAATGCAAGCAATAGTTACAGGTTATAGCTCAGGTATTGGAAAAGCAATAAGTGAAATACTTGAAGAGAACTCTTACAAAGTCATAAAATTAAAAAGTAGATTAGATGATACAAAAGCTTTGGAAAAAGAAGTAAGAGAAGTACTAAAAAAAGATGATTTAAGTGTACTTATAAATTGTGCAGGACTTGGGGTTTTTAAACCCCATGAAGAGATAAGTATTGATAAAATTCAAGAGTTAATAGGTGTAAATTTAACAGCACCCATCATACTTAGTAATTTATGTCTTAGAAGTCTAAAGAAAACAAAAGGACATATTATAAATATCTCTTCAATTGAAGCTTTAAGACACTCTAAATTTTCAGCTTTATACACAGCAACAAAAGCAGGACTTAGAAACTTTTCACTTGCACTTTTTGAAGAACTTAGGCGTGCTGATGTAAAAGTAACAAATATAAATCCTGATTTAACAAAAACAAATTTTTTTGATGAGTTTAATTTTGAACCAAGTGATAATAAAAATGCTTATCTTAATCCAAATGATATTGCAAAAGCAGTTTTAGAAGTATTGCAATTTTCAGGAGTTATTTCTGAATTAACACTAAGACCTCAAAGACTTGAAATAAAGAAAAAATAAAATCATAAAAAAGATGATTTAAATAATTGGTCTATTGTATCTTATAAAATAAAGTGATGGTAAAGCAAGTCCAAAACTAATAGCTCCTAAAATTGATATAGCTTTTAATCCATCTTCAATAAATAAAGCAATATGTTCAGGTGTCACCCCATGAGAATTCATCTCAACTAATGTAATAATTGTATTAAAAGCGTATGTTCCAGGTATCAATGGAATAATAGCAGCAACTGTATAAATAGGTCTTGGTACTATATATTTTCTTGACCAATAAACAGCAAGAGTACCAAATAAAAGTGTTGCTAGGAATGTAGATATTTCTATATATATACCAAAATCTAAAAAAATAGTTCTTAAAGTATATACAATTGCTCCACCTAAAGCACAAAATTTTAAAGCAAATTTAGGAACATTAAAAACCATTGCAAAGCCAACTGCTGGTATTGCTGCAAATACTGCATCTAAAATATATTTGATTATAATATTTTCCATTTTACCAACCTTTTATATCTAAAATAGCCATAGCAAAGATAATTCCCATGCTTGTTGCAAGTGTAAGAAGTGTTGCTTGCATCCATCGTCCCCAACCCATACTCAAATATCCTTTTACAGCATCTAAAAATGAATTAATAAAAGGAAATCCAGGAACCAATAATAAAACACTTGCTGATAGAGCAATACTTACAGTTGAGCTTACATAACTTGATAAACTAGCTATTAATGTTGCAAAAAATGCTGTTGTTGCAAAAGAAATAATTAAAATAAATTTTCTTTTCGCAAGTTCTTGTCTTATAAACATAGCAATACCCGAAGCAAAAAAAGTTACAATAAATGCTCCCAAATCTGCACCTCTTAAATATGCAAAGGAAGCACATGAAAGTCCAATCATAACTATTACAAGCCATCTATTATAGTAGTTTGTTTGTATTTGTTTTAATAACAGTATAGTTCTTTTTGCATCTGTTTTATTTTTTTCTAAATCAATACATAATTTTTGAACATCATAAACAATAGACATATTTATAGGTTTATGATGAGCTTGTCTTGTAGTTGTTACTGATTGATTGTTTTTTGTTAATGTAGTTAATACAATAGCTGAGGGAATAAGTGATATTTCAACAGATTTTACACCAAAAGCTTTTCCCATTCTTTTTGTTGTTTGTTCTATAAGTTTACTTTCTGCCCCATACTCAAGCATTAAAACAGCTGCTCTTATTATTGCTTGAGTTATTTTTGTTTGATATTCATAAGTTAATTCATTTGTATTGTTCATTTTTGTATTTTAGCATTTTTAACAAAAAAGAAAGAAATAAAAATGTTTAAATTAGATACAATTTTGATATAATTTGAAAAAATTAAAGTAATAAATATGAATTATCTTTTAAGAAATTGGAATAAAATATTATTAGTTATATTTACACTAATTGCTTTGGCAGTTGCACTTAGTTTAAGTATTGATGAAAGTGCAAAAAAGTTAGTAGATGAATCTTTTAAACAAGCAATTATTGTATTTGGTAGTGCTAAAGCTTTAAATGCAGTAATTTCATTGGCACAAGGAACAGAGCTTAATCTTCCTTTTGTCGTAGTTGCTATTGGAGAAGTACTTGACCCAATAAATGATTTAGTAGAACAATTCTCTCTTGTAATGCTTGCTAGTTTAGTCTCTCTTGGCATTCAAAAAATACTTTTAGGATTTGTAACAAATGAAGTATATAACTATATTTTACTTATTGTTATACTTATATTTAATATTTGGCTATTTAAAAGATTTGATAAAGATGAAAAATTAAGAGATATATTTTTTAAAGTAGTTTTTGTTTTATTGTTTTTAAGATTTGCAATTCCTAGTATTAGCTATATAAATGATATATCTTATAACTATTTTGTAAAACCAAAATATAATATTGAAATACTAAATGAAAATATTGTAAAAGTTAAAGATGAAGTTAGTAAAGTAAATCAAAATACTATAAAACATAAACAAGAAAACTCTTTTTTTGATAAAATTAAAGAAAAATTTGATTCAAGTTATTATGAAAAAAAAGTAGATGAATATCAAAATGCAGCAGATAAATCAAGTGAGTATATAATCGATTTAATAATTGTATTTATTTTTCAAACTATACTTTTGCCAATTATTTTTTTGATTATTCTGTATTGGTTTATAAAATCTATTTTTAGTATAAAAAAGGCATAAAATGATAATTGATTGGGAAAAAAGTTTTGCAGCAATATATAGAGCAAAAACAGATAGTTTAAAACCTGTGAAATATTTAGATGATACGACATTTGATGATTTAGTTGGAATAGAGAACCAAAAACAACAAATTATTGAAAATACAACTAGATTTTTAAAAGGCTTGCCCTCAAATAATGTTTTACTTTGGGGTGCTAGAGGAACTGGTAAATCTTCAATTATAAAAGCTTTATTAAACAAATATAAGAATAAAGATTTAAGAGTTATAGAAATTAGTAGAGATGATTTGGATGAGTTAGTATATATTTCTGATGCAATTAGAGAAGAGCCTTACAAGTTTATAATATTTTGTGATGATTTATCTTTTGAGGGTACAGAAAAAGCATATAAAGGTTTAAAACCTATTTTAGAAGGTTCTATTGAAGCTCCTGCTTCAAATATAAAGATATATGCCACATCAAATAGAAGACATATAGTAGCTGAATATCAAGGTGATAATGAGGGTACAAAAGTATCTAATAATGGAGAGATTCATTATAGTGATAGTGTAGAAGAAAAAATATCTTTAAGTGATAGATTTGGACTTAGTATAGGTTTTTATAATGGAACACAACAAGATTACTTAAAAGTAATTAATAACTATTTTAAAGATTACAAAGGTGATATAAACGAGCTTCATAAAAAAGCATTACAATTTGCACAAAGTAGGGCAAGTAAAAGTCCTAGAACTGCAAAACAGTTCTATAATAGTTTTATCCAATCTAAATAATTTTTTGTGGTTTACCTATATAATATCCTTGCAAATAGTCAACTTTTAAATTTGTAAGAATATTATAAATCTCTTTATTATGGACTTTTTCTGCAACTAATTTAATTTCTAACTCTTTTGCGAAGCTTATGATACTTTTTACAATTTTTAAAGCTTGTTTATCTATATGAATATTTTCAATTAATGAACTATCAATTTTTAAGTAATCAATATCTAATTTTATGATATACGCAAAATTTGAATACCCAGAACCAAAATCATCAATAGCAATTTGAATATTATATTTTTTTAATTTTTTTATAAACTTATTTATAATCTCAAAGTGGTTTAATTCTTCACTTTCAAGTAATTCAATAGTTAATCTTTCGTTGATATTATACTTATTAATCATTTCAAATAAATAAGAAGTTGTTTTTTCATTTTTAATATCATCCATTGATAAGTTAATAGAAAAACTTAAATCTTTTTTATCTTTAAAATATTCAAAACTTTTTTTTATCATTGCTTCTGTTATTTTAGGATATTGTTTACTGCTTTTTGAAATCTCTAAAAATTTATCAGGAGTTATTATTTCATCATCTTTTACTATTCTAGCTAAAGCTTCATATTTATCAATCTTTTTTGTTTTTGTATTTTCTAAAGCTTGATAAAAAGGAATCAATTGGTCTTTTTCTAATGATTCTTTTAAAATAGAAGTTAATTTAATATGATTTTTATATTCATCTTTTAGAGTCAATTCATTATTAAAAACTTCTATATTTCTTTTCTCTTTTTTAGCAGTTCTAACTGCTAAAATTGCTTTTTCTAAGCTTCTTGATTTTGAATCTTTAGCAAGTCCTATTGTTGCTTGAATATTTATATCTATATCGTTGTATTTAAATACTTTTTTACTTATAGTTTTAATAAGGTCTTCACAAAAACTTATGCTAACTGAACCATTAGATAAAATTGCAAATTCATCACTATGAAGCCTATAAACACTACCTGTTTTTTTAGAAGTTTTTACAAGTAATTTTGCAACTTCATTCATAATAAAATCACCTACTTTAACCCCATAAAAACTATTTATAGTTTTAAATGAATCAAGTGAAACAACTATTAAACTATGATTATTATAAAGTTTTATATCTTCTTGAAGTTTAGCTAGATTTGGTATTTTTGTTAGTGAATCTGTATATAAATTAGTTAATAATTGATTGTAATAATATGTAATAGTATCAAGTAATTTATTAAATCTATTTTGCAAAGAGTATATTTCTGCTGTTTTAGTTTTTATATGAGCTCTTTTTGTAAAGCTTGTATCTTTTGAAACTTTTTTTATCTCTTCTGTAAAATTTACAACAGGTTCAATAATCTTTTTATTAATGATTTTATAAAAGATATAAAAATACAAGAATATAAAGAATATGAAAAATATTAGAAAATAATAAATCATCATATCAAGAGATATTTTTATCTCATTTGGAGGATATTTTATATCTAATACTCCATTTACATTTCCAACTTTTGCATTATGATGACAAGTAATGCATTCTTTAGATACTTTTATTGGATATAAATATCTAATACTTCCATTATCTCCTACTACAAACTGTTTTTCTCCTTCCATGGCTTTTTTGATAAGTGGATCACTATTTACTTTTTCTTTATCTTCTTTTATAACACCCATTATTTTTTCTACATCTTTACTTCTATATGAGTTTACTTCAAGATTGTGTCTAATATGCTCCATTCTATTTAGAATTTTTACTAAATCCTTTTTTGCCCAACCCTCTTGCATTCTTACATACATTGTTTCAAAAATAAGTTCACTTGTTTTTTTTGCATCATCCTCTGCTAAAGTTGTAAGTGCTGCTCTTTTAATATATATTGTGGATAAAAATAAAGAAATTATGCTAAAAAGTAAAATTATTATTAAAATTCTAAATATAAGAGCTTTGTTAGTGATTAAGTTATTTTTCATTATGATTCCCAATAAATAAATTACTTATAAGATTATATATCACATAAACTATATATTAATTTAAAAAATTACAACTTAACTACTTTTTAAATATTAACCAATTTTTAGATATAATATATACTTAAATAAAGGAAAAAATTGAAAGATTTAACTACATTTTATACGAATAAAAATATATTATTTAAAGATATAAATGAGATAATACCAAAACAATTAGCTAGTAGAAAAAAAATAAAAATTTATACAGCCACAGATATAAAATCAGCATATTATGCAATTTTTATAGTTGATTCAAAAAGTAGATTTATTAGAAAAAATGCAAATGATTTATTAGAGCTTTTTGAGAAATTAAAAGAGTTTAAAGAGCATAATTTTAAACATAAAGAGTTATTAATAAGTTCACCACTTTGTTCAAAAGCAAAGAAATATTTACAAGATAATGACTGGAGAGTAAGAGTTGATTTTATGTGATATAGGAAATACTACTTTTCATTTTTTAATAAATGGAAAAGAGAAAAAATATTTTTTAAATGAAAAGTTACCAAGTTTTAATCAAAGAGTATATTATATATCTGTAAATGATAGTGGTACCAAAAATTTAAAATATTCAAATGATGATGTTATTGATTTAGAAAACTATTTAGAGTTTAAAACAAAATATAAAGGTATGGGAGTTGATAGAAAAATTGCATGTATTGCAAATAAAGATTCAATAATAGTAGATGCAGGAAGTGCAATAACTGTTGATATTATGAAAAAAGGCAAACATAAAGGTGGTTTTATTCTTCCTGGATTTAAAGCTATTAAAGATTTGTATCCAAATACTTCTCATAAATTACAGTTTGATTTTAATCCAAAGGTAAATTTAGATAAAATCCCACTTTGTACACAAGATGCGATATCATACGCAATCTTAAAATCAATCATACAACCAATAAAAAATATTAGAAACAAACAACAAATCATTTTTACAGGTGGAGATGGAGAATTTTTAAGTAAATATTTTAAAAATAGTATCTATAAAAAAGATTTGATTTTTGAAAATATGAAAAGGATAATTGATGCTAACAATTGCATTGCCTAAAGGAAGAATTGCACAAGAGACTTTAGAAAAGTTTGAAAAAGCTTTTGATGACAAGTTTATATTTGAAGATAGAAAGTTAATACTAGAAAAAGGTAATTTTAGATTTTTAAATGTTAGAAATCAAGATGTACCTACTTATGTTATGCATGGAGCTGCTGATTTAGGTGTAGTAGGGCTTGATGTTTTAGAAGAGAAAGAGTATGACTTAATAAAACTATTAAATTTAAATCTTGGAAAATGTAAGCTTGCTTTTGGATTAAGAAAAGGTGAAGAGTTAGATTTTTCAAAAAGTGAAATTAAAGTTGCAACTAAGCATGAAAAAATTGCAAAGAAATATTTTGAACAAAAAGCAATGGCAGTTGAAATTATTAAACTATATGGTTCAATCGAACTTGCACCTATTGTAGGACTTAGTGATTGTATAGTTGATATTGTAGAAACAGGAACTACAATGAAACAAAATGGATTAGAAGTAGGGCCTACTATTATGGAAAGTAGCGCACACTTAATTGCAAATAAAAATGCATTTTATGCAAAAAAACAAGCTATTTTAGAATTAAAAGAAAGATTAGAAAAAGTACTATAATGGGATTAGATTTATACTCAAAAGTTGAACAATATTTAGATTTTGAAGATGAGGTTTATTTACTTCACAAAGAGTTTATGACTTTTGTGATGGTAAATGAACTTGACAATATAATTGATATTGGATGTGGACAAGGATATTTTCTTGAAAACTTAAAAATCAATGGAAAAAAAGCATTTGGTATTGATTTAAGTAGTGAGCAAATAAAAGTTTGTAAACAAAGAGAAGTTGATGCTAAGTGTATAGCACTTGATAAAGTAAAAGAAAAATTTGATTGTGCAACTGCAATTTTTGATGTAGTTAATTATATTCCTAGCAATCACTTAAAACAGTTCTTTAAAGATACATATGAAGTTTTAAATGATGGTGGATATTATATGTTTGATGTAAATTCACTATTTGGATTCAATGATGTTGCAGATGGAAGTTTGAATATAAATAAAGAGAATAAATTTATAGCAATTGATGCAGTTTTTGATGAAGATGAACTAAATACAAATATTATTCTTTTTGAACAAAAACAGAATAATTTATATGAAAAACAAGAAGATTTAATAACTCAATATTACCATGATATACCTAGTTTAAAAAAACTTTTAAATGAAGTTGGCTTTAGTGTAGAATCAATTAGTGATTTTAACCTTCATGGTTTTGATGAAGCAGATAAACATATTTTTATTTGTAAAAAATAGATACTTATTTTAAATCAATGATAAATTTAAAAGGTTTATATACTATTTTATAAACTTTTTAAAGGTCATTATGATGAACTACCCAAACTTTTTTGATGAAATAGAATCAATTACTTTAGAAGATAAACTCTCAAACTTTTTAGGTGCATTTGAAGATGGAGTTATTGAATTTAATTATTTAGATGTAGTAAAAATAGCAGGTCATTCATGTCCTACTGTTTTAGGAGCATATTTGATGTGCAGTGAAGGATTAAAAGCTTTATATAAGTTAACCTTACCTAAAAGGGGAGAGATTAAAGTAGAGTTTAAAAATGCTTCAACTGAAGGAACAACAGGAGTTGTTGCAAATGTAATTAGTGCAATAACAGCAGCTACAACAAATACAGGATTTAAAGGAATTTCAGGAAATTTTGATAGAAGAAATTTACTTTTTTTTGAAAAAGATATAAATTCAAGTGTAAAATTTACAAGATTAGATACAAATGAAAGTGTTGATGTTTATTATGATTGTAATAGTATAACTTTTGAACCTATGGTGTCAGAATTGATGAAAAAAATAGTTCAAAAAAAAGCAAGTGATGAAGAGAAAAAACTCTTTAGTAAGCTTTGGCAAGATAGAGTTGAAAAAATTTCTAAAAATATAAAAGAAGTGATAAAAATAATCTAAACTCTTTTATTATAACTTTTGTATTATTACTATTATTACTATGTTTTTTAGTTTTAAAAAATATTAAAATTGAATTATATAAATAATTTATTATATTATTTTAGCTACTATGTTATACTATATTAACACAAAAAACAAATAAACAGGAAAAATAGTATGCAAAATATAATAAAAACCCTACTAATAATATGTATAACAACAGTAGTATTAAATGCACAAGAATTAAAAAAAAGTGAATATGATATAAACCAATGCATAAAAATAGAATATACAAAAGAAGATATAAAAAAATATAAAAAACTAATACAAGAGGGTGAACTACAAGGATATAGTTGTGCAGGTATATACTATGCAAGACAAGGGGATTTTAAAGAAGCAATAAACTACTTTAATAAAGGAAAAGAAAAAGGAAGTATAGAAGCATACGCACAATTAGGAAGTCTATATTTAAGTTTTTTACATAATGAAAATAAAGCAGTTAAAAACTTTAAAGTAGCAGCAAATGCAGGACATGGGAAATCAGCACATAATTTAGGTGTATATTACTATAAAAACTTTAAATATGATGAAGCATATAAATGGTTTATGAAATCATATGAAATGGGTGATTTAAATTCACTATTGTCAATTGGATTGATGTATGATCAACAAAAAAAGTATACAGAATCAATAAAGATATATAAAAAAGTTGGAGAATTGGGTGAACCAGAGGGATATCGTAGTTTAGGAATTTTATTTATAAAAAATAAAGATGTAAAAAATGATGAAGAAGGAATAAAGTATTTAAAGAAATGTTATGAAATGGGATATGGATTATGTGCAGCAGGACTTGGCACATACTATGAGGAAAATAAGAAAGATTACAAAAAAGCAATTAAGTGGTATAAAAAAGGATTTGAACTTAAAAATGAAAAATCAACTTCTAGATTAGGTCTTTTATATGCAGAAGTATTAAAAGATTATAATAAAGCAATTTATTGGTATAAGAAATGTTATGAAAAGTTCAACTATTCAGGATGTGCAGCTGATATAGGATATACATATCAAATAGATTTAAAAGACTATAAAAAAGCAGAGAAATGGTATAAAATAGGATACAAATTAGGAAGTGGAAAAGCTGCAAATAATTTAGGATATATTTACAATTATACATATAAAGATGAAAAAAAAGCGATTGAATGGTATAAAAAAGCTGCTAAACTTGGCTATCAAAAATCAATAAGAAAACTAAATGATTTAGGAGTATCATATGAGTAATGATATAACTAAAGGAAATGCATTTCATAAAGAGGGTGAAGTAGTACACTTAAATGAATTTTGTACAAAAGAGAATGAAGCAATAGAAGAAGATATAAAAACTAGAATCGCTTATATGGTTA
>ERZ794982.80-NODE-80-length-52336-cov-5.383543_pt1 | contig 52336 bp, 48 predicted proteins | sample MGYA00433071_ERZ794982 | MGnify/ENA primary metagenome ERZ794982 (study PRJEB30140, sample SAMN00862574) | bioreactor metagenome | study: EMG produced TPA metagenomics assembly of the Bioreactor inoculated with sediment Metagenome (bioreactor metagenome)...
TCGCGACAACCGGAATCACAATCCGGGACTCTACCAACTGAGCTATAGCCACCACAATTTGTGTGTTTAATGCAATCTAGGCAATAAACGAAATAGTGGTCGGTGAAGAGGGATTCGAACCCCCGACCCTCTGGTCCCAAACCAGATGCGCTACCAAGCTGCGCTATTCACCGACAAGGTTTTATCTTAATTTTCATTAAGAAAGGGAGCAAAGCTACCTGAATAATGGGGTGGCTAACGAGGCTTGAACTCGCGACAACCGGAATCACAATCCGGGACTCTACCAACTGAGCTATAGCCACCACTAAATTTTTTACCGATATAACTTCCGGGGTTATGGTACGCCCGAAAGGATTCGAACCTTCGACCTTTGGCTCCGGAGGCCAACGCTCTATCCAACTGAGCTACGGGCGCATGCCCTATCGGCGGAGTGGAATAATACGGATATCACACTATTGCGTCTAGTACTTTTTCAACTTTTTTTATCGTTTGACGCCTTTTTCAGCAATATAGCTCAAATAAAAGTCTATCCCCGATGTGATGTACCCCCGCTCGTTGGGAAGTTATTGTTTCTTGCAACAACTTATCGAGATATAATCACCCACTGTTTACATTGATTTAACAGCAAAATTGCTCGTTTATCAAACGACACTCTAATTAAAAGGTAAGCATGAACTTACCCTCAGGAATGTATAGTGAGTTTAATGGATATGTCTCGAAAAATACTAACCGCTTTGATCGCTGCAGCAACATTTTCTAGCGCTACTTTTGCAGCAAGTGTAAGCCAAGATGAATATGATGCGATTGCAGAAAGAATTAAACCTGTAGGAAGTGTTTACCTAGCGGGCAGCGAACCTGTTGTTGCCGAACCGACAGGGCCACGTGATGGCGCTACCGTTTACGGCACTTTCTGTACAGCCTGCCACTCTACCGGGGTAACTGGTGCACCAAAAACGGGGAATGCTGACGATTGGGCTCCACGTATTGCTCAGGGTAGAGATGTGCTGAACAACCACGCTATTACGGGCTTTAATGCTATGCCTGCTAAGGGCTCTTGTATGGACTGTTCAGATGATGAAATCATCGCTGCCATTGACCATATGATCAAAGGTCTTTAATCGATAAAACAAAAGGCTTGGGTTCACCAAGCCTTTTTTCATTTCTGCGTTACTTTTTATTGAACATTGCTCTTAAGTTGGCAATGTGCGCCTGACCCTTTGCCATTCGCTCTTCTTGCGTAACGGGCTTCTTGGTCTGTTCCCATTCGACATCATCAAAGGGTAACTCATCTAAAAAGCGACTTTGCGTTGGTTTAAGTAACTCACCATACTGGCGACGTTCACGGCACATAGTAAAATTGAGCTCCTTCTGTGCACGGGTAATACCCACGTACATAAGGCGACGCTCTTCTTCAACATTCTCTTCATCAATACTGGTTTGATGCGGCAAAATCCCCTCTTCTGTACCAATCAAGTACACATAAGGGAATTCCAAACCTTTCGATGCATGCAACGTCATCAATTGCACCGCATCACTATCTTCATCTTCTTCACCACGTTCCATCATGTCGCGTAACGTTAGACGCTGAACCACTTCTTTTAGCGTCTTCTCTTCTTTGTCATAGTTGTCACCTTCTAGATCGGCAACAATCCAAGAATAGAGATCAGACACATTCTTCATCCGCATTTCAGCCGCCTTAGGGCTAGAAGAGGTTTCGTACAACCAATCTTCATAGTGAATATCGCGCACCAGTGAACGTACAGCCTCAACCGTATCACCTCGCTCCGCTTGGTCGGCAATCGCCACCAACCAACTGGTAAAGCGGCGTAGCGTTTCTAAACCTCGCCCGGTTAAGTGATGTTCCAACCCCATTTCAAAGCTCGCTTCAAACAAGCTCTTACCACGCATGTTGGCGTAACTGCCCAACTTCTCAAGGGTGACCGGTCCAATCTCACGCTTCGGCGTATTCACAATACGTAAGAATGCATTGTCATCATCTGGGTTCACCAATACTTTTAGGTAAGCCATGATGTCTTTAATTTCAGCGCGCGCGAAAAATGACGTACCACCCGAAAGCTTATAAGGTACTCGGTTTTGCATCAGCGATTTTTCAATCAAACGTGATTGATGGTTGCCGCGATACAAAATCGCATAATCTCGATATTCAGTGCGATTAAGGAATTTATGGGCAATGATTTCACCCGTCACACGCTCCGCTTCATGCTCTTCATTTTTCGCCAACAGAACTTTAAGCTTTTCACCATCAGGTAACTCTGAGAACAATGCTTTCTCATACACGTGTGGGTTATTGGCAATCAAAATATTGGCACAGCGCAAAATACGATTAGTAGAACGATAATTCTGTTCTAGTTTTATCAATTTAAGATTTGGGTAATCTTCACCCAATAGCACCAAGTTCTGTGGCTTTGCCCCGCGCCATGAATAGATGGATTGGTCATCATCACCTACCACAGTAAAACGTGAGCGCTCACCAACCAATAGGCGCACCAACTCATACTGGCTGGTATTGGTATCTTGATACTCATCCACCAGCAAATATCGGATTTTGTTTTGCCAGCGCTGACGTACTTCTTCGTTGCCACGTAATAGCAGCACCGGCATTAAAATGAGATCATCAAAATCGAGCGCATTGTAGGCTCGCATCTGCTTTTGGTACATCTCAAAGCAAAACGCAAATAGCTGTTGTTGTTCACCTTGAGCACGCGCTTTCGCCTCATCAGGCGTTAACATGTCATTCTTCCAGTTAGAAATGGAGCTTAATAACTGGCGTAACAGATCTTTATCACCATCTATCTGCTTTTCAGTTAGCTCTTTAAGCAACGCCATTTGGTCTTGGTCATCAAATAAAGAAAAGCCTGATTTAAGCCCAAGATGTTTATGCTCACGCTTAATGATATTCAAACCAAGTGTATGAAAGGTAGAAACCGTCAGACCTTTCGACTCTTGCTTACCGAGCGTTTGCCCAACACGCTCTTTCATCTCTCTGGCGGCTTTGTTAGTGAACGTTAACGCGGCAATATTGCGCGCCTTGTAACCACACTGCTGAACCAAATAAGCAATCTTGTTAGTAATCACTCGCGTCTTGCCTGAGCCAGCGCCCGCAAGCACTAGGCATGGGCCTGACACATACTTCACCGCTTGATCTTGTCCGGGGTTCAGCTTCATGGTGGTCTCATCCAGAAAATTTAATGGCGCCTATAATAATGGTGCAACAGTGCGATTGCTAATATTTAAATCTACCTTCTTTCAATCGCTGTCATTTGGCGACTGGAGGAAATTTTGACAAGTTTTTTACTCAACAACTGCAATACTCTATTGAACTATTGCTCGTGTTTTAGTCTATAATGAATGAACGTTCATTCATTGGTGGTTTCATTTAATGGCCAATAAATTAAGCGTAGATAAAAAGCAGCAAATTCTCAGCGCCGCAGAAACAGTCATTGCGGAGTCGGGTTTTCATGGCTTATCCATGCAGAAAGTCGCCAAACAAGCTGGTGTCGCTGCAGGGACCATCTACTGTTACTTTTCTGACAAAGAACATCTTCTTGCAGAGGTTCGCCTAAATGTCACGCAACGTATCGCTGATGCGGTACAAGCTGATGTGGATGGCACTGAACCTCTTAAAGTTCGTTATCGTAAAATGTGGTTAAACACTTGGAATTTCGCGGTGTCCAACAAAAGCGCCCTGAGTAACCGAGTGCAATATGATTCACTACCTTGTACTACTGATATCGAGATCCGTGCACAAGAAAAGCTGAAGTTTTTTCAGGTGCAGAAGCTGTTCAATGATGGCAAAGCGCAAGGGGTATTCAAACCTATTGCAAATGAAGTGTTGTCAGGTCTGACATTTGAAGCGTGTGTAGCTATTGCTAGAAAACATGCGTTAGGGTTTTACCAACTAGATGATGAGGGTATTGAAGCCGCCATCAATGCCAGTTGGGATGCAGTAATTAATCACTAACTTGGAGTTCTCACAAGAATGAAAAAGTGGACTTTCTTCATGATTGTCATCGCCTTGCTACTATTTGGTAGTGTGATCGGTTTCAATCTATTCAAGCAACAGAAGATTGCTGAATACTTAGCAAATCGCCCTGAGGCGGAATTTCCAGTCACAGTGACCGAAGTAAAACCTGTTGACTGGGTGCCCGTGATTGAAGCTATCGGCTTCATCGAGCCAAATCAAGGGGTCACTATTGCCAACGAGACTAGTGGTGTGATTGATCACATTAGCTTCGAATCTGGTACTCAAGTTGAAGACGGTCAACCGTTGGTAAATCTAGATTCGGAAGTAGAAAAAGCAAACTTAAAAAGTGCACAAGCGAAGTTGCCAGCCGCTCAGGCAAAATATAAACGTTACCAAGGTTTGTACAAGAAAGGCTCTATTTCTAAAGAGGCTTATGACGAATCAGGTGCTAACTACTTCTCGTTACTTGCCGATATTGAGAGCTTAAAAGCAGCGATAGATCGCCGTGAAATCAAAGCGCCATTTGCTGGTGTGATTGGTATTCGTAATGTCTACCTTGGTCAGTATCTACAAGCTGGTACGGATATCGTACGTTTAGAAGATACTACAGTAATGCGTCTGCGCTTCACTGTGCCGCAAACGGACATTTCACGCATCAAGCTTGATCAACAAGTCGAAATCTTCGTTGACTCATACCCTGAGGCGCCATTTAAAGGCTCAATATCAGCGATCGAGCCAGCCGTTAATGTACAAAGTGGTCTTATCCAAGTTCAAGCGGATATTCCAAACAGCGATGGTAAATTGCGAAGCGGTATGTTTGCTCGCGCCAACATCGTTCTGCCTAAATTGGTCGATCAAGTCACCTTGCCTCAAACCGCCATTACTTACACGCTATACGGTGATAATGTCTACATCTTAACTGACAAAGATGGCGAGCAACGCGTACAGCAACACGTAGTAAAAGTGGGTGAACGTGTCGCTGACATCGCACACATCTTAGAAGGCGTGAAGCCTGGTGATGTCGTCGTGACGACTGGTCAAGTACGTTTGAGTAATGGTGCTAAAGTTCGCGTGGTTGAAAGCAACGCAACAACACCACCTGCTGAAACACCAATGCTGTAATTGGAGGCTTCATGCGCTTTACTGATGTTTTTATTAAGCGTCCAGTTTTAGCGGTATCAATCAGTTTTTTGATTGCGTTGCTTGGCTTCCAAGCCGTATTCAAGATGCAGGTACGAGAATACCCTGAAATGACGAACACCGTAGTGACGGTTTCTACCAGTTACTACGGTGCCAGTGCCGACTTAATCCAAGGCTTTATTACTCAGCCATTGGAACAAGCCGTCGCACAGGCAGATAACATTGATTATATGACTTCTCAATCTGTGTTGGGTAAATCAACCATCACCGTCAACATGAAGTTAAACACCGACCCTAATGCAGCCTTGTCAGATATTCTGGCGAAGACAAACTCGGTTCGTTCTCAGCTTCCTAAAGAAGCCGAAGATCCAACCGTGACGATGTCGACTGGCTCCACGACGGCGGTACTTTATATCGGCTTTACCAGTGACGAGCTATCTTCTAGCCAAATCACTGACTACCTAGAGCGTGTAATCAATCCTCAACTATTCACCGTGAACGGTGTCTCCAAAGTCGACCTTTATGGTGGCTTGAAGTACGCCCTGCGTATTTGGCTTGATCCTGCCAAAATGGGCGCACTAAAAATGACCGCGACCGATGTAATGGGCATTCTTAACGCCAATAACTATCAGTCAGCTACCGGTCAGGCTATCGGTGAATTCGTACTGTATAACGGTAGTGCGGATACTCAGGTCTCTAATGTTGAGGAGCTGACTAATCTAGTGGTGAAGTCTGATGAGGGTGAAATCATTCGCTTAGGTGATATTGCCAAGGTCACACTAGAAAAAAGCCACGATGTTTACCGAGCAAGCGCCAATGGTAAAGAGGCCGTCGTTGCAGCTATTAACGCTGCACCGAGTGCTAACCCAATCAACATTGCCGCAGATGTGTTGGAGCTGTTACCTCAACTTGAACGTAACCTGCCTAGCACCATCAAAATGAATGTGATGTATGACTCCACCATTGCGATCAACGAGTCTATCCACGAAGTAGTAAAAACTATCGTCGAAGCAGCGCTTATCGTACTTGTGGTAATTACACTATTCTTAGGCTCTTTCCGCGCAGTAATCATCCCTATTGTTACTATCCCGCTGTCACTGATTGGTGTAGCGATGGTAATGCAAGCGATGGGCTTCTCGTGGAACTTGATGACGCTACTGGCGATGGTACTTGCCATTGGTTTGGTGGTGGATGATGCCGCCATATCAAACTGGGCGAATCTCCATTCCGTGCCGCCATCATTGGTACGCGTGAAATTGCAGTACCGGTTATTGCAATGACGCTAACCTTGGGTGCTGTATATGCTCCAATCGCGTTGATGGGTGGTATTACTGGCTCGCTATTTAAAGAGTTTGCTTTAACACTGGCTGGTGCGGTATTTGTTTCCGGTATCGTAGCTCTAACCTTGTCACCAATGATGTGTTCAAAAATGCTCAAGGCACATGAAGAGCCAAGTAAGTTTGAACAAAAAGTGCATCATATTCTTGATGGCATGACCAATCGCTACGCGAAGATGCTGAAATCGGTAATGGCACATCGTCCAGTCATCTTGATGTTTGCTGTGATCGTATTTGCTACGCTACCTATTCTGTTTAAGTTCATTCCAAGTGAGCTGGCACCATCAGAAGATAAAGGTGTGGTGATGCTGATGGGCACCGCCCCATCAACAGCGAACCTCGACTACATGCAAAACACCATGAATGATGTGAACAAGATTCTGTCTGATCAGCCAGAAGTTGCTTTTGCTCAGGTGTTTACAGGTGTGCCTAACTCGAACCAAGCCTTTGGTATTGCATCAATGGTTCCTTGGAGCGAGCGTGAAGCGAGCCAAGCTGAAGTTGCAAACCGTGTTGGTGGTCTAGTGGCAAATGTACCTGGAATGGCAGTAACTGCATTCCAGATGCCTGAATTACCAGGTGCCGGTTCTGGCTTGCCAATTCAGTTTGTTATCACTACGCCAAACGCGTTTGAAAGCTTATTTGCGATTGCCACTGAAGTACTGACTGAAGTGAAATCGAGCCCGATGTTCGTCTACTCTGATCTGGATCTTAACTACGATTCAGCTACGATGAAAATCAACATCGATAAAGATAAAGCTGGTGCGTATGGCGTGACCATGCAAGATATCGGTATCACGCTCAGTACAATGATGGCAGATGGTTACGTTAACCGTATCGACCTAAATGGTCGTTCTTATGAGGTTATCCCTCAGGTTGAACGTAAATGGCGTCTAAACCCAGAGTCGATGAATAACTACTATGTACGTGCAGCTAATGGGGCTGCTATACCACTAGGTAGCTTAATTACCATCGATGTCGTGGCGGAGCCTCGTTCATTGCCTCACTTCAACCAGCTCAATTCGGCAACTGTCGGCGCTGTACCTGCACCAGGTACCGCTATGGGTGACGCAATTACATGGTTTGAAGACCTTGCGAGCAACACTCTGCCATCTGGCTACAACCATGACTACATGGGTGAAGCTCGTCAGTATGTAACAGAAGGTAGCGCACTATACGCAACCTTTGGTTTGGCTTTAGCAATCATCTTCTTGGTACTGGCGATTCAGTTCGAATCAGTGAAAGACCCGATTGTTATCATGGTATCGGTACCGCTGGCGATTTGTGGTGCCTTGATCGCACTCGCATGGGGTGCGGCAACCATGAACATCTACTCGCAAGTTGGTCTTATTACCTTGGTCGGTTTGATCACCAAACACGGTATCTTGATTTGTGAGGTTGCCAAAGAAGAGCAGCTACACAACAAGCTCAACCGAATGGATGCGGTAATGGAAGCGGCAAAAGTGCGTCTACGCCCAATCCTAATGACGACGGCAGCGATGATTGCAGGTCTAATTCCACTGATGTATGCAACCGGTGCAGGTGCGGCTCAGCGCTTTAGTATCGGTATTGTAATCGTGGCAGGTCTTGCGATCGGTACGCTATTCACGCTGTTTGTACTGCCGGTAATCTACAGCTACTTGGCAGAGAAACATAAGCCTCTACCGGTGTTTGTTGAAGACAAAGATCTGGAAAAGCTAGCGCGAGTTGATGAAGCGAAAGCGGCTTGCCGTGAGCTCGCGAAGAAAAGCTAAGCGTAGCGTTCAATAAAGTCGCATTAGTTGTATAGATAATAAAGGTCACTTCGGTGACCTTTTTCTTTGCTATAAATCGATGATAAGCACAGCGCAAAAAGTCGCTTTTTTACGCTATAACTAGCGACTTTTACCCTGTAATTACATAGAATGAGGCCAAAGATACAGGAGTGTTAACACCATGTTTGACCCAAAGAAATTAGAGCAAATTGCTAAGCAAATTCACGAGTCAATGCCTCAACCAGTGAAAGACCTAGGTGCGGACGTTGACCAAAAAGTTCGCCAAGTCATCCAAGGCCAGCTAAATAAACTTGATGTTGTCAGCCGTGAAGAGTTTGATGTACAAACTCAAGTACTACTGCGCACTCGTCAAAAGCTGACTGAAATGGAAAAGAAACTGGCTGATCTAGAAGCGAAACTAGCAGACAAATAATTTCTCAATATGCCTCACTACAGCGCGTATTGCCGATAAAGAAAAAGGCTTACCCCAATTGGAGTAAGCCTTTTGTTTTTGTTGTGTTTACTTTTTGTATTTATCGACCCCAGTCTATCTGGAGTTCTTTTCTTTCAGCCAATTTTAAGGCTCAAGGTAAATTCTAGGATGATGCACACAGTTTACGAGAACAAATCAGCGCATCAGTTAACAAAATTATCCCTTAAAAATAATAGACATATTTTCATAACGCCGGAGTAAAGTTTCAGTTCAAGAAGAAGACGCGCAATTTACACCCGTAAATGAGCACCTTCGACACCGAAATGAAGCTTGAATCTCGCAGGGATAGAGCAATAAATTCTAGGATGATGCACACAGTTTACGCGAGTAAATGCGTACATCAGACAACGAAGTTATTCTCTAGCACAATGAGATTAGTCACCTACGGCGATGTGCTTCATATCCGTCATATACCCACGTAGCTCTTCACCAATGTATTCCACTGGGTGGTTACGAATCGCATCATTCACTTCGATTAGACGCTGGTTATCGACTTGGTTTGAAGGCTCACCTAGACCTTTACCAATCACATCGGTATTCACTGCTGGCATAAATTTCTCACGCAGTAGCGGAGTCGCTACGTTGGCAAATAGGTAGTTGCCGTACTCTGCTGTGTCTGAGATTACTACGTTCATTTCGTACAGACGCTTACGCGCAACTGTGTTAGCGATTAGTGGTAGTTCATGCAGTGATTCATAGTACGCTGACTCATCAACGATACCTGATGCTGTCATGGCTTCGAATGCCAATTCAACACCGGCACGAACCATAGCAATCATTAGAATGCCGTTATCAAAGTACTCTTGCTCTGAGATCTGAGCATCGGTAGTTGGGTAGTTTTCAAATGCCGTTTCGCCAGTTTCTGCACGCCAGCCTAGTAGGTTTACGTCATCATTTGCCCAGTCAGCCATCATGGTACTTGAGAACTCACCTTGAATGATGTCATCCATGTGCTTGTTGTACAGTGGGCGCATCAGATCTTTTAGCTCTTCTGACAGGTCAAACGCTTTAATTTTTGCTGGGTTAGACAGGCGATCCATCATATGAGTGATGCCACCAAACTTAAGCGCTTCTGTTACGGTTTCCCAACCAAATTGCAGCAATTTACCGGCATAACCTGGGTCAATACCTTCTGCAACCATCTTCTCGTAACATACGATAGAGCCAGCTTGTAGCATGCCACATAAGATAGTTTGTTCACCCATTAGGTCAGATTTCACTTCAGCAACAAACGAAGATTCTAGGCAACCAGCGCGATGACCACCTGTTGCTGCCGCCCATGCTTTAGCGATGTCCCAACCCTCACCTTGTGGATCGTTCTCTGGGTGAACGGCGATCAGTGTAGGTACTCCGAAACCTCGTTTGTATTCTTCACGAACTTCCGTGCCTGGACACTTAGGCGCCACCATAACAACCGTTAGGTCTTTACGAACCTCCATGCCTTCTTCAACAATGTTAAAGCCATGTGAGTAACCCAGTGCCGCGCCTTGCTTCATTAGCGGCATGACCGTTTCGACCACATTGCTATGTTGCTTATCTGGCGTTAGGTTTACTACTAGGTCTGCTTGAGGAATTAGTGTTTCGTAGCTGCCGACTTCAAAACCATTTTCTTTGGCATTTTTATACGATTGACGCTGCTCATCAATTGCCGCTTGGCGAAGTGCATAGGCTACGTCTAAGCCAGAGTCACGCATGTTTAGACCTTGGTTAAGACCTTGGGCGCCACAACCAACAATGACTACTTTCTTACCTATTAGGTAGTCTGCTTCTGTTGCAAACTCACTACGGTCCATAAAACGACAACGACCTAGTTGGTCTAGTTGCTCACGCAAATTTAGGGTATTGAAATAGTTAGCCATTGTGGGCTCTCCTTTAAGAAATATGTCCATGTGGTCGATAGGTTTATCTATCGAATGAATTGATACTAAAACAGACAGTGAATTGCTTAAAGTGATATATTCACAATTAGTTATTGCAAAAAATGCAACATGGATGTTACTTGATATGAACATTAAGAGCCTGCAACTCTTCATTCATTTATGTGAGAGTAAAAACTTTGCCAAGACGGCAGAAGCGATGCACATCAGCCCTTCGGCACTGAGTCGACAGATACAAAAGCTAGAACAGGAGACTGGGCAAAATCTTTTGCTGCGTGATAATCGCAGCGTAGAGCTGACCCCTGCGGGTAAAAAACTTCTGCCTGTGGCATTAAGTATTCTTAGTGAGTGGCAGAACTACCATGCCCAATTTGCTGGCTCTGACAACGAACTCAAAGGCGAGATACGGCTGTTTTGTTCGGTCACCGCCAGCTACAGCCATCTGCCAGAGTTGATCTCTGAATTTCGGCTACAACACCCATTTATTGAATTTAAGCTCTCCACGGGAGACCCTGCACAAGCGATTGAAAAAATACTGCACGATGATGCAGATATCGCCATTGCAGCCATGCCCGATCAACTGCCTTCACGAATTGAGTTTGAAACCATCAGCGAAATTCCACTCTCTGTAATTGCCCCATCGGGCGTGAGCAATTTTGCTCAAGAACTGCAAAATGAAAAACCAAATTGGAACCTGATCCCGTTTATTGTTCCGGAGGCAGGTACCGCGCGTGAGCGGGCTAATACTTGGTTTAAAGCAATGAAGATTAAACCTAATATTTATGCACAAGTATCAGGACATGAGGCCATTGTCAGTATGGTAGCACTAGGTTGCGGGGTAGGAATCGCTCCTGATGTTGTGATTAACAACAGCCCAGTGAGAGATAAGATTGAACGGCTAAAAGTCGCGCCGATAGCACCCTTTGAACTTGGGGTATGTTGCAAGCGATCCCAGCTAGATAATCCCTTAATAAAAGCGTTGTGGAAAGTGGCACAAGAGAAATACATTACTCTCTAATTTCTGCGCTGAAAAAACAAAAAGCCACGCTTTTGCGTGGCTTTAAAAATTCAACTCAGTTAAGACCTACTGAGGCTACAATTAGATCACGCGAGAGAACTGTTGTTGGCGAGCGCGATCACGCAAGTATTTATCAAAACACATGCAGATATTACGGATAAGCAAGCGACCACGTAAAGTCACGCGAATTTCACTCTCATCCACTTCAACCAACTCATCATTAATGAAGGTTTGTAGCAATTCTAAATCTTGAGAGAAGTACTGGTTAAACTTAAGCTTGAATTCACGTTCAATAAACGTTTTATCTAATTTAAAATTGCAGATCAGTTGTTTAATCACTTCACGACGAATCAAATCATCATTATCTAGTGACACACCTTTCCACAAAGCATGACGTTGTTCGTTCACTTGAGCATAGTACTGCTTCAACTCTTTTTGATTCTGCGCGTAAGCATCACCAATCATTGAAATAGCGGATACACCAAAACCAATCAAATCACACTCACCTTGGGTGGTGTAACCTTGGAAATTACGGTGCAAAATACCGTTACGCTGCGCGACTGCCAACTCATCATCAGGTAACGCAAAATGGTCCATGCCAATGAACTGATAGCCCGCCCCCGTTAAGGTATTTATGGTTTGCTGTAAGATTGCCATTTTTTCAGATGCTTGCGGTAAGTCTTCATCTTTGATTTTACGCTGCGCAGCAAATAATTGCGGCATATGAGCATAATTAAATACCGACAAGCGACCTGGTTGCATCTCTAGTACTTGCTTTAAAGTCTCAGCAAATGAGTGTTGCGTTTGTTTTGGCAAGCCATAAATCAAGTCTAAATTAGTAGAGCGGAAACCCAGTTCTTTTGCGCGCTGTACCATGGCAATGATGAACTCTTCATCTTGCTCACGGTTAACCAGTAGCTGAACTTCTTTATTGAAATCTTGTACACCGATGCTGAGACGGTTAAAGCCTTCGCTACGTAGGTGGTCGAGCACATCCAACTCAATTTCGCGAGGATCTACTTCGATGCTGATTTCAGCCGTCTCTTCAAAATCAAATTCACCACGTAAAATCGCCATCACGCGGCTAATTTGTACCTTTGATAGGAAAGTCGGCGTACCACCACCAAAGTGCAGCTGGGTTACGCGTCGGTCTTGCAACAAACTCGCCCGAGTACGAATTTCCAGTTCCAATGCATCCAAATACTCATCCGCTTTATGGGCATGGCGAGTGATCACTTTATTACAACCGCAGTAATAGCAGAGCTTGTGACAAAATGGGATGTGGATATATAAGGACAATGGTCGATCTGGGTAAGACGTGCATGCCATATCAAACTCCGCAACCGTGAAGGCTTCATGGAATTCTAATGCCGTAGGATAAGATGTGTAACGTGGACCAGAATAATTGTATTTATCCAGAACCGTTTGATCCCACTCAATTTGTTGGCTTGCTACGACTTGCTGCGACATGTTGCTCTTTCCATTTCTTGACTGAAAAGTCATGGTTATATTAACGGGCTATTTTGCCATAGCCTCTCGGTTGAGGAACTAAAGCATACCGTTTTTTGAGTACAAATACTCAGAACTGATAAACCGATCACTCACTCTAAAGTGTAAGTGATCAGCACTCGGTTATCTGACTTAGTTAGGTTGCTCGCCTAAAGCATTTGGATATTGATTTGATTGTTGAGTGGTTGCACTTGTTTTTGCAGTACTTTTAACTCTTCTACAATCAACTCTTGCAGGCGCGACTCGGTTTTATGGCGGGTTAAATTTTGTTGCATGCGTTCTTGTTTAGGCAGAGCTTGGCGATCTTCACCTCGCGCCATATCCTTCACTACATGATACAGTTCTGCGATCGCTGGGTACTTTTTATCAAAGTCGATGCGATCATCACCCTGAACATAATCCATGATGCTATAAACACGAATACTGATTTCAGATAAGTCACATTGACCTTGAATGCCAGCTAAACAAAGCGTGTTTACGTTGTCATAGATGTTCGCGTTGCGCTTTTCAATCGCCAGTTGCTGATGTCTAAGCTGCAATTCCTTTTGCTTCTTCAGTTGGAGAAGAAGGTAACCCGCGTAAGATGCTAAGCTGAGAATAATGATTCCACCAGCAATGGCTAACAAGGTTACATTCATATCTTACTGTTATCCTTTTATTTAAATTGATTGATATCGAAAGACTCAAACTGAGACAACAAATCTTCATCTGAAGAGTGTTTTTTCTCTGCTTTAGGTTCAGCAGAATATGCCTCTTGTTCTTGATACTCATCTGCTTCTAGATCGTCTTCATACAGACCTAGCTGCTTCATCAGCACTTCGATACGCGCTAATTTTTCATCAACGTATTTTTGTAGACCAGCACCTAGGTTTTCACCTTCATCAATACGGTCTAGTAGCACGTTAAGTTGCGCATCGTTTTCTAGCATCTCTAGCTCTTTTTCAGCATTGATGCGACGCTCCACTTTCGTTGGCTTCTTAACAGCTTCAACGATCAGCGGAATTTTCTTCTTGCTGCCTAAGCGTGGATCACGATTTTGTGATGCCTTTTGCTCTTTCTGCGATTTAACTTCCGCATTACGAGAACCGGTTTTCAAACCTTTACGCTTTTTGTCTCTCTTCAGCTGACGACCATCGACATCTGATTGGGTACGATTACGAACAACGATAACGTCGGCAGCGCCGCCGCCTGATCTACTTTTCTTATTACGGCTCATTACTGGGTTTTCCTCAGTAAAATTATATCTTTTCCTACAAATTCTAGTTCGAGCTTATCCCGCTCAGCCAAGTACTCAAACGTTGCATAGCTAAAAAAGATCACATGAGTGAGATCGTTTTTATAATGCCAAGTTGCAAACGCTTCAACATCGATCACCATCTTGGTCATAACACCAAGCCAGCCACCGGGCTTAACTAAATTCAACCATTGCTGCCACACCTTATCAGGTTGGTATAGGTGCTCTATCACTTCTGTGGCAGTAACAAAGTCATACTGCTCATCTAATACCGACGTTTCTGGGTGATAATAGATGTCGTATAACTTCATAGCGTGACCCTGCTCTTGCAACATTAACGATAATGTTGGTCCGGGACCACAGCCAAAATCTAACCCTTGAGAGTTTGGTGCAACACGCTGACAAATGGGGTCTGCCATGCGTGATAAAAAGCGTCGGTAACCGACATCACTAGGATCATTTTCATGCAGATCATAGTGTGCTTTTTCTGCCTTCGCATCTAAGCGTTGCTCGGGATTAACAAACACCAAGGCACAATTCGAACACTCTAAATACTGTCGGTGCTTGTCTTCAAAGTAATGATGGGTGTGATTGCTTTGGCAAAGCGGACAGTGGTGCATCGATGTATCCTCTTACAGGGGATGCGAAACATACCAGAAACTGCTCTTAGAGTGGAGTACTATTGTGCAAATAATCATCAAATTTGTAAAATTAGATATAAAAAAAGCGATAGATTGACTATCGCTTTCTAAATGCCATGAAGGCTAAACTGGGTTGTGCAAAAAATGCACTCCAAATTTCCATTTGTTTTTCGAGCTATCCATGCCAAAAAGGTGTTGTTTGTCATCATCCTAATGAATTTTAACTATCCATCTACATCCTGTAGTTAGGCTAATCCTTAGCCTGCTCCTTGCCGTGTCTATACCTTTAGACCAGTTAACCATCCATATTTATGTAAGCTTCCTGCTTACCATCAGTCCTTTACCATCAACCAAGTAATCCTTACCTGCATCCATGGAGACTATCCTAGTCTATTGTCCTGAACCACATCGTGTGGATGTAGATACTTTACTGCTTGAGGCTTTATACACAACATCTTAAACTAAAAAAATACGCTCAAATAACACACAAAATGGTAAGAGATTGTTTTTAAAATAATTTGCATCTGATCACTCGTTAATTGCTCGGTAAAGAATGGCGAATGTCTCACAAAGAGCAGAGCAAGATAGGAGAAGTGGACGAACTAGCGTGCGTGATTTAAATCACATTAAATAGCGGTAAACAAAAAGCCATGTCTTAAGACATGGCTTTGGGAGTTTGACTGGAAGATAAGAGTTTAGTGAAGACCACCAACATACTTGGACAGTACATCAATATCTTCATCCGTTAGCTTTTTAGCAACATCACGCATCATTTCATTCATGTCGTTGCCACGATTACCGTCTCTGAATTTCTCTAGCTGAAGCTTGATGTAATCAGCATGCTGACCAGAGATTTTAGGGAACCCAGATAACTCAGTACCGTTACCACGCGGACCATGACAGGCAATACAAGCTGTTAAACCACGCTGTGCATCACCGGCTGCATAAAGCGCTTTGCCTTGCTCTACAACATCTTCAGGTGTTGTATTAGGAGCAAGTGGTAATGAAGCATAGTAGGCGGCTAAATCTGCCATATCTTGTTCATTCAGCGGCATTGCCATACCGCTCATAACAGGGTCATAACGACCTTGTTTACCACCACTCGTCATTCCGAGTTTTAGGTCTTTCAGCTGCTTCTCTATATACTTCGCATGCTGACCGGCCAGTGAAGGATACATTCCAAGTAAACTGTTGCCGTCCGCTCCATGACACGCAACACAAGTTTGAGATTTCGCTTTACCAGCTTCTATGCTGCCTTGGGCCCATACGGAGCAGCTGGCCAAAAGACTCACAATTAGCACTAATTTCTTCATGACATTCCATTATAATTATCAAGCTTCCAGTACCACTCTGCATTGCCACTCATGGTACAATAGGCGACCTCATGCCGAGTACGGTTATTTTACACAAATTCACAAAAAAGTAATCAATTGACTACACAAAGTCGAGATGGAGTTAACAGTGAGCGTAAAAATTAATTACCAAAACACCCATTTCATCACAAGTGCACCTGACATTCGTCATTTGCCAGAGGATGAGGGCATTGAAATTGCGTTCGCCGGACGCTCCAATGCGGGCAAGTCGAGCTCTCTAAATCGATTAACCAATCAAAAGAGCCTAGCTAAAACCAGTAAAACACCAGGTCGAACTCAGCTTATCAACTTATTTAAAGTAACTGATGGCTGCCATATTGTTGACTTACCGGGATACGGCTTTGCTCAAGTACCACTTGAAATGAAAAAGAAGTGGCAAAAGTCGCTTGGTGAATACCTACAAAAACGCCAATGCCTAAAAGGTCTAGTGGTGTTAATGGATATTCGTCATCCGATGAAAGATCTCGATCAACAGTTAATCTACTGGGCTGTCGATAGTGGTATTCCAGTTCAAGTACTATTAACTAAAGCGGACAAGCTAAAAAGCGGCGCGCGTAAAGCACAATTGAGCAAAATTCGCGAAGACGCCAAAGGCTTTGGCGGCACCGTACAAGTTGACGCTTTCTCAACCCTAAAAGGTTTAGGTGTTGATGTACTGCGCAACAAGCTAGACGAATGGTTTGCTCCTGCGTTTGCACACCTTGTTGAGGAAGACGTTGAATCCGATCTTGAGTCTGACAACGACGGCGAATAATAGCGCCAACCTCACCAAATAGCCTCGCCAAGTGCGGGGCTTTTTGTTGCTTGCCGTACCACTAATCTCCCCCAAGAGAAAGAAAAAGCCCCACTAATCAATGGGGCAACGGGAGAGAATTAATAGTTGTTATAATTATTTCAGTAGCTTTGCCTAACTCAAGATAACTTGCAACTCCCCCAACTTTTCGCGATTTATTACTCAGACCCGACGTAAAAGCCCACAAGCCAAGGCATAAGGCAAGTTCTTTATTTTCAGCCAGTTACGGTGGCTCTGTTTATTTTTTGTGCGAAATAACAGAAATGTGATGAAGGAATATTACAGTTTTTCGAAGATAACTATTTCACATGCGAGAAAAATTCGAGGAGAAAATTCAGAGTTTGACTAAGGAGGTATAGTGAGGGGTTGCGAAAGATGATTAGTGGAAATTTTCTTTGCCACAAGAAAAAACGCCCCAGCCAAATACTGGCTGGGGCGGCTGAATCAGCCTAATCCAATAACGTGAAACAAAAGGTCTGAAAGATAGAACATCTTACCTCTGTACCCTACGTCGATTAATGTACAACAATTGGTCAGAAATTCAAAGATTTTTTGTAAGTTATTTTCACTATTTTTTCCCTAAGCAACACAATCTATTTCTAATCATTCACTTTTTTAACGACAAAAAAAAGCCAGCGTTTGTGCGCTGGCTCATGTTAAATGTTAAATATTGCTCATTTTTTGTCTAGTGAGCTTGTTCCCAGTTATCACCATGACCAGCTTCCGCAATCAAAGGCACCTCTAACTGAGCGGCAGACTCCATCAAATTTTGTACTTTTGTTTCAATTTCGGCTAAAGCTGACTCTTGAACTTCAAAAACCAATTCATCGTGCACTTGCATCAATAACTTAACGCGACCATCACCTTCTTTCTCGATCCACTCATCAACCAATAGCATTGCTTTCTTAATGATATCAGCGGCAGTACCTTGCATTGGTGCGTTGATCGCAGCGCGTTCAGCCGCTTTACGACGCATACCATTACGTGAAGTGATTTCTGGTAAGTATAAACGACGACCAAAGATGGTTTCGACGTAGCCTTTTTCAGCCGCTGCACTACGTGTATCTTCCATATACTGCATCACACCTGGGTAACGTTCGAAGTACTTATTCATATACTCTTGCGCTTCACCACGAGGAATGCCGAGCTGTTTTGCTAGACCAAACGCGCTCATGCCATAAATAAGACCAAAGTTAACCGCTTTAGCACGACGACGCTGCTCTGAGCTTACTTGGTCGATACTCACCCCCATGATTTCAGCTGCGGTAGCAGTATGAATATCTTTACCATCACGGAAGGCATTCAATAACGCTTGGTCTGCTGAAAGATGCGCCATAATACGCAGCTCAATTTGAGAGTAGTCGACAGCCATAATTCTATAGCCATGTGGCGCAACAAACGCTTGGCGAATTCGGCGACCTTCTTCATTGCGAATTGGAATATTTTGCAAGTTAGGATCGGTTGATGATAAACGACCTGTTGCTGTCACCGCTTGGTGATAAGAAGTATGAACACGCCCTGTTTCTGGATTGATCATCTTCGGCAGCTTATCTGTGTAAGTTGATTTCAATTTCGCTAGGCCACGATATTCTAAAATCAGTTTAGGCAGAGGGTAATCTAAAGCCAATTCTTGCAGCACTTCTTCATTGGTCGATGGCGTGCCTGATGGCGTCTTCTTCACCACAGGTAAGCCCATCTTTTCAAACAAGATCGCTTGAAGCTGTTTTGGAGAGTTCATATTGAACTCTTGCTCTGCAACTTCATACGCTTGCTGTTCTAGCTCATCCAAACGAACGGCAATTTCTTGTGACTGCGCAGACAGCATCATGTCATCAATGAATACCCCTGTGCGTTCAATACGAGATAGAACCGGCACCAATGGAACCTCAATCTCTTGATAGATGGCATTGAGTTTTTCATCTTGCAGCAAACTTTCATTTAAGCGGTGGTGCAGACGCAAAGTCACATCCGCATCCTCGGCTGCGTACGGTGCGGCTTGCTCAAGGTCAATCTGATTGAAGGTAAGTTGGTTTTTACCCTTACCCGCGATTTGCTCAAATGAGATGCAGCTGTGCTGTAGGAATCGCAATGCTAGGCTATCCATATCATGCTTACCGCCAACGCTATTAAAAACGTAAGACGCCAGCATGGTGTCATATTTGATACCGCGCATTTCAATACCGTAACGCGCTAGCACGCTGGCATCGTATTTTAAGTTCTGTCCGACTTTGGCTTGATTATCATCTTCTAAAATCGGTTTTAGCTGCTCCAGTACCCAATCACGATCCAATTGCTTAGGTGCATCTAGGTAGTCATGCGCCACAGGAACGTAAGCTGCCACACCTTCTTCAGTTGCGAATGACAAACCAACTAAATTTGCCACCATGTAATCTAGGCTGTCAGTTTCAGTGTCAAAAGCGAATACTTCCGCCGCTTTTAGCTTCTCTAACCACTGATTAAATGTCTCTTGATCAAGAATGGTCTGGTATTGGCTACGATCAATGCTCACCGCGGCAGTATTGACTTCCGATTGGCTTGCTGGACTTGATGCAACAGCACCCGACTTTTCGTCAGCTTCAACAACACCGGTACCACCGTCAAGTAGATCATTCAGCCAAGATTTAAACACCAACTGACCGAACAACTTAATCAACTCGTCTTTGTTTGGTTCCGCTTTAACAAGTTCCTGCGGTGTAAACTCCATCTCTACATCAAGCTTGATCGTCGCAAGCTGGTAAGAAAGCAACGCTTCTTCTTTGTTATCTACCAGTTTTTTCGCCATGGTTTTTGAGCCACGGAAACCCAGAGGGGCAATATCATCAAGGTTCTCAAATAATTTATCTAAGCCACCAATACCTTGTAATAAGGCTGTCGCGGTTTTATCACCCACACCAGGAACGCCAGGGATGTTATCGACTTTATCCCCCATCAACGCTAGATAATCGATGATCAACTCAGGTGGAATACCAAACTTCTCGATCACACCCTCACGATCCAGCACCACATTGGTCATGGTATTGATCAAGGTAACGTTCTCATCAACCAGCTGTGCCATGTCCTTATCACCTGTACTGATCAGTACAGGTATATCTTGCTGTGATGCTTGATAGGCAAGAGTACCAATCACATCATCCGCTTCAACGCCGGTGATGGAGATCAATGGCAGTCCCATCGCTCGGATCACGTCATACAGCGGTTCAATTTGGCAACGTAAGTCATCCGGCATTGGTGGGCGATTGGCTTTGTATTCGGAATACATGTCGTCACGGAATGTTTTGCCTTTGGCATCAAACACAACCGCAATACGATCAGAAGCAAATTGGCGCATCATGCTGCGTAGCATGTTTACTACACCATATACCGCATTAGTCGGAATCTCGCCATTACTCATAGTGCCTGGATAGGCATGGAATGCACGATATAGGTAAGAGGAACCGTCGATCAGAATTAGTGGATTATCTGGTATGCGAGCCATAGTCTTTTAGTTTCCAAAGAGAATGCGAATTAGATCCGCTTAGGATGCCACGACTACGTCAGCGATGCTATGCAAAGTCTGTGATGTCTCTTGCGACATGAGACGATCATCCCTTCACACCACACATCGATCTGTGGATAACTCTGTTTATAATAATTATTCACCAACATTGATGAATGTCACACTTTTGGAAAATTTAAAATTAACCCTTTGTATATAAAGAATAAAACAAAAGATCGATCAACAGAAATGCGATCTGAAAACGATCCTTGATTGTGGAAAAGACTGCTGGTGTCCTTTTGTTCAAGCTCAAATAAAACAGATAAAAAAAGCGACATCAAAAGATGTCGCCTAGCAAAAAAAGGGTTAAAGCATTTCATGTTAAACATGCCGCTTTACCATAAAGCTATAAATTACACTGGAAGCAATGTGAGCAATGTCGTGTCAAAAAGAATGAGTACAAGTTCGAAAGATTCTGTTTAGTTACTAAATTCAATAGCTTGAATATTGTAAATCAACTTCCTTGTGAACTTCCTTATTCCCTAAGACGAGATTGATAATAATGATTATCATTTACACAGTCAACATCTAAATGAGAAAAAGTCTCATTTATTTTCACATCGCTTTAATGAAGTGAATTCGAGATTCACATAGATCAGGCTTTTGCTCATAATTTTCAATCATATAGCCATTTTTGATCAGTAATCTCAGCATGGATGGAAATTGATTTCGAGATTTTACCTTAATGGCGAAGTAGCCTTGCTCTACCACCCAAGCTTCTTGATCGTTCAGCAATTTCTGTGCGACACCTTTGCCACGAGCCATTGGTGATACTCCGCCAAACCAACTATAAAACGTGCGTGAATCCAACTCATAGCCAATTTTAAAACCGATGATCTTACCTTGTTCCTCTGCCAACAAAATCAGAGATCGCTTGCCGTGCAAACGGGCAGACAACGACTCAACCGTCTCTTTACGTATAAATTCATTGATCGCTTCAACAGCCTCGATACATTCTGCTACCGTGCCTTGACGAAAAACTACCGTCATTATTGTCTCCTTCAATTAAGACCATCATGCCATTAAAAAAGGCCGGCAAAGCCGACCTTTTGATTCCATGCTTGGCTGAGTTTACTCAGCATCACGTAAGTATTGCGCCGCTTTACTGTTGTCTTCTGCTAGCCATTGCGCGACGTCTTTCGCAAAGTAAGTCAAAATGCCGTCTGCGCCAGCGCGCTTGAAACAAAGTAACGATTCCATTACCGTTTCGCGCTCTTTTAGCCAGCCGTTCTGGATTGCCGCTTTGTGCATCGCGTATTCACCCGATACTTGGTAAGCAAAAGTCGGAACTTGCAGCTCTGATTTCACACGACGAACCAAATCAAGATATGGCATGCCCGGTTTCACCATCACCATATCTGCGCCTTCGTTGATGTCCATCGCCACTTCATGCAATGCTTCATCGCTGTTCGCTGGATCCATTTGGTAGTTTTTCTTATTACCACCTTTTAGATTTGACGCAGAACCGACAGCATCACGGAATGGTCCATAGTAACTGGAAGCATATTTCGCCGAGTAAGCCATGATCTGTGTATTGATGTAACCCGCTTCTTCCAATGCTTCACGAATGGCACCAATACGACCATCCATCATATCGGATGGTGCAACTACATCAGCACCAGCCTCTGCATGAGATAGTGCTTGTTTGATTAAGACTTCGGTCGTTTCATCATTGAGAACATAGCCTTCTTCATCAATGATGCCATCTTGACCGTGGGTAGTGAATGGGTCTAATGCAATATCAGTGATAACACCGATTTCAGGCACATGCTCTTTTAAAGCACGTACAGTGCGTTGCACCAAGCCTTCAGGATTGTAGGCTTCTGCAGCACATAAGCTTTTTGCATCTTGATTAACTACAGGGAATAGAGCAATTGCAGGAACACCTAGCTGAGCCAAGTATTGCGCCTCCTCTAGCAGCAGATCAATCGACAAACGTTCAATGCCCGGCATCGACTCAATTTGTTCACGGCGATCTTTACCCATCAAAACAAACATCGGGTAGATAAGATCGTTTACCGATAATTGATTTTCCGCCATAAGGCGACGGCTAAAGTCGTGTTTACGCATACGACGCATGCGACGAGCAGGGAATTGACCTTGGATGGAAACTGACACTCTATTCTCCTTAGATCTGGTGAAAGTGCTTGCACAGAATGATATCACTCTGAAGCCTTCGCGCTAGCGCCAATAGTGAAAAATGCAAAAAATGACCTCAGGTTCACACTACCGTATACTCATGCCATCAGTTTTCAATGAGTACTACCATGATCGATACCCATGCGCATATCTACGCCAGCGAGTTTGATAACGATCGCGAACAAGTGGTTCAGCGCGCCCTAGCACAAGGCATAGATACCATATTACTGCCTAATATCGACTTAGAGTCTATCGAACCAATGTTGGCAACCGAAGCCGCTTACCCTCAAATATGCCGCTCGATGATGGGTCTGCATCCTTGCTATGTCGATGCTAACGTCGAACAGACTCTAACGACTATTCATAGTTGGTTTAGCAAGCATTCCTTCATTGCAGTAGGTGAAATCGGTATCGATTTATATTGGGACAAAACCTACAAAGCCGAGCAAGAGTATGCCTTTATCACTCAACTTAATTGGGCTAAAGAAATGCAGTTGCCGGTGGTAATTCACACCCGAGATTCTATTGAAGAGACCTTAGCATTACTTAAAAAAGAACAGGATGGCTCTTTGAGCGGAGTATTCCACTGCTTTGGCGGCAGCATCGATGAAGCCAAAGCAATCAATGAGCTTGGCTTTCATTTGGGGTTAGGTGGTGTATCAACATTTAAAAATGGTGGTATGGATAAGGTGATTCCACACCTCGATATGAACTATATGATATTGGAGACCGACTGCCCATACCTAGCGCCTGTTCCTCATCGCGGTAAGCGTAACGAGCCAGCCTATACGCAGCTGGTAGCCAGTCGCGTAGCTGAACTTCGTGAATTAACGATTGAGCAAGTCGACCAAATCACCACCCAAAATGCCAAGGCATTATTTAAGATTTAAGTTTCATACACTCTAAATGTAAAAAAGGTTGGCAATGCCAACCTTTCCTCTATTCTTCGATTTCTTCTTCATTTTCATCGTCGCGATCTTTGCGTACATAGAATCTGGCAAAGAACAATCCGACTTCAAACAAAATACACATTGGAATGGCAAGTAACGTCTGAGAGATCATATCCGGCGGTGTCAGCAACATGCCAATGACAAATGCGATCACCACAATATATGGACGCTTTTCTCGCAAGCTTTCTGGCGTTGTCGCCCCTGTCCAGCAAAGCAGAATAATCGCTACTGGTACTTCAAACGCGATACCAAATGCCAAGAATAATGCTAATACAAAATCCAAGTAGCTGGAGATATCAGTAGCAAACTCAACGCCACCCAGTGAGATAGCGGTAAAGAAACCAAAGACCAGTGGGAAGACCACATAATAAGCAAAGGCAACACCGGTATAAAACAGCAATGAGCTGGAGAACATCAGCGGCATTATTAACCGACGTTCATGCTTATATAGCCCCGGAGCAACAAACGACCACACCTGATGAAGAATAAAAGGTACAGCAACGAAAACCGAAGCAATTAAAGTTAACTTTAATGGGGTGAAGAAAGGTGAGGCAACATCTGTTGCGATCATGGTTGCCCCTTCAGGCAACTTATCTACCAGTGGTTTTGAAACAAACTCGTAGATTTCATTAGAGAAATAAATTAAGCCTACAAACACCACCAAAACCGCAAGAATCGCACGCAATAAGCGGTTTCTTAACTCTAGAAGGTGGCTGATTAAAGGTTGCGTCTGCTCGACAGAGGACATATCAAACCTCATTAAAAAAGATCAAAAAGGAGCCGCAATAGATGCAGCTCCTCACGATGAGACTATTCGGCTTTCTTATCTGCAGTGGTACTTGGCTCAGCAGTGCTTGTGGTTGAGCCCGCACTAACTTCGCTTGTCTCTGTAGCCTTTTGAGCATAGGGACGCTGTACCTCTTGTGCCGCTTTTTTGAGTTCATCTACCGAAGACTTTAGTTCCGGAGATAGATCTTCCATCCCCATCTGTTCAGCTTTACGTAGATTCTCTTGTAGCTCTTGGACCTTAAGTTCGTGACTAATTTCATCTTTCACGCTATTTGCCATACTTTTTGCAGACGAAACAAAGCGAGAAACACTTCGAATTGCATGCGGCAAACGTTCAGGTCCAAGTACTACGAGTGCGACGACAGATATTAATACCAGTTCCCAAAAACCGATATCAAACACGTATTATGCCTGCTCTTTGTCTTTCTTAGTGTCAGCAGTAGCGTCAGTAGCTTCTTTCTTCTGCTGCTCTAGATTCTTCGGTTCAAAATCAGCGTCTTTCTTCTCTTGCTGAGTTTCTTCATCGCTCATTGCTTTCTTGAAGCCTTTCACTGCGCTACCTAAGTCACCACCAATGTTGCGTAGCTTCTTGGTACCAAACAGTAATACAACAATTACAGCAACAATAAGAAGTTGCCAAATACTAATACCACCCATTATCTTTACCTCGGGTTCTATTAAACAAAGTTATCGTAAAAGTCTAACGCCTACTGGCGATAAGCTCGCCAACTAAACAACCAAAATGTGACACCTGCAATAGCACTAAATGCCGATAGTTGTTCATATGTGCTGTTAACCAATATTGCCGAGCATACGACTAATGTGGCACCAACACCAAATAAAAATTTTCCTGTTGCCTGCTGGCGCTTAGATGATCGGTAGCCTTGATAAAGCTGATCCATACGTTGATTCAATGCTTTACCCTGCTTTAAACTATCATAAAGTAGCTCTGGCAACTCTGGAAGCTTCTCAGCCCAGAAAGGTGCACGATCTTTTACCGCATCAATAACCGCTTGCGGACCAACCTGTCTCATCATCCACTGCTCAAGAAATGGCTTCGCCGTTGCCCACAAGTCTAATTGCGGATAGAGCTGACGACCTAAACCTTCCACATACAATAGAGTCTTTTGTAGCAGGACTAACTGTGGCTGTACTTCCATCTCAAAGCGGCGCGCGGTATTAAACAAGTTAAGTAATACGTGGCCAAATGATATTTCACATAGTGGTTTAGCAAAAATAGGCTCACAGACGATGCGAATGGCAAATTCAAACTCATCAATATTGGTTTCACGTGGAACCCAACCTGATTCAACGTGCAATTCAGCTACTCGGCGATAGTCACGATTGAAAAATGCTAAAAAGTTTTCAGCTAAGTAACGTTTATCATCACTATTTAGTGTTCCGACAATGCCGCAATCTAAACCAATCCACATTGGATTTTCTGGATGCTCTGGCTTAACAAACACGTTACCAGGGTGCATGTCGGCATGGAAAAAGCTATCTCGAAAGACTTGGGTAAAGAACACGCTGACACCACGCTCAGCAAGAAGCTTCATATTGGTGCCGTTTGCCTTCAACCCTTCAATGTCAGAAACTTGAAAACCGTAAATTCGCTCTGAAACCATCAAGCTTTCACTGCTAAAATCAGGGAAAACTTCTGGTACGTATAGCTCTTCACTGCCTTCAAAGTTGCGACGCAGCTGCATTGCATTTGCCGCCTCTCGTCTTAAGTCTAGCTCATCCAGTAAAGTCTTCTCATACTCACGCACAACCTCGACAGGCTTTAAGCGGCGAGTTTCAGGTAAAGCTCTAGCCACAATACGAGCCATGCGATGCATCAACTTAAGGTCAGCATCAATCACCGGACGAATATCAGGGCGAATCACTTTCAAAACCACTTCTTGCCCACTCTCTTTTAGGCGAGCTGTATGGACTTGTGCAACAGAAGCAGACGCCAATGGCGTGATAGCGAAGTCGGTAAACCAATTATCTAATGGACCACCTAACGCTTTTTCCATTTGCTGTTTTGCTAACTCACCATCAAATGGCGCGACTTGATCTTGCAGCAAAGCAAGTGGGTCGGCGATATGTGGTGGAAAAAGGTCGCGGCGTGTCGACATCATCTGACCAAACTTGATCCAAACCGGACCGAGTTCTTGTAAGGCTAGACGTAAACGCTGACCAAGATCTTTATCTGCATGTTGGTTTTTAATCCAAAACAGGGCTTTACGAGCCAGTAATGGTGCTTTCGTTAGCTGATGATCAGGTAGTAATTCATCCAGCCCATATTCGAGCTGAACTTTTATAATGCGGTATAGGCGACGAAGTTCTGACGGCGTCATACACGCTCCATCAATTGATTAAGCTTAGCTTCAATGCGTGCCGCTTGGCTTTTCACATCATCCACTTGGTCACAGAAATAAGCGACTTCTAAAGGTGCTGGCGCGAGTTTCCACTCTTCAGTGATCACCTGCCCCAAATGATTTTGATGCTTTATCGCTTGTGACTTAACAAAATGCCCCAAGTTTGTCGCACCTTGAATTAGTGAGTGTGCAACCACATCACCGGTCACTCGAGATAGCCACTCTTCCACATCCGGTTTGCAATCAGTCATCAATTGCGAAAACTTCTGTGCCAGTTGGATATCACCTTCTAATACCAGCTTATCTTGTTTGATTAGCCTAGTGATATTGGCTTGCTCACGCAGCTCTGGCAGCACAGAAAGGTTGAGTGACAAGTAGCAATCGGGCTCACCTTCATAGTTAGCCAAAACATCAATCTGCTGGCTAAAGACGAAGGTCAGCGTTTTGCTGACTTCTTTAAGATGCACTTGGATAACTTGCCCCTTTAAGCGGGCAAGGCGACGACCCAGTTCAGGATCGTCTTGAATCAGAGTATTGAGCGTCGTTTCAATAACGGCGGTCACTAATGGTTCGAATGGCATAACAACCCTTTTAGAACTTGTAACCACGGTGCAATGCCACAATACCGCCAGTTAGGTTGTAGTAGCTGGTTTGCTCAAAGCCCGCTTCATTCATCATGCCCTTCAAGGTTTCTTGATCAGGGTGCATGCGGATCGACTCAGCAAGGTAACGGTAGCTGTCTGCATCATTTGCCACTAACTCACCAATTTTTGGTAGTAAGTGGAACGAGTATGCATCGTACACTTTAGATAGTGGCTCAAGAATAGGTTTAGAGAACTCAAGCACCAATAAACGACCACCCGGCTTCAGCACGCGGAACATTGAGCGTAGCGCTTTGTCTTTATCGGTAACATTACGTAGACAGAAGCTAATCGTGATCACATCGAAGTAATCATCCGGGAATGGCAATTCTTCCGCGTTGGCTTGTACGTAGTGAACATTACCAACAACACCCACATCACGCAGTTTGTCGCGACCGACATTCAACATTGAGTTGTTGATATCAGCTAATACAACGTGCCCTTTATCACCGACAATACGTGAAAATTTAGCCGTCAGGTCACCGGTGCCACCACCAAGATCAAGCACTCGTTGACCAGGACGAGCACCGCTGCAATCAATAGTGAAGCGCTTCCATAAACGGTGCACACCACCCGACATCAAATCGTTCATAATGTCGTACTTTGCTGCTACCGAATGAAATACTTGAGCAACTTTTGCTACTTTCTCTTCTTTGGCTACGGTAGTGAAACCGAAATGGGTGGTTTCTGCTGTTTCTAACGCTGTATTTGACTGCACACTTGTATCCGTCATTGTGATTCCTCTTCGAACAGCTCGGTATAACTCTCAATACGTAATAGGTCTGAGCTGCGGTCGATTAGTTTACTTTATCCTCAGCCGGATGTCTTTCTAACTGCGGTGCATTTTCAGCCAAATATTCATTTTCTGACACATCTTTTCCATGTGCTTGTTCGGCAATGGTCGCCGAGATCGGACGCTTCACTTCAACGCCCAGTTGTTTGAAACTTTCAGCTTGGCGGATCACATTACCACGACCAGTCGCCAGCTTATTCATCGCCCCTTGGTAGTTTTGGTTGGCTTTATCTAACGCCCCACCAAGCCCTTCCATATCTTCCACAAACAGGCGCAGTTTGTCATATAACTTACTGGCGCGTTCTGCAATGATTTGTGCGTTTTGATTTTGGCGGTCATTACGCCAAAGGTTATCAATCGTACGCAGCGCCACCAGCAAGGTAGTTGGACTAACCAAAATAATATTCTGCTCCATGGCATCTTTTACCAAGCTAGGGTCGGCTTGAATCGCTACTTGGAAAGCGGGTTCAACAGGTACAAACATTAATACGTAATCAAGGCTGCGGATGCCTTTGAGTTGATGATAATCCTTACTACTTAAGCCTCTAATGTGGTTACGCATCGCCAACAGGTGATCGCTCAAAGCGCGTTCCCGTTCGTGATCGGTTTCGGCGTTAAAGTAGCGTTCATAAGCCACAAGTACCATTTTCGAATCAATCACCACCTGCTTATCTTGTGGCAAATGTACTATCACATCTGGTTGGTAGCGCTTGCCCGCTTCATTTTGCAAGCTCACTTGTGTTTGATACTCATGCCCTTCACGCAAACCTGATTCCGCCAATACGCGCGCCAGTACCACTTCGCCCCAATTCCCTTGCTGCTTGTTGTCACCTTTTAAAGCTTGGGTGAGGTTTACTGCTTCACGCGTCATTTGCTCATTCAAGCGTTGTAGGTTTTTCAGTTCATGCACTAAGGTGTGACGCTCTTTGGCTTCAAAATTGAAACTATCGTTTACTTGGCGTTTAAAACCTTCCAGTTGCTCTTTAAGTGGATTCAGTAGCCCCTCTAAGCTTTGGCGGTTCTGCTGATCAACCTTCGCGGTTTTGGTTTCAAACAGTTGATTAGCTAAATGCTCGAACTGCTGTTTCAAGCGGTCTTCAGCTTTTTCTAATAATTGCAGTTTTTCTTGGCTGGCAATTTGAGCCTGCTGATGGCGAGCCTCTTGCTCTCGCAATTGTGCTTCTAACTGTGATTTTTGTTCACGCACATGATTAAGATCATCCGCGTATTGCTGGCGCTCTTGTTTCACCGCGTCAAAATAACGCAGCTTCTCCATCACCGCCATCAACTTACCGTGCGACTGCTTAAGCTCATAAGCCGCTTTATCACGGTCTTGATCCAGCTCATCCAGTTCGTGTTGCGCTTCGACAAGCGATTGTTTTAATTGGCTGATTTGCGAGTTAGCTAATTGCTGATTGGATTGTAATTGTTGTTCTAATAATTGGCTTTCAAGGCTGAATTTTTGTTTTACCCACCAGCCTACTGCGATACTGCTAACGGCAGCACCACCCAAAGCACTCAACAACACACTTTGATTCTCGATAATCCATTGCATAATAAGGCGTTAACTCTATTTTATTGCTTAGAAATAATGGTATTTCACCACTGGATAAATGTCCAGTTTGTCGACTAGATAATCAACAGATACACTTAGCTCCCCGTACACTGTGCGAATGGTTTGCTGTGTGCGTTTTTGCTTGCTAATTAAAGGAACACTATGAACGAGCGCCGCGCTTTGGGGTTTGGTTTATCCGCCGTTTTACTTTGGTCAACGGTGGCCACTGCTTTTAAACTTACCCTTGCTGAATTTACTCCAATCCAAATGCTGACTATCGCCAGCATTGTTTCAGCTATTGTCTTAACAATTATCTGTGGCGTACAAGGCAAGCTTGCTTCCCTATCCGCTGTTTTTCTCGCTAATCCTTGGTATTACTTGTTGCTCGGGCTCATTAACCCGTTGGCGTACTACATTATTCTCTTTAAAGCTTATGATTTATTGCCAGCTTCTCAAGCACAAGCCATCAACTACAGTTGGGCGATAACCTTGACTCTCATGGCGGCTTTTTTTCTAGGTCAGAAGATCCGTAAGCAAGACTGGGTTGCCTGTGCACTGAGCTACTTTGGCGTAGTCGTGATAGCGACTAAAGGTGATATTTTAGGATTAAACTTCGAGAGCCCACTCGGGGTTGGATTAGCGTTACTCTCAACGCTCCTTTGGGCTGGATACTGGATATTAAACACCAAGAATAAAGCAGATCCTGTCATCGGTGTGTTACTCGGTTTTCTAGTCGCGATTCCCTTTGCGATTGGTTTAAGCATTTGGGAGGGTGCGAATTGGAGCCAAATTACGCCTTCCGGTTGGTTAGCTGTAACTTATGTTGGTCTGTTTGAAATGGGCGTGACATTTGTATTGTGGCTCAGTGCATTAAAACTAACGCAAAATACAGCGCGTATCAGCAATTTGATTTTCGCTTCGCCGTTTATTTCACTGATTTTGTTAGCCACCATTATTGGTGAAAGTATTCACCCCACCACTTTAGTTGGTTTGGTATTAATTATTGCAGGCTTAGCTATTCAACAAATTAAGTTTAAAAATAACCAGCAGATCACCTCTGTATAGCCGCGATTGTATAACCACTGTAAATGATAAAGGGCGCTTGAAGCGCCCTTTATCATTTTGAAATCAAATCAAATCAGATTAGACGTGTTGCCCGGCAGCAAAACCTGAACTCCAACACCACTGGAAGTTGTAGCCACCTAACCAACCAGTGACATCCATGACTTCACCAATAAAGAACAAGCCTTGTACTTGTTTGCACTCCATGGTTTTCGATGATAAGTGATCAGTATCCACCCCACCTAACGTCACTTCCGCAGTACGATAACCTTCGGTACCATTGGGCGCAATTTTCCAGTTTTCTAGGTATTGAGTCACTTGCTGTAACTGCTTTTCATTGAACTGTTTAAGTGGTTTATCTTGCAGCTCTTTACGTTCAATCATTACTTCAACCAAGCGCTTCGGTAGCACCTTAGCCAGCGTATTCTTCAGGCTTTGATTTGGATGTTTCTCACGAGATACGCTTAACAACTCATCGACGTCCGCGTCTGGTACCAAGTTAATTGTAACTTGCTGACCCGCTTTCCAGAACGAAGAGATCTGCAACACTGCCGGGCCGGATAAGCCACGGTGAGTAAACAGTAGTGCTTCTCTAAATACCGTACCGTCTTGAGCTGTGATTTCAGCAGGAATCGCAATGCCAGATAAGGCTTCGAAATCTTCTTTATCCTGTTTATGTAAAGTAAACGGCACTAAACCTGCGGTGGTTTGTGCCACAGGCAAGCCAAACTGCTCTGCGATTTTATAGCCAAATGGGGTCGCACCCAATTTAGGCATAGATAGACCACCAGTGGCAACCACCAGTGATTGACACTCTATTACACTAGTATTGGCATGCAGTGTATAGCCCTGCTCTGTCTGTTCTACTTGGTGTACGTCTTGCTGATAACGAAGCTGTACTTTGGCGTGCTGACATTCATCAAGCAGCATGCTGACAATCTGTTTAGCTGAATCAATACAGAACAACTGACCATGGTCACGCTCTTCAAATTCGATACCATACTTGCTCACCATCGAGATAAAATCCCAATTGGTGTATTGCGATAATGCTGATTTAACAAAGTGCGGATTTCGGCACAGGTAGTGGCTCGCACTCACATCATAGTTAGTGAAATTACAACGACCACCACCAGAAATAAGAATTTTACGCCCTGGCTTTTTGGCATGGTCAAGTACCAATACATTACGACCTCGCTTGCCCGCTTCTGCAGCGCACATTAGACCGGCAGCACCCGCTCCTATTATAACGACGTCAAATTTCTCACTCATGATGGTTCACTCAAACTACGGTTAACGCAATAAAAAAGGATGTGCAATATTTGCACATCCTTGCTAATCGAGGCGCTATTCTAGCGGTTCTTGCCCTGCTTGCCAATTAATCACCAGTGTGAGTAATGGCACACTGACGTTTAGAGAATAAACGCAGCTAACAAAGTTACACCAATCAGTGACATAGAGAGAATGAACAGCTCGCGAACACGGTCGCACTTGGAAGTGAACACCTCATCATGATGATGGTGATATTCCTTGCTTTTCAAATAGTAGAACAGTTTAAATTGCTTGCTGACATTACCATGCGTCGTAAAGAACCCACCACCATCGACTTGCTGATAAAGTAAGGGGTGCGCCTCACGCATAACATAAATTAACGAACGTAGCGCTGTTAAGTATCTTGCCATGTTAACCAAAGTAACAAGCATAAGCGCAAATAGAATGGTGTCTGCACTGATCATCTTTTCCTCCCTACACCCTCTATCGTGCCCAAGGAGAAAAAGACGACCTAATTTAACGTCTTTCTGGCTGGCAGTTACTCAGCCGGGGCATCCATAATAGAAGATGAACCTTCTTTTGCTAAAGCTGCTAGATCTTTATCGATAAAGAATAAGGCTTTGCCGTCTTCACCAACCAGTTCTAACTTATCTAATATCCCTTTAAATAACTTCTCTTCCTCGTGCTGTTCAGCAACGTACCACTGCAAGAAGTTGAATGTAGAGTAATCTTGAGATGTGAATGCCAGATGAGCCAGTTTATTGATTTTCGCAGTAATCATTTGCTCATGTTCATAGGTTTCACGAAATACGTCACCAAGACTCTCAAATTGGTGCTGAGGTGCTTCGATCGCACCGAGAATTGGCATTGCACCCGTTTCACTCACGTAAGTAAATAAACGCTGCATGTGCTCCATTTCTTCAACGGCATGCGTACGTAAAAACTCAGCTGCACCACCAAATCCTTTGTCTTCACACCAAGCACTCATTTGTAAGTATAGATTGGATGAAAAAAATTCAATGTTAATTTGTTCATTCAATTGTTCAACCATTGCTTGCGACAGCATGTTTTGCTCCTAATATTACTGCTAATTAACCAAATTATAACACGAACAATATCATAACACTTTGTATACTCTATAGAGATCTGAGATCACGTCAGCATAATTATTACCCTGCGAATGCTAACCTTAAATCAATGACCCACAGGAGATAGCATTATGAGTTATCAACATATTTTAGTTGCGATTGACCTTTCAGAAGACAGTAAACATTTGGTTGAAAAAGCGGCTGCACTCGCTGCGCCACTTGAAGCTGAGGTTTCTTTTATTCATATCGACGTTAACTATGCCGAGCTGTATACCGGGCTAATTGATATCAATATGGCAGAGACTCAACATAAAGCCATTGAAGCTTCTCAACAACAATTACAGCACTTAGCTGATCATGCCAACTACCCGATTAAACACACCCTTGTAGGGAGTGGCGATCTAGGCAATGAGTTGTGTGAAAATATAAGTGAATACAAAGTCGATTTGGTTGTGTGCGGGCACCATCAAGATTTTTGGAGCAAGCTACTCTCCTCCACTCGCCAATTAATAAATTGTACTCCTGTCGATTTGTTGGTTGTACCACTGAAGGATTAATCGCACCTCAGATTAATCTAGTTTAGACTGACGGCTGGTATTGTTCATGAGTATTGGTTATGGGTTATCTATCAGCCGTCACGCTACTTTGGGCGTTTTCGTTCAGCCTCATTGGTGTCTATCTCGCCGGTCAAGTCGACTCCTGGTTCTCTGTCTTGATGCGCGTTGCATTAGCCAGTGTTGTCTTCTTACCTTTTATTAAATTTAAGGGGGTAAGCAAGTCCCTGATCAGCAAGTTAATGGTGGTTGGTGGGTTTCAACTAGGTTTGATGTACTGCTTCTACTACCAATCATTCTTATTACTGTCCGTGCCCGAAGTCCTTCTTTTTACCGTTTTCACCCCGATTTATGTCACGCTTATTTATGATTTACTTAAAGGTCGATTTTCACCTTGGTACCTGTTAACAGCACTAATCGCCGTAGCTGGTGCTGCGGTTATCAAATTTGCTGGCGTGAATGAAAACTTCTTAATTGGCTTTTTGGTAGTACAAGGTGCCAACCTTTGCTTTGCCATTGGACAAGTTGGCTATAAGCACATAATGGAAACTGAAAAAGTCGATTTGCCTCAGCACTCAGTATTTGGCTACTTCTATTTAGGTGCTTTAGTCGTTGCGACCATAGCCTTCACCTTCATGGGCAACATAGACAAACTACCAACAACCAATACTCAATGGGGTATTTTGGTTTACCTTGGTTTGATTGCTTCCGGCTTGGGGTATTTTGCTTGGAATAAAGGGGCAACCTTGGTCAACGCAGGCGCACTTGCCGTCATGAACAATGCTTTGGTGCCCGCGGGACTTATCGTCAACATCGTCATCTGGAACCGAGATGTTGATCTGCTGCGCCTAGGAATTGGCGGCGCGATTATTATGCTTTCGCTGTGGGTCAACGAAACTTGGGTCAAACGCCGCATCGCACGCGATTATGCCTCAGTATAATTATCTGCTCTAACCAAGAAGCCCGCGAATTTCGCGGGCTTTTGCAATTAATGGAGCGCGTCTTGGTTATAGGTTGTATGCGATTCAATATTCAACTGGCTAAAACTCAAGTTGACCTTGTTAAACTGAAGCTCAAGCTTACGCTGCTTTTTAAGGAGTTTTTGCTGTTTATTAACCGTTTTCTTTAACTGCTTAATGTGTTTTTTTTGTTTTTTAGCTTGTTTCTTTGCTTGCTTAACGTCTGGCTGAGTTGGCAGCATCTTGGACTCGTGACTCATCAATTGCGTTTCACTTGCGCTAGCATTAACGACAACTTTTTCATCAGCATCTTGAGCTTCAACCGATAGGTCAACCGACTTAAGCGATGCTAATGACATCGGCTTACACAGCAAACCTTTATCTTGTGAAGCTCTGGCGCAGGAACGACAAAAGTATTGAGGCGCACTGACTAAACGCTGAATATCATCTAACTGATCTGCAATTTCTTGACGATTCCATTTACACAAGCGCTTACTCATACGATTAACCTCAACAATAATACGAATTATTATTACTAAGATATACATCTCAAATCTACTGAGCGCAAGCGGAAAGTGCTTCTGAATGTGGCGAGGAGAAAATCAGGTCATTGAGGCTTTCACATAAACATCAAAGCGATTCTTTTTCGTCTCAATGGCCATGCTTGGTTGGTGTTGATTAAGCCACTCTGCGTAGTCAGGGCGTTTTACCACAACTCGCTTGGTCGCTAACATTAATGCTGGTTCGAGTAATGCGTCTGCATCGGTATCAGCGCCAACCAATGATTGGAATACACGCATCTCTTTTTTTACCAAAGCACTCTTCTTTTTGTTCTCTGGGTGTGGGTACATTGGATCAAGATAAACCACATCCGGAGCAATAAACTGAGGGTCACTCGCTAAGACACTAAGAGCATTGTGGCTCGAGGCATGTAGTAACGACATACGTTCAGAAACCCAACCACCAATTTCGGGGTCTTGTTTTGCCCTTGCTAAGCCATCGTCGAGCAAAGCCGCGACCACAGGGTGACGCTCTACCATTTGTACCTTACAACCTAACGAAGCAAGCACAAACGCATCTCGTCCAAGCCCTGCCGTGCCATCCAATACGGTTGGCGTTGCGCCTTTATTAAGACCTGCTGCCTTGGCAATTGCCTGCCCTTTACCACCACCAAACTTACGACGGTGAGCCACCGCACCCGCAACTAAATCGACGTAAATAGCACCTAGCTTGGGCTCGTCAAGCTTACGCAATTCGAGTCGATGCTCAGTAAGCACTAAGGCAAACGAGCTTTGCTCGTCATGTTGTAAACCCCAGCGTTCAGCGATCTCACTTAGACGTTCGGTTTGTGTTGAGTCTTCACACACTATTTGTAGTTGCAAGGCGTGCTCCATAAAAAGCGCAAAAAAAGAGGCCGAAGTGTAGCGAATTTTAGTACGCGCTACTACGTTTGCTGTTTAATGTCTTACTCTCTAGCATTAATTCATCAACCAAGTCCGCCAGAGGTTTTGGTTTGCCAATCACGTACCCTTGAGCGTAGTCGACACCCAGCTCCATCAATAAATCAATAATTTGGGTACTTTCAACAAACTCAGCCACCGTTCTTTTACCCATTTGCTTAGCGAGATCGTTAATCGAACGCACCATAAGATGGTCCATTTCATTAATCGTGATATCACGAACAAACAAGCCATCAATTTTGACAATATCTACTGGCAATTTCTTTAAGTAACCAAATGACGATAAGCCAGAACCAAAGTCATCCAGAGCAATTAAACAACCTAACTGCTTAAGTTTGGTAAACAGATCCATCGCTTGATTCATGTTGCTCATTGCGGCGGTTTCTGTAATTTCTAAACAGATTTTCTCACATGGTACGCTACTGTGACTCAAGGTATTAATCAGAAACTCGATAAACTCCTGATTACCCATTGATTGTCCAGATAAGTTTATCGAGCACAACGCGAGGTTTTCGAGTTCTTTTGGATGCGACTCCAACCAAGCGAGTGTTTGACCCACCACCTGTTTATCTAACAAATGGGCAATATTGTATCTTTCCGATGCTGGCATAAAGATCCCCGGAGAGATGTATTCGCCTTGTGCATTACGGATACGGACCAAGATTTCGAAGTGCATACGATCATCTTCAATACTCATTCCCATAATGCGTTGAGCAAACAATTCTATTTGGTTGTCAGCGAGCGCCCTGTGAACCAAGTTAACGCACCCCATCTCCAACTCTCGACGTTGTAGCTCTTGATCATCTGTACAATAGAGATTAAACCGATTTCGCCCTTCTTCCTTTGCCGCATGACAGGCTGTGTCTGCTTGAGCGTGCACCATCTGTGGTGAGATCGCAGTATGGTCAATTAAGCGGATACCAATCGAACAAGTTAAATTAAGTTTGATTTCATTCCAAACAAACTGATGTTCACTTAATGCCGTGATGATTGACTGTGCAACGTTCTTTGCATCTCTCTCGGTACAATCTTTAACAAGTACCGCAAACTCATCGCCCCCCATCCTTGCTAAAATCGCTTTATAAGGCAGAACTTCTTGCAGGATACTGGCACAAAACTTAATTGCAGCGTCTCCCGTTTCATGCCCGGCGGTATCGTTAATCACTTTCAGTTGATCCATATCGAGATACAGCATGGCATGAGTTCGGGTGTAACTTTCCACTTCTTTAAGTGCCTTTTCTAGCTTGGCTTCAAAGTGGTTTCTGTTGTAAGTATCCGTCAGTAAGTCATGTTGAGCTTGATAAGCGAGCTGCTTAGCAAGCATACGCATTTCGGTAATATCTTCGCCAGCAATAAGTAAGTGACCACTTTCAACCAGCGGTCTGATGTTCTCACGAATCCATAAGGAGTGACCATCATGATGGCGAAACTCAATTTCTCGTCGCCAAACGCCCTTCAGCGCTTGCTTTGGTTGCAGCAATACCTGTCTTGGAATAATCGCATTTTCATCAACATAGAAATCTTTTAGGCGATGTCCCAATAGCTCTTTTTCGTGGTAACCAAGCAGTTGTTCAGCAAAGCTATTCACGCGTTGAATTCGATTCTGTTCATCCAATGTAATCATCATCACTGGCTGTTGATTGTAGTAATAGCTCAGTGTTGCTTCTCGCTCAAACAGGCGTTCTTCAGTTAACTTGCGAGAAGTAATATCTCTAGCCTCAAGTAACACCCGCTGTGAACGATCTTCATGTTCAGGCAAAACACGTAATGACAACTCTAACACCATCGCGCCATGTTCAGGATGACAAACTTCCGCTTCAAACTGACTAACCGAATCTTCCGTTAACCGCGAGAAGTAACGCTCAATACGGCTAGCGGCTTCAGCATGCCAATGACGATATTGCCAAATCGGAATATCACTTAATGCATCATCTTGATAAAGCACGCCTTGTAGCTTGCTGTTCGTCGAGATTAAATTGCCGTGGTAATCTAAGATGCCCAAAAAGTGATAGCTTTGGTCAAACACCATTTCAATCAATGTTTGGTTGTCACGCGCTAACTGCTCACTTCTTTTTAAACGGCTAAGATAGTAAACCAGACAAATGATCACCAAACTTAAAGTAAAAAATAGGATGCCAACAAGACGCAACTCATCATGGTATCGCTCAGTAAATATTTGCGGTTTATTGATGATGTTTGCCAGTAATTCACTCTCAGCTCCCAATTGCCAATAAGCCATCGAGTTGTAATCTAGCTTTACCTCTTTAGCTCCCTGTTGCACAGGCGGCATAGCGGCATTAGGTTGCTCGATTACCGTAAGTAACAACTCAGCGACTTGCTGCCCTTGCATGCGTCCATTTTGCATGACACCACCCACAGCCCCCAAGCCGAGACCAAGATCATGAACCATGTAAATTGGCGCGCCAGATCTCTTCGCTATAAGTTGCATGTCACGAGAACTCGTCACACTACCATCCTTATCTCGATAGAAAACTGCAAGTAACACGCTAGAGGAGTTATCTAACTGAGTAACGAAATTAAGTAAATCAGCAAATGAATCTGGCACAACTTGCTCAACTTTGTTTTTATACTCAATGTGTTCAGCTAAGAATCCACTCACTTCATCATGTACAGCCCGACCCGTTATTGAACTATCAGTAACAATATAAATCTTCTGACCTTTTGCTTGTATACGCTCAATAAGCTTCAAATTTTCCGCGATATCAATATATTCAGTTACACCTGTGGCATTTAGGTCTTGATGCATTTCTGGCTTATAGTGATTAATACCTCCAAAAATGATTGGTGTATTATTTAATTCTGGTGCTAGCCTTTGCATCAGCTCAAGGGCATTATTGTCACTGACCACTATCGCGTCATATTTCTCTTCATTGAATTTGGTTTGATAAAGGCGGTACAGTTGCTCTAAATACTCATCACTTTGGATGTGCTTAGTGTCCAAATACAGTACTCTGGTCGATATATCAGTACCTTGCAACGCTTCATTTAAGCTTTGCTGAAAATTATCGGTCCAAAAAAAACCATGATGGTAGGAATGAACAATGAGTACGTCTTTAGTTTTTGCAGTAACAAAAGTACTGAACAAACAGGTAAGAAAAATCAAACAAAAACGCACTATTAGCTGCTCATAATTAAAGAGAAATGATTAATTTATAGTAACATCTTGGTGTTAATTTGTACTTATCTTCAGTCTGAAAGGATTGAGCAATATAGGAAAACTTATGCAAGTTCACGCAAATAAGCTGGATGAGCTAGATAAAGCCATTCTTAAAACATTATTGGCGGATGCACGAACACCTTACGCAGAGATGGCAAAGAAGTTTAACGTTAGCCCAGCGACGATCCATGTTCGAATTGAAAAAATGAAAACGGCTGAAGTCATTCAAGGTACCGAGGTCATTGTTGATACCAAGAAGCTTGGATATGACGTATGTTGCTTTATCGGTATCAATCTTAATTCCGCGCGTGATTACCACTCAGCACTCGAGAAATTAACCGCCTTAGAGGAAGTAGTAGAAGCCTATTACACCACAGGAGCTTACAACATTTTCGTTAAGTTGATGTGCCGTTCAATTGAAGAGTTACAGCATGTATTGATTGATAAGCTGCAAGCGATTGACGAGGTTCAATCAACAGAGACGCTCATCTCGCTGCAAAACCCGATTAATCGCAATGTAAACCCATAAAAAAAAGCTCGCACTATCGCGAGCTTCTATCGATTAGCGTGATGCTAAGTATTGTTTTAACTCTTCCACAGAAATACCCTGCTCAGAGATTTGCTTCGCTAATAGGTCGACCTGTTCGTCTTTACGCGAAGCAATAACTTGTTGAAAGTGGTAAATGATATCTCTCAGTATTGGCAGTGGTACTTGTTTTGCTGCACTTTGAATGCGTTCACCACTTTGGTTTCCCAATTCGTTGAGCAACTTGCCAAACATAACTTTTTCTGGAGAACTATCCAGTTGCTCCAGCAATCGAGCCATCTCGTACGTCGTTAGAGACATCTTTTCTTTTTATCCACTCGTTAAACATGAAGTGTAAATATACACCGTTTTTTAACTTTGTCATAGCGGTCGACGGTAAGAGTCATCTACCTTTCAGTTCAACCCCATTTGTCACAACAACCTCTAAGCAGTGACTTGATGCCAAGCTCGAGCTGGCTTGCTAAATAGTGCAAAAAACCAAGGCAGTACAATAAGCATTTGCATAGCGATCATTGCCTTAGGTTCTAAGCCAGATAATTGAACCAAACCAATCACTAAACCTGAACCACTCATCTGAAATAGACCAAGTAATGCTGCTGCCGTACCCGCCTTATCACCAAACGGGGCTAAGGCTTTGCCGGCTGCAGCACCTAAAATCCAAGCAAAGCCTAACGATGAAAGAAATATTGGCAACATAAAGGCTATTGCGCTCTCAATACCGGAAAGCGCCAACATCAAAATACCCGCCAGCATTAATGCCGCTAAACCAATCAACAAAGTTGCTCGTGTGCCCAATTTATCCATACATTTTGGTGCCGTCATACTCGCGGTAATATTGAGTACAGCATTAACGCCAAACCAAAAGGTAAACTGATTCATATCGAGCCCGAGCTGCCCCATCAACACGACTGGAGCTGAGGTTACATACGCAAGAATAACTGCCATCGCTAACATACAAAGGCTTGCATGAAACAAGAATGATGGCGTTTTTAGTATATCTAAATAACGATTAAGCTTGAAAACAGGCTCTTTACTCATCTGAGGATTGGTCTCTTTCATACTCACCGCTAGTAGTGCGAACACGACAAGTGCATATATCGCCATAAAGCTAAAGTTGCTGCGCCAACCAAACTGTTGAGTTAACCAACTACCCAAGATAGGTGCCAATGCCGGAATAAAACATATTGCCCCATTTAAGTAGCTAATCATCCTGCCACTTCTTTCTGGACCAAACATATCGCGAACTGTCGCAAAGGCTGCTACCGATGTTGCGCATGCTCCTAAGCCTTGCAGCATACGAGCAACTAACATCCATTCTATGTTTTGCGCGCCCCACGCCAATAGAGCACTCATACCGTAGATGCCAATACCAGACAATGCAACAGTTCGACGTCCCAACTTATCCGCTAAAGGACCAGCAAATAATTGCCCGATCCCCATAGCGAATAGGAACCACGTAATCGTCCCTTGCGACATCGCATGTCCCACTTGAAACGTTTCTGAAATCAAAGGTAAAGCCGGTAGATAGATATCTATTGCTAAAGGGCTGAATAGCACTAGTAGCGTTAACAATACCAGTTGAAATTTTTTCGGTGGGTTTGATGTATGCATTAGAACAACAAGCTAGAAATTAGTGAAATTAGCGCTAGTGTAAGATAGGCTAGATATTACTTCCAATGATTAAACATCATTACAGTTATTCTATACAGGAATACCAATGAATATCGAAAAGCTCGCTCGATTAGATTTAAATCTGTTAGTTTGTTTGAAGGTGCTAAGTGAAGAGCTTAACGTCACTCGAGCAGCTAATCGGTTGTGTCTTTCTCAATCAGCGGTAAGTAAAAACTTAGCCAAATTAAGATCACAATTTGATGACCCATTGTTTATTCGAAATGCTCACGGGTTAACAGCCACACCAAAAACGCTATTCCTTAAACCCAAGTTGGATAACCTGATCAATCAACTAGAACTACTCACCCAACCTGAGCATTTCACACCAGATACCAGTGACTATCGATTTCAAATTGCAGCAGTAGAAAGTGTTTATCCACTAATCCTACCTCAGTTTTTGCCGCACATATTTCAACAAGCTCCCAATGTGACTATCAGTACCCATCCATGGGGGGATCAAACCTTTCCCTTGATGCAACGCGGTGAGATTGACTTAGGTATTACAGGCAAAGACATCGATATTAATGATGCCAAGTTAACAATGCTGCCACCAAGCGATATTTGCGAACAAGAGATTTACCGCGACAATCAGAAGTGCTTAGTTAGAAACAACCACCCCGCATTAAACAAGCCATGGAACCTAGAGAGCTATTTGAAACAACGGCATGTACAAGTTCGTTGTGACGGCAATGATCGCTGGTTGCTCGATTACCGTCTTGCCGATATGGGAACCGAACGTGATATCGCTATTACCGTACCCGACTTTAATAGTGCAGCGAGCTTATGTAGCTACACTGACTTTGTTTTTACCGCTCCGAGTCACTTTGTTGAGTTGGCAGCGCAACAACTCAACTTATCGGTTTTACCTTTACCATTGGAATTCCCACCGATGGCATACACTCTATTCTGGCACAGAGATAGAGAGAACGACCCTGCACTCTCATGGCTTCGCGCAATGATTCGCGAAAAGACTAACTCGCTAAGATAATGACATTGCCGCTAGGTATGGTGATAAAAACCAATCAACTTAAATATGCCTTCGCTAACGTTTGCAGCCATGAATCAAAAAGAGTAGCTTATTCTGCATTGTCATTACGTTTGCGTGACCACAACAAATTGAAGGATTAACAACGATGCTTACAACCACTGAACAGCGTTTGACTGCCATTAGAGAATGGCTTGTTCAGCACAATCTTGATGCTTTATTAGTGCCCCACGAAGATGAGTACTTAGGTGAATACGTACCATCTCATAATGAGCGCTTACACTGGCTTACAGGCTTCACTGGCTCAGCGGGTGTTGCTGTAGTCACACAAGATAAAGCGGCAATTTTTGTTGATGGGCGCTACACAGTTCAAGTAACCAAACAAGTACCCTCTGCACTCTTCGAGTATCGTCACCTTATCAATGAGCCAGCGCTGGATTGGATTATTGATAACGTTACTCAAGGTGGTAAAGTTGCCATTGATCCGCGTATGCATAATGGCTCCTGGTTAGATTCGGCTCAAATAAAGCTGTCGAAACAACATCAACTGGAAGTACTAACCAGTAACCCGATTGATGAGCTTTGGCATGACCGCCCTGCTGCGATTCTTTCTGACGTTCGATTAATGCCGACAGATGCGGTTGGTCAAGCGAGCCAAGAGAAACGTGCACAAATTGGTGCTTTGGTTGCTAAACAAGGCGCCGATTGTGCAATCATCACCGCATTAGATTCTATCTGTTGGCTACTCAACATTCGTGGCTTAGATGTTTCTCGTTTGCCGGTTTTGCTCTCACACGCAATTTTACACGCTAACGGTCAGGTTGAGTTCTTCCTTGACCCAGCCCGTATTCCTACCGATTTTTCACAACATGTTGGTCAGGGCGTGACTGTCCATCATCCAGAGCAACTACAAGCACAACTTGAAAAACTAAATAGGAAAAAAGTTCTACTCGACCCTGCAACCAGTAATGCATGGTTCAAGCTGACTCTACAAAATTCTGGCGCTGAAGTGATAGCGCAAGCTGATCCATGTCTGATGCCGAAAGCGACAAAAAACGCCACTGAAATCGAGGGCATGAAAGCTTGTCACCTTCGTGATGGCGTTGCGATGGTCACTTTTCTAAGCTGGTTAGATGCAGAAGTCGCTGCCGGTAGGCTCCACAATGAAGCGGAGTTAGCCGATAAGCTGGAATCCATTCGTCGCCAAGACCCTACATTGATGGACCTCAGTTTTGATACAATTTCGGCAGCTGGTAGTAATGCAGCAATGTGTCACTACAATCATGAAAATCAACCGGAACCAGGGCAACTGACGTTAGATAGCTTGTACTTAGTTGACTCAGGCGGTCAGTACCTTGATGGCACCACCGATATCACTCGTACGATTGCGATTGGTCAACCTAGCGCAGAAATGATTAAGCAATTTACTCTAGTACTTAAAGGTCACATTGGTGTTGCACGTGCTCGCTTCCCACAAGGTACTCGTGGTTACCAAATCGATACATTAGCACGCCAGCATTTGTGGGCTGAAGGTTTTGATTATGACCATGGTACCGGGCATGGCGTTGGTCACTTTTTAAGTGTGCATGAAGGTCCTGCCAGTATTTCGAAAAAACTGATCGACGTACCTCTAGTTAAAGGTATGGTGCTATCGAATGAACCTGGTTATTACCGTGCTGATCAATTTGGTATCCGTATTGAGAACTTAGAGCTAGTGGTAGAACAACCAACTCAAGGCGACTTCCCAGTGCTCGCATTTGAGTCTCTAACTCGTTGCCCTATCGATTCTCGTAATATCAACGTCAACCTGCTGACCCGTCCAGAGTTAGCATGGCTTAATCACTACCACCAAAAAGTGTGGGACGAGTTAAACGAGCTGATCGACGATGAACAGGTGAAACAATGGTTGCTCAGTGCAACTCAGCCATTAGCCCACTAATCCAGTTCTAAGCTACGGTTAGGTTATATAACAGCTAAACGAAAGGCTCCATTAGGAGCCTTTTTTATGTTTCACGTGAAACGTCACCTTACACAACCCCTGAAAAGGCTGAATGCCAATCTCGCCACACAGGGTCAAATCCCTTGTTACGAATCATACTTTCAACACTCGCCGCGCTACGATCATCGCTGATTTCAAACTGCTCTAACTCTACATCTTGCATAGCATAACCTCCTGGTTGCGTTTTAGAAGCAGCCGACATACTCGTGATACCCAACGGCAAAACATTATCTCTAAACAGTTCACTTTCCCGAGTCGATAACGACAACTCCACCTGTGAGTTGAATAACCGATAAGCACAAATTAATTGCACCAACTGTTTGTCACTCATTATCGATTTCGGTTGCAAGCCTCCAGCACAAGGGCGTAAGCGTGGAAACGATATTGAATAACGAGTTTGCCAATAAGTACGTTCAAGGTAGTCCAAATGCGCCGCGACAAAGAAACAGTCAGTTCGCCAATCTTCTAAACCAATTAAAGCGCCTATTCCGATTTTGTCGATTCCTGCTCTAGCCAGCCGGTCTGGTGTTTCGAGACGAAACTCAAAATTGGTTTTATTACCTCGCAAATGGTGCATAGCATAAGTCGATGGATGATAAGTCTCTTGATACACCATCACTGCATCAAGCCCCAAGGATTTTAACTCTGCATATTCATCTTGCTCAAGTGGCTGAACTTCCATGGCAAGATAGTTAAAACTGGGTTTAATAACCGGCAGCATTTGGCGGAAATATTTCATTCCAACCTTAGTTTCATGCTCACCAGTCACTAACAAAACACTGTCAAACTTCATCAGCTTAATAGCGTTAATTTCAGCTTCAATTTCTTGCTTATCTAACGTGCGTCGTTTTATGCGGTTCTCCATAGAGAACCCACAATAACTACATGCGTTAGCACAAAGGTTAGAAAGATAGAGGGGAATATACAATGACATAGTATGACCAAACCGCTGACGAGTCAGCGCGTAAGATGCTTGTGCCATCTGCTCTAAGTAAGGTTCCGCCGCAGGAGAAATCAACGCTTTGAAATCTTCTAAGTCACGCCGTGATTTCGACAACGCCTTTTCAACATCAGCAGCGGTTTTACTGCGTATTGAGAGCGCAATATCGTCCCAGTCGAATTGTCTAAAACGGTCAACAAAGCTCATGCTGTAACCTCACAGTTCTAGAAATGAGGTTAACGGACTAGAAGCAACCGCATGAGAAACCTGACTTGCCAAACCGGACTCAAATGCTATTCGCCCCGACTCAACGGCAAATTTAAATGCCGTTGCCATTGCGACTGGGTTACTTGCGGTGGCAATGGCCGTATTGACCAATACTGCGTCTGCGCCTATTTCCATCGCTCTCGCAGCGTGAGAAGGCGCGCCGATACCAGCATCAACTATGACTGGTACTTTCGCCTGATTAATAATAATCTCGAGAAAATCCAGTGAAGCAATACCCTTGTTTGACCCAATAGGAGCACCCAAAGGCATTACCGCAGCGCACCCCACTTCTTCAAGCCTTTTACACAATACCGGATCAGCATGGCAATAAGGTAAGACAACAAAGCCATCTTTGACCAATTGTTCGGCAGCAGCTAATGTTTCTATCGGGTCCGGCATTAAATATTTTGGGTCAGGGTGGATTTCAAGTTTTAGCCAATTCGTAGCCAAGGCTTCTCTCGCTAAATGCGCGGCATAAATGGCATCTTGTGCATTCTTGGCTCCGGACGTGTTCGGCAATAGCTGGATACTGGATTCAATAAGTGGCTTCAGAATATTGTCTTGTCGATCATCTATATCAACACGCTTCAATGCCATTGTTGCCAATTGGGACCCTGAGGCGATGATCGCTTTCGCCATCAAGTCGCTGTTTGAGAACTTACCCGTACCGGTGAATAAGCGTGACTGAAATGTCTTATTTGCAATTTTCAACATGGTTTATCCTCCTGCAATTGCTTGGAACAATGAGATAGCGTCACCTTGACTAAGCTGTGTGGATTGCCATTCACTTTTAGGTACGACACGATTATTAATCGCAAATACGCAGCCTTGCTCAGGCAGTTCGTAAAGCATTATGATTTCACGTAAGTTGATACCAACTGCGACATCTTGCTGCTGTTGGTTTAAGGTAATCGTCATCATTGTCATTGCATTTCCTCGTCCATCACTTGCAGCCTATTATCTAGATTGCCACACACCGAGCAGAATGAGTCACGGCTAATTGCTACGGTTTGCCAGCTCATCGTTTTACCATCAAAAAGGTGTAACTGACTGGTTGCCACTATAAATTCGTCTAGAGCAAGCATTTGCAACGCAGCTAAGGCTTGGTAATTGCCGAGTATTCCAACCACCGCGCCAACCACACCCATGCTTTGACAATTCGTATCATGATTCAATTGATCAAACGGATATAAGCAGCGGTAACACCCGTTTGTATCAGAGTAATCAAATACTGCGAACTGTCCCTGCCAACCAATAGCGGCAGCGGAGATCAGGGGAGTCTTTTGCTTATAGCAAACTTGGTTTATCAGATGGCGCGTTTCTATGTTATCGCTGCAATCCAATACGATATCAGCCAACATCACTTCCATTGATAGCTGAGTATCATCCAATCGATGGTTTAATCCTCTCAACTGCACGTCACCATTGAGTGCAGTTAATTGATCAGCCATAGCCTTGGTTTTAGACCTACCTACATCCTTGCTGCGGTAGACAACTTGTCTATGTAGATTATTACTTTCGATCGTATCGTCATCCACCAACACCATTCTTCCGACGCCTGCGCCTGCAAGATAAAGAGCCGCTGCACTCCCCAACCCGCCACAACCGATAATCAATACATGTGCGTTAAGAAGGCGCTTTTGCCCTTGCTCTCCAATCTCTGAGAGAGCAATCTGGCGTGAATAGCGACTAAATGTTTGGTCAGATAGCATCAGTAGACTCCTTATACTTCGAAGCGCACTGCGTCATTAAGCGATTGAATTGATCTACTACTAGTTCTGGATTCTCCGATAACGTGATGGCGCGAACGACAGCGAGACTTGCGACACCACATTGCCAAACATCATTGGCGTTCTCTAAATCGATTCCACCAATCGCAACGGTTGGGTAGCCATCACGACAATCTTCACTTGCTGCATTTTCATCTTGATAAGGAATGGTCTCTATTAGTGCTTGGTATAGCGCTAATCTAACTAATCCTTGCGGTTTGGATGGCATCTCTTTCGTTGTGGTTGGAAAGATATGACCCAGTGCGATATAGCTCGGGTTAAGCTGTATTATTCTAAGCAGTTCATAGTAACCGTGAGTGGATAAACCTAATCGTATATTCGCTTGGCTAAGCTGGTGCAAATTGGACGCTTCTAAGTCTTCTTGCCCTAAGTGGACTCCAAAGGCATTGTACTTAATTGCCAATTGCCAATGATCATTAATAAAGACCTGAGCTTGATACGCTCTGCCCAACTCAATCGCACCCGCAATCTGCTGTTCAAGATCAACAGTTTGGTCATCTTTAATTCGGAGCTGTACTGTAGTGATGCCTAACTTAAGTAACCTTTCCACCCATGTAACGTTATCCACTACTGGGTATAACCCAAGGCTGTCATGAGTTAAGCGACCAAACGAACCCAATTGCTCTTCCGTCGTCCAACCAACATTAATATCTAACTTACTATGCTGCAAAATAGGAGTAGGAAAAGAGCTATAATGAGCCGGCCATGTTTCACGTGAAACATTCATTTTAGCCCGAGCCAACGTCAAAGCATCTTCAATTGGAAAATCAAGACTTAACAGCGCAACTAGCCATGAAATGTGATTGTTATTATCCAACTCAAATTCACTCTGGTTAGATGATAATGCGCGAGTTTCACCGCTAATTGGATGCATCCACACATCTAAAAAAGAGACGTTATCTTTGATATTTATCCGAATCAGATTTCGATATTGCTGGTCGGCTTGCATTAAGTCTTGCCCGCCATAGCACACATAAAAATCACACTGATCCATAGCGCATGACCAGAGATTGGAGCCGATGGTTATAACGGTTTGTTCAGTCCTAATTTGCAAGTATTGAGTTGAACTGACGCCCAACTCAATAGCTTCAATTGCCAGTCCTTGTTGACTAGCAACCAATAATGCATGCTGAATCTCGCCGGTTAAGCCAATCTTTTCAGATGGAACCTGGATAGAAACCATAGTTATTCACCCTCAAGCGATGCCGCTGGGTGGTACAACTCAGAGCCCGTCGCTCGAAACTCTGCGGATTTTTGTCGCATCCCTTCTAGCGGATCATCAAGCATCTTAATTGAGATGGCTTGGTCTGCCGCGACTTGCTTGCTGTCTTTCGCATATTCTCGAACTTCTTGAGAAATCTTCATCGAGCAGAATTTAGGCCCGCACATAGAGCAGAAGTGGGCAACCTTACCTGACTCTTGCGGTAGGGTTTCATCATGGAAGGTACGGGCAGTTTCAGGGTCTAGCGATAGATTAAACTGATCTTCCCAGCGGAATTCAAATCGAGCTTTGGACAGCGCGTTATCACGAACCTGTGCTCCAGGGTGTCCCTTTGCCAAATCAGCAGCATGTGCCGCCAATTTGTAGGTAATCAAACCGGTTTTTACATCTTCTTTATTGGGTAGTCCTAAATGCTCTTTTGGTGTTACATAACAGAGCATGGCACAGCCGTACCAACCAATCAGTGCAGCGCCAATACCCGAAGTAATATGATCATAACCAGGTGCAATATCAGTGGTTAGTGGTCCAAGCGTATAAAATGGGGCTTCATGGCAATGCTCTAATTGTTCATCCATATTCTCTTTAATCATGTGCATAGGCACATGCCCAGGACCTTCAATGATCACTTGAACATCATACTCCCAAGCGACCTTAGTTAATTCGCCTAAGGTTCGAAGTTCAGCGAACTGCGCCTCATCATTCGCATCTGCAATTGAGCCAGGACGCAAGCCATCACCCAGTGAAAGGGCAACATCATACTTCGCACAAATCTCACATATTTCTCGAAAATGGGTATATAAAAAACTCTCTTGATGGTGAGCTAGACACCATTTAGCAATAATAGATCCACCGCGTGAAACTATCCCTGTGACGCGTTTGGCTGTCATTGGAACATAGCGCAACAACAAACCGGCATGGATAGTAAAGTAATCGACCCCCTGCTCCGCTTGCTCAATTAACGTATCTCGCATCACTTCCCAATTAAGATTTTCAGCAATACCATTGACCTTCTCGAGAGCTTGATACATAGGAACGGTACCGATCGGCACAGGGCTGTTACGTAAAATCCACTCTCGTGTCTCATGGATATTTCGACCCGTTGATAAATCCATCACCGTATCACCACCCCAACGAGTGGACCAAACTAGCTTTTCTACTTCTTCCTCGATTGATGAACTTATCGAAGAATTACCAATATTTGCGTTTACCTTAACTAGGAAATTTCGCCCTATAATCATTGGTTCTGACTCAGGGTGATTGATGTTAGCAGGAATGATTGCTCGTCCTTCCGCTACTTCGCGACGGACAAATTCAGGGGTGATCTCTTTCGGCAAGTTTGCCCCAAAGCTCTGCCCTGAATGCTGTTGATTCAGCGTTTCATCGAGGTAACGCGCGCGTCCCATATTCTCTCTAAGAGCTATATATTCCATTTCCGGCGTAATAATGCCTTGGCGAGCATAATGAAGCTGTGTCACTCGCTTGCCCCTTGTAGCACGTCTTATGCGCGGCAAATTTCCATAACGCAGATCATTGAGCGTATCGTCTTCTAAGCGTTCTTTAGTATATACGGAGCTAACATCGTCGAGAATTTCAGTGTCCAAACGCTCATTAATCCACAGCTCTCGAAGCTTAGGTAGACCAGAGTAAAGATCTATCTGATGTTCAGGATCAGTATAAAAGCCCGAAGTGTCATAAACATGGATAGCCTCATTAGGCTCAAAAATAGGGGCTTCTTTGGTGCCACCAATTAAACTATCTGCCAAAGAAATCTCGCGCATAGGCACGCGAATATCGGGACGAGAACCCTCTAAATATACCTTTCGAGAGTTTGGGTACGGTTGTACCGAGAGAGTATCAATAAACTGTTTTGCTTCCAGTCTCGCTTGTTTGCGACTCGACATAGCATTTTTCCTTGCTCATTTTAATTAAAACGTATGGGATAAAAATGCTTGGCGGAACGATGTGACAAGAGGTATCGAATAGTTGGCGGAAAACGCCTAGAGCGATATCGATAGGTTGATAGGTATACTAGAGAAAGAAGCTTACTCTAGTAATAGTATCTTCTCCTGTTCCCTTCGCAGGTATTAGCCTGATCAGGTTCAACGGATCCCGAATTAACGGTCTCAGCCAAATGGCACTCCGACAAGTGAAGCGATTATAAGCAATTGGTCAGCCTAAACCAAGCTGACCAATCAAAAAATGCTAAATAATTGTTAACTTTTCATCAGTAATTGGAAGCCCAACCACGCTGCAGAAATACTCAAAACAACATTGAGTAATATATTAAGTCCCATTTTGAAAAACGCACCTTGTTGCATTAGCAGTACATTATCCATTGAAAAAGTCGAGAAGGTGGTTAATGCGCCTAGAAAGCCCAATCCAATAATTTGACGCCATGGGTCGGTTGCAATAATTTCATTTTCAAATGCTGCTATTAATAACCCCATCGCGAATGAGCCCACAACATTCACCGTCAATGTCCCGTACGGAAAACCGCGTCCTAAAAGTGCTACGCAAAATTCGGAGACCAAATAACGAGAACACGCACCAAAAGCGCCACCAAGTGCAATAAAACCTAAAATGGATAGCTGTCCCATAAATCCCCCAAATCTGTAAGTGGCTATATTGTAGCCATAATGCCGCAAATTTCGAGCCTACAAACTAAATATTCACCTCAGATAAAACGTGAAATTTAAAAAGTTACAGTAGTCACTTATATCAACTTCAACCACTCTAACTTATGAAGGCCACCATCATGAGAGAGTATACTAAGCATATTAGGGCTATTACCCTTCGCTAAAGGCTGCTAAAAACAAAAACAGGGGATAGATATGACTTTACCGCAACCATGCCTGACAGCACCCTGTAGCTCGTGGATAAGAGTCGAGATTTAAGCAAAAGCGATTAATACACCAGAAGAGAGCTTCAAAGCTCACCTAACACTCGCTGTTTGGGATCAGCGGAATCTACTGCTCTGCCAATTTTACGCCAACGATGAAATCCAAACGTAAAAAGCCCCAGTCTTTCGACTAAGGCTCGGTATATGACAAGAGTAGATATATTCGAAAGCTTCGCCCCAACACGCGCTATTGTGTATCAGCGGGATCCGCTGCTCTGCCAATTCAGGCTGCAACTATAAAATCCAGACGTAAAAAAAGCCCCATTCTTTCTGCTGAGGCTTAGTAGATAGCTAGAGTGGAGAGATTCGAAAGGTTCGCCCCAACACGCGCTATTGTATATCAGCGGGATCCGCTGCTCTGCCAATTCAGGCTGCAACTACAAAATCCAGATGTAAAAAAGCCCCAGTCTTTCGACTGAGGCTTAAATATGGCAGGGGTGGAGAGATTCGAACTCCCAACACGCGGATTTGGAATCCGCTGCTCTGCCAATTGGAGCTACACCCCTGTAGTATTTTTAAAGACTTAA
>ERZ794982.81-NODE-81-length-52088-cov-52.610536_pt1 | contig 52088 bp, 48 predicted proteins | sample MGYA00433071_ERZ794982 | MGnify/ENA primary metagenome ERZ794982 (study PRJEB30140, sample SAMN00862574) | bioreactor metagenome | study: EMG produced TPA metagenomics assembly of the Bioreactor inoculated with sediment Metagenome (bioreactor metagenome)...
TATACAAGCAGCTGTTTTAAATGTAAAGCTAAAATACTATAAAAAAGATTTGGCTCTGAGACAAGAAGTGGCTCAAAAGTATTATTCAAAATTAAACATTCATAATTCAAAATTTGTTCTTCCTTTCGTAGAAGAAGGAAGAACAAGTGCTTGGGCTCAATACTCAATAAGAGTAAAAAATAGAGATGAAATACAAGAAAAGTTAAAAGTTGCTGGAATCCCAACAGCAGTACATTATCCAAGGCCATTGCATTTACAAGAGTGTTTTGAATATCTAGGATATAAGCAAGGTGATTTTCCAATTTCTGAGGTAGTATCACAAGAAATCATGAGCTTACCTATGAATCCTTATGTTACAGATGAAGAGATTGAGTATATAGTTGGTATTTTCAATGAATAAAATATTAAAATTAATAGGACGAACGAAAGAACTTTTTATTGATGATATAAATAATTCTGAAAAAGAACTTTTAGAAATAGTATCAAATTCTGCATTTTTAGTAATTGGTGGTGCAGGTTCAATTGGACAAGCTGTAACAAAAGAAATATTTAAACGAAATCCTAAAAAACTTCATGTGGTAGATATTTCTGAAAATAATATGGTTGAATTGGTTCGAGATATACGAAGCAGCTTTGGCTATATTGATGGTGAATTTGCAACTTTTGCTCTTGATATTGGAAGTGTTGAATACGATGCTTTTATAAAAGCAGATGGAAAATATGATTATGTTTTAAATCTATCGGCGCTTAAACATGTACGAAGTGAAAAAGACCCGTTTACTCTTATGCGTATGATTGAAACAAATGTTTTTAATACGGATAAAACGTTACAACAATCAATAAATAATGGAACTAAAAAATATTTTTGTGTGTCTACCGATAAAGCAGCAAATCCAGTAAATATGATGGGTGCAAGTAAACGAATTATGGAAATGTTTGTCATGCGAAAATCTAAACAAATCAATGTTTCCATGGCTCGATTTGCAAATGTTGCTTTTAGTGATGGAAGTTTACTTCATGGATTTAATCAAAGGTTAGAGAAAAATCAACCAATAGTTGCACCAAATGACATAAAAAGATATTTTGTAACACCTCAAGAATCAGGAGAACTTTGCCTAATGAGTTGTATTTTTGGAGAAAATAGAGATATATTTTTCCCAAAATTAAGTGAAAACTTACATCTTATTACGTTTGCAGATATTGCCGTTAAATATTTGAAAGAGTTAGGATATGAACCTTATTTATGCAAAGATGAAGTTGAAGCAAGAGAATTAGTGAAAACGTTACCAAAAAAGGGGAAATGGCCTTGTTTATTTACTGCTAGTGATACAACAGGGGAAAAGGATTTTGAAGAGTTTTTTACAGACAAAGAAGTTTTAGATATGGATAAATTTGAAAATCTTGGGATTATCAAAAATGAAGCTTTATTTGATGAAGATAAGTTAAATCACTTTGAAAAAACTATTAAAAGTTTTAAAGCAAATTTATCTTGGGCAAAAGAAGATATGGTTAAAGAATTTTTTACAATGATTCCAGAGTTTGGACATAAAGAAACGGGGAAATATCTTGATGGAAAGATGTGAGAACCCTATAGAAAGAGTGAATAGTTTCACTCTTTTAGGTTCGGAACCGAAAATTATATGCTTTAAGCATAATTGGAGGCTGTACCTTTGAGAAATATAGTTGATTTTATAAAAAAAATGTTTAAAACAAATGATTTTATACCTTTACACGAACCACGATTTATTGGTAATGAAAAAAAGTATTTAAATGATTGTATAGATTCTACTTTTGTATCGAGTGTAGGTAAATATGTTGATACATTTGAAAAAGAATTTGCAAAAACTGTAGGAAGTAAATATGCGATTGCTACAGTAAATGGTACAGCAGCTCTTCATATTTCTTTAATATTAGCAGATGTAAAAAAAGATGATGAAGTTATCACTCAGCCACTTACTTTTATAGCAACATGTAATGCAATCAGTTATATTGGTGCAAAGCCTATATTTGTTGATGTTGATTTGGATACAATGGGTTTGAGTCCTGATTCTTTAAAATTGTTTTTAGAAAATAATTGTGAAATTAAAGAAAATACTTGTGTTAACAAAACAACAGGTAAAATCATAAAAGCATGTGTTCCTATGCATACGTTTGGACATTCTTGCCGTATTCTTGAAATTAACAATATTTGTGATAAATGGCATATTAAGTTGGTTGAAGATGCGGCTGAATCATTGGGCAGTTATTACAAAAATAAACATACGGGAACTTTTGGGAAAGTTGGTGCATTTTCTTTCAATGGTAATAAAATTATAACTTCAGGTGGAGGTGGAGTTATTGTTACAGATGATGAAAGTTTAGCAAAAAGAGCAAAACATATCACTACAACAGCAAAGATTTCTCATCCGTACGAATATGCACATGATGAAATAGGATATAACTATAGACTTCCAAATATCAATGCAGCTCTTTTGGTTGCACAGTTAGAACAGTTAGAAAGATTTTTAGTTTCAAAAAAAGAATTAGCAACAAAATATAAAGATTTTTTTTCAAATTTAGATATAAATTTTATAGAAGAGCCAAAAAATTCAAAATCAAACTATTGGCTTCAAGCTATTTTGTTGAATGATATAAACCAAAGAAATGAGTTTTTAGAGTTTTCAAATAAAAATGGTGTAATGACAAGACCTATTTGGAAACTCATGAATGAACTTGAAATGTTCAAAGATTGTCAAAAAGATGATTTAAAAAATGCAAAATATCTTGAAGAAAGAGTTGTAAATATTCCAAGTTCGGTGAGAGTTGTTTAATGCTTAATTTTAAATATTTAATTTTGAATGAAAAGAAAATTGCATGAAACAAGAGAATATTATTTTAGATAAATCATTCGTTTTTATAGATAGTAAAATCATCAAGGCTAGAGAATGAATAACGAAACATTAAAAATTAATAATTCAAAAGTAAACATTGTCTTAATCGGTGGTGGAGGACATTGTCATAGTGTAATTGATGTAATTGAACAAGAAAATAAATACGAAATTATTGGTATAGTTGATACTAAAGAGAATATTGGTAAAAAAGTTTTAGATTATGAAGTAATTGCTTGTGATGGTGATTTAGAAACTATTTTTAAAACTTGTAAAAATGCACTCATAACAGTAGGGCAAATTGAATCAAATAAAATAAGAATTAAAATATATAATAAATTAAAACAAATAGGGTTTACTTTACCAGTGATAATTTCTCCACTTGCTTACGTCTCTAAACACTCTTTTATAGAAGAAGGAACAGTTATTATGCATCATGCATTAATAAATACAAATGTTAAAATCGGTAAAAATTGTATAATAAATACAAAAGCTTTAATCGAGCATGATTGTATAGTTGAAGATAATTGCCATATCTCAACAGCAAGTGTAGTAAATGGTGGAGTTGTTGTAAAAGAAAATAGTTTTGTTGGAAGTAATGCGACTTCAAAACAAAGTATAGAAATAGATGGATTTATAAAAGCTGGGAGTTTAGCCAAATGAGTAAGGTGTTTATAATAGCAGAAGCAGGAGTAAATCATAATGGTTCAATCAAGCTTGCTAAAAAGCTTATTGATGTGGCTAGTGAGAGTGGGGCTGATGCAGTAAAATTTCAAACATTTAAAGCTACAAATCTAGTCAGTAAAAATGCACAAAAAGCAGATTATCAAAAACAAACTACCAATAATTCAGAATCACAATTTGATATGATAAAAAAACTTGAACTTGATATGGATACACATAAAGAGCTTATGGCTTATTGTAAAACTAAAAATATTATGTTTTTATCAACTCCATTTGACCATGATAGTATAGACCTTTTAAGTGATTTAGGGCTTGAAATATTTAAAATTCCTAGTGGAGAAATCACAAATTCACCATATCTTAGACATATTGGAAAGCTAAATAAAAAAGTAATTCTTTCAACTGGTATGGCTGATATTGGAGAAATAGAAGATGCTTTGGACCTACTCATGTTTTCTGGCACTCAAAAAGAAAACATCACAGTGCTCCATACAAACACGATGTATCCTACACCTATGGAGGATGTGAATTTAAAAGCTATGGTAACAATTGGAAATACATTTGATATTGCATTTGGATACAGTGATCATACTTTAGGAATTGAAGTTGATATTGCTGCGGTTGCCTTGGGTGCTTGTTGTATTGAAAAACATTTTACACTCGATTGTACTATGGAAGGACCAGACCATAAAGCTAGTTTAGAACCAGACGAACTAAAAGCTATGGTAAAATCAATTCGAAATATAGAATTAGCTCTAGGAAGTAGTATCAAAAAACCATCAAAAAGTGAAATCCCAAATATGCAAATAGCTAGAAAATCTATAGTTGCTAAGGTGGATATAAAAAAAGGTGATAAATTAAGCGAAGAAAAAATTACTATAAAAAGACCAGGGAATGGAATAAGCCCAATGCGATGGGATGAAATAGTTGGAACAATAGCAACTAAAGATTATAAAGAAGATGAATTAATATGAATAAAAGAAAAATCTGTGTTGTAACTGGTACAAGAGCTGAATATGGATTACTTTATTGGCTTATGAAAGAAATAGAAACTGATAATGAACTAGAGCTTCAAATCATAGCTACTGGCATGCACTTGAGTCCTGAGTTTGGATTAACTTATAAAGAGATAGAAAAAGATTTTAATATAAATAAAAAAATAGAGATGCTTCTATCTTCTGATACTTCCATAGGCATTTCAAAATCTATGGGATTGGCTCAAATATCTTTTGCAGAAGCCTATGAAGAGTTAAAGACTGATATTATTGTAGTTCTGGGTGACAGATATGAGATATTTTCGGCTGTAAGTGCTGCTATGATTGCTCGTATTCCAATAGCTCATCTTCATGGAGGAGAAACTACAGAAGGAGCATTTGATGAGTCAATTCGCCACAGTATTACCAAAATGAGCCATCTACATTTTACAGCAGCAGATGAATATAAAAATAGAGTAATACAACTAGGTGAGCACCCATCAAGAGTTTTTAATGTGGGTGGTATGGGAATTGAAAATATTAAAAGATTAAATCTTTTAACTAAAGATGAATTTGAAAAATCAATAGATTTTAAATTAAACAAAAAAAATATATTAGTGACTTTTCATCCTGTAACTTTGGAAAATTCAACAGCAAAAGAACAATTCCAAGAATTATTAGATGCAATTGATGAACTAGAAGAGACAAATATAATTTTTACAAAAGCAAACAGTGATACAGATGGAAGAGTTATAAATCAGATGATAGATGAATATGTATCTAAACACACATATAAATCTATAGGATTTGTCTCTTTAGGACAACTAAGATATTTAAGCGCTTTACAATTTGTTGATGCAGTAGTTGGAAATAGTTCAAGTGGACTTCTTGAAGCCCCAAGTTTTAATATAGGAACTATAAATATTGGAGATAGACAAAAAGGAAGAATAAAAGCTTCTAGTGTGATTGATTGTAAACCAAAGAAAAATTCAGTTTTAAAAGCATTTGAAAAATTATATTTAAAAGATTTTCAAGAAAATATAAAAAATACTATAAACCCATATGGAAATGGGTGTGTTAGTCGGAAAATTATTCAAAACATAAAAAAAGTAAATTTAGAAAAGATATTAAAAAAATCGTTTTATGATTTAAAAATTTAGGAGAGTGAATGAAAATAAGAATAATAGCTAAGCTTGATGTTAAGCCACCTTATGTAGTCAAACCAGTTCATTTTGAAGGTTTAAGAAAAATTGGAATACCTCAAGAATTAGCAAAAAAGTATTATGAACAAGGTGCGGATGAAGTTATGTATATAGATATAGTCTCTTCTTTGTATCAAAGGGGAATAATATTTGAAGAAATAGAAAAAACTGCAAATGAGTTATTTATACCATTTGGAGTAGGAGGAGCAGTAAGAAGTATTGAAGATTTTTCTAAACTTTTTCATAAAGGAGCAGATAAAGTTCTAATAAATACTTATGCTGTACAAGAAAATCCAAATATTATTAATCAAGCAGCTGAAATTTTTGGAAATCAAGCTGTTGTAGTAAATATAGAAGCTAAAAAATGGGATAAATATTATGAATGTTACACGGATTGTGGAAGAATTCAGTCGGACAAAAATGTTATAGAATGGGCAAAAGAAGTTGAACAAAGAGGTGCGGGGGAGATATTCTTACAATGCATTGATACTGATGGACGACAAAGAGGATTTGACTTAGAACTTGCAAAACAAGTAGTAGATAGTGTAAATATTCCTGTAATTATTGGAAGTGGAGCTGGTAAATTAGAAGATATAAAAGAGTTAATAGAATATGCTAAACCAAGCGGAGTAGCAATTGCAAGTATGTTGCATTATGATTTAACTAATATAAAAGAGATTAAAAAATATTTATCTGATAATGGGATTGAGGTATCAAAATGAGTAATATAATAGGACTTATTAATTATGGAATTGCAGGAAATATTCATAGTATAAAAAAAGCTATAGAAAAAGCTGGTGGTACTATAAAAATTGTGAATAATGAATCTGAACTTAATAGTGTGGATAAAATTGTAATCCCAGGGGTTGGAAGTTTCAAAGATGCTATATCTGAACTTGAAAAAGATAAATTATTAGAACCTTTAAAAAAAGCTATACAAACAAAGCCAACACTTGGAATTTGTCTTGGTATGCAAATATTATCTACTTTGGGATTTGAATATGGTAAGACAAAAGGTTTAGATGCTATCAAAGCAGAAGTAAAACCAATATTAGTAGATGCAAAAGTACCTCATATGGGATTTAATACTATAGATGTAGTAAAGACTAATCCTCTTTTGAATGAACTAGAAAATGAAGAATTTTATTTTATGCATTCTTATGAAGTTGTAAATTATACAGAAATTTCTTCATTAACAGATTATGCTGGACACAAATTTGTTTCATCTGTACAAAAAGATAATATCTATGGTGTGCAATTTCATCCAGAAAAAAGTCGTGAGGCTGGAATAAAACTATTTAAAAATTTTATAGAATTGTAGGAGAAGAAGATGAGTGACTTATTTGGGAAATATGGATTACCACTAGAAGTAAAATTTTGTAAAAAATGTACAATGAATAATCAAAGACCATCTTCTACAGTTGAATTTAAACAAAAAGAAGGAGAATTAAAAAGAGCTATACACTTTGGTGAGGATGGCATTTGTGAAGCTTGTAAATATGCAGAGAAAAAAAAGTTGATTAACTGGGATGAAAGGCATAAACAACTCGAAGAACTGTGCAACAAATTTAGAAGAAATGACGGAAGATATGATGTAGTAGTCCCAGGAAGTGGAGGGAAAGATAGTGTTCAAGCAGCTCACATACTTAAATATAAATATAATATGAATCCTATTCTTATTACGTGGCCTCCTGCACTTTATACAGAAATTGGAAGAAGAAACTTTGATTCTTGGTTAAATGCTGGATTTGCAAACTATACTTACAATCAAAATAAGAAATTGCACAGATTTTTAACAAGAAATGCATTTCTAAATCTTGGGCATCCTTTTCAACCATTTATTTTAGGACAAAAGAATTTGGCTCCTAGACTTTCAGTATTGTTTGATATTCCTTTAGTAATATTTGGAGAAAATGAAGCTGAATATGGAAATGCTATCGAGGATAATGAAAAGCCAACAAGGGATCCCAAATACTATAGTGCAGAACTTAGCATAAAAGATTTAGTGTTGGGTGGAGTTCCTGCAGAGGAATTGATTCATAAGTATGGGTTTAAGTTATCTGATCTTGAAGCATATTTTCCTACAAATCCTTATGAAATTCAGAAAACAGGTACGGAAGTTCATTATCTTGGATACTACGTAAAATGGCATCCACAAGAAACCTATTATTATTCAGTAGAAAATAGTGACTTTATGCCAAATGACCATAGAACTGAGGGTAGTTTTAGTAAGTATAGCTCTTTGGATGATAAAATAGATTGGCTTCACTATCATACAACTACTATCAAATTTGGAATAGGAAGAGCAACTTATGATTCTGCTCAAGAGGTTAGAAATGGTGATATTACGAGAGATGAAGGTATTGCTCTTATTAAAAGATTTGATGGTGAATTTCCAGAACAGTATATAAAAGATTGTTGTAATTATATGGATATATCTTTACAAGATTATTATGATGCTATTGAAAAATTTAGAAGTCCTCATTTATGGGAAAATAAGTTTGGAAAATGGGAATTAAAACATCCAATTTGGAAAGAAAAGAGATAATGAAAAATATAGAAGATATTATAGTAAAAGAGTCCACTTCTATTTTAGAAGTTCTTAAAATTATTGATAAAAGTTCTAAACAATTAGCAATTGTGGTAGATGAGAATAAAAAACTTCTTGGAACCATAAGTGATGGAGATATTAGAAGAGCCCTTTTAAATAATATATCTTTAAATGAATCTGTAATAAATATTTATTTCAAAACTCCAACAGTTGCAAATATAAATAATTCAAAAGAAGAGATTATTAATATTTGTAGAATAAAAAAGCTTCATCAAATACCTATCGTCGATGATAAAGGTGATTTGGTAGGCTTAGAAATACTTGATGAACTTATTTCAAAAGAAAGTAAACCAAATAAAGTTATTCTTATGGTAGGAGGATTGGGGACAAGGCTTAGACCACTTACAGAAAATACTCCTAAACCAATGTTAAAAGTAGGGAATAAACCAATCCTTCAAACAATCGTAGAAAAATTTGCTGAATATGGATATATAAATATAGTAATGTGTGTGAATTATAAATCACATATCATTCAAGACTATTTTGGAGATGGAAAAGAATTCGGAGCTAATATAGAATATATACTAGAAGAACAACGTATGGGAACTGCTGGAGCTTTGAGTCTTTTGAAAGATAAGCCTACAGAACCATTCTTTGTAATGAATGGAGACTTACTAACCAATGTAAACTTTGAACATTTACATGATTATCATACATCTCATAATGCTATGGCTACAATGTGTGTAAGAGAGTATGATTTTCAAGTTCCTTATGGTGTTGTAAATATAGCAGATAGCAAGATACTTTCTATTGAAGAAAAACCTACTCATAAATTTTTTGTAAGTGCTGGAATATATATGCTAAGTCCTGATGTGTTAGAATATATTCCAGAAAATCAATTTTATGATATGCCTACACTTTTTGAAAAGATTATTAATGAGAAACAAAATACAATATCATTTCCACTTAGAGAATATTGGCTTGATATTGGGCAAATTGAAGAATATAAGAAGGCAAATGATGAATATGATGAGGTGTTTTAGTGCGATTAACTGAATATGAGATAGAGTCAATATATAAAGTTTTTAAAGAAGTATTTGACAATGGAAGAATATATCTTTTTGGTAGCCGAGTAGATAATACTTTGAAGGGTGGAGATATTGATTTATATATTCAAACTACTTACAACAAAGATCTTTTTCAAAAAAAAATCAATTTCTTAACAAAAGTTAAAGAATGCATTGGTGAACAAAAAATAGATGTTGTTTTTGAAGGAGATGGCTCAAAAATGATAGAGATTGAGGCAAAAGAAAAGGGAGTCGAAATGAATGTAAATAAACTAAAATTAGAAAAATATTTTCATGAGTGTGATAAACACTTACAAAGAATAAATGAAGCTTATGAAGAGCTGAAAACTTTTATCCCTATCACAGCAAAAGAGTATGAAGAATTATCAAAAGAACAAGTTCAATCTATCGATCAGTATCTTTTTAGATTTTCAAAACTACAAGATACATTGGGAGATAAAGTGTTTAAACTTTTAGTCTCTTTGTATGAAGAAAGCTTTTTTCAAAAAACATTTATTGATATATTAAATACATTAGAGAAAATTGGGTATTTATACAGTGCTAAAGAATGGATTAATTTACGGCAAATAAGAAATAATATATCACATCAATATGACGATGAACCAGAACTTATGAGTCAAGCGATCAATGAAATAGTCAATAATAAAACAGTTATCGAAAAAATTTATACCAGTGTTAAAATGAAATACAATGAGGTTTTGAGTGTATAACAATAAATCATTTTTAGCAATAATACTTGCAAGAGGTGGGAGCAAAAGACTACCTAGAAAAAATGTACTTGACTTATGTGGTAAACCGCTTATTGCTTACAGTATTGAAGCCGGACTAAAAAGTAAATATATTGATGAAGTCGTAGTTTCAAGTGACAATGATGAGATAATATCGATATCAGAAGAGTTTGGTGCAAATACTATAAAAAGACCAGAAGAATTATCAAATGATACAGCAACTACATTTGATGCAATTAAACATGCTATTGATAATGTAGAAAAATATGATTATATAGTTTTGCTTCAACCTACAAGTCCTTTAAGAGATAGCAAGCATATCGATGAAGCGATAGAGTTACTTGAAATTAAAAATGCAGATGCAGTAGTTAGTGTGTGTGAGATGGATCACTCCCCTTTGTGGTCAAATACTTTGGATGCTAGCTTATCTATGAAAAACTTTTTAACAGATGAAATTTTAAATAAACGAAGTCAAGATTTGGAGAAATACTATAGGCTAAATGGTGCGATATATATTTGTAAAACCGATAAATTAATTGAAGAAAAAAGTTTTATGTTAAAAGACAATATTTTTGCTTATGTTATGAATAAACAAAGTTCGGTTGATATTGATGAAGAGATTGATTTTAAGATGGCGGAAGCTATAAAAAATAAAAGAGTAAGAAAATGAAAATAATTAAATATATATTGCACTATGTATATGTGATATTAAAACTGAGTAACAATTATGTTGTTTATGAAAGATATCGTAAAAAATACAATATTTCTCCTACTTTTAGATTTAATGGAAATGGTATTATTTTATCAGGAGATGGAGATATCACTATAGGTGAGAATACATATATTGGTGAATATTCTTCAATACAGTCTGTTGAAGGATGTTCTGTATTAATAGGTAGAGATTGTGCAATAAGTCATAATGTTAGATTATATACTTCAAATTATGATACAAATGAAATAATTTTTGAAAATATGAAAAATAAAACAAAAAATGGAAATGTGATTATTGGAGATAACTGTTGGATAGGTGTTAATGTATTAATTACAGAGGGAGTTACAATTGGTTCCAATGTAGTAATTGGAGGGAATAGTGTTGTTACTAAAAATATACCATCAAATTGTGTAATAGGTGGAGTTCCTGCAAGGATAATAAAAATTAATGATAATAAAGAATAGCATCTTTTTTGTATTTTTTGAAATATTAAATAAAGCTGTACCTTTTATGCTTTTGCCAATACTTACAAGATATCTAACACCCGATGATTATGGAATTATTGCTTCTTTTACAGCTTTGATTTCTTTTATTGCTATATTTGTAGGTTTGAGTGGTCATGGAGCTATTGACTCGAATTTTTTTCGATTAGAAAAAAGTAAATTAGGTATTTATATAGCAAATGTATTAATTGTTTTGTTATTTACTACTTTTATTACTCTTCTGATAATTTTATTTTTTCATGAGAGAATTGAGAGTAAATTAATACTGTCTTTTGAGTGGCAAATTTTAGCTACCTTTGTTGTCTTTGCTCAATTTGTAACTTTGATAAATTTATCATTATGGGTCATTGAACAAAAACCATTACCTTACGGGATATATCAGTTTTTACAAACAGTTACTATTTCGCTTATTTCTATTACACTTATTATAGGGTTTTCTTATGATTGGCAAGGGCAAGCAATAGCAATGATAATTGGAACTCTTGTTTTTTCATTTGTATCTTTAATTTTACTTTATAAAAGAGGGTATTTTAATTTAAAAATTCACAAAGAATATATGAAAGATTTTTTAAAGTTTGGTTTGCCAATGATTCCTCATCAACTGGGTGGTTGGCTAAGAAGTCAAGGAGATAAAATAATCATTATTTCTTTGCTTGGTACTTCAGCTACAGGACTATTTGCTGTTGGATTTCAAATAGGAGTGATTATGTCAGTTCTTATTAATTCTTTAACTAAGGCGTTATATCCAATATTATTTAGATATTTAGCTCAGAATTTAAGGATTGAGGATAAAAATAAATTAATTTTATTTTCTTATGGATTATTCTTCGGAATTATTTTTTTAGGAATTGTATTAATATTTTTACTTAGATTATTATATCCATATTTAGTGGGAAGTGAATTTCAAGACTCTTTATATTTAACTCAGTTAATTGTTATTTCATTTATATTTGAAGGATTGTATGTTTGTGTAGTAGGATATTTATTCTATTTTAAACAAACTGCTAAATTAGCAAAAATGACTTTTTCAATATCTATAGTACATATTATAATGAGTTTCATACTGATCAAGTATTTTGGTGTAATTGGTGCAGGCTATGCCTTAATAATATCAGGTTTAGTTCAATTTGTTTTAATTTGGCATTTAAGTAATAAAATATATCCTATGCCTTGGTTTAGTTTTTGGAGAAAAAATGAAATTTGATGATATTTTGGAAACATTAGAATCTGATGGTAAGATTTTAGATTTTAAATTTGAAAAAAGTCAAATTCCCGTGTACTTATTTGTAAGATTTATTTTAATCCAATCACTTATAAATAAGGAGTTTAATCTATCTAATCCTCATGTCAAAGCAAATAAAAAGTCTATAAAAGAGATTTTTAAATACATCTATCACACTTTAAAATCAAATCTTTTCTTTGCACCTAAAAAAGATATTTATATCTTTAGTTCTGGAATAGTAAATAAATTTGAAAATAATAAATATACAAATAGACTTTATGATGAATTTTATAAGCTATTTAAAGGTAAAACTCAAATTATAGAATCATCAGTTAAAATGTCATATTTGCTCCCCAAAAAAGAAAAAATTTATTTTAGAGATTTGATTGATATTGTGATTATTTTATGTTCTAAAGCCGTTAAGTTTAAAAAAGATGATATTTATGAAATTGATATGTTTATTGAATATTTGAGAAACAAAAATTTATTTGAAGGAAATGATACGATTTATAATAATATTAGAAGTATATTGGTAAAAACAAGTAAAAAAATGAGTATTTCATTTTGGATATATGCGAAATTTTTAAAAATAAAAAAGACCAAAATGATAATAGTAGAAGATGCACATTATTTTGGGCATTTACCACTTTTAGTAGAGGCAAAAAAGTTAGGTATAAAAACAGTAGAATATCAACACGGTTACATAGGTCTTGCTCATCCTGCTTATAATTATCATAAAAATATTTTTCAGTACATTAAAGTATATTTACCTGATTATTTTTTAACTCATGGTGATTATTGGAGTCATATGTCACGGTTGCCATCCCAAAAAATCCCTATAGGTTTGGCAGCCTTATCAAATAAAATTGACAAAATAAGAATGTCTAAAAAAATATCTAATAAAATTTTATTTATATCAGGTGGAACAGTATTTGAAGAATTAAATCAGCTTATTGGAAAATGTCTAAAATCAATGAAAAATTTAGGTTATGAGATTCTACTTAGACCACATCCTTCTGAAGTACCAGCTATTGAAATACGATATTCAAATCTTATAGATCAAGGAGTTGAAATAGATACCTCAAATTTATATGATATTTTGCAAAAAGTTGAGATAGTAATAGGAATGGAAGTCAGTACAGTATTATATGAAGCTGTATGTTTTACTAATAAGGTATATATGATGAATACAAAATATACAAACTTTTATGAACCAATATCAGCTTTTATAACATTTAATGATGATATGGAATTAGTAAGTTATATAGAAAAATCAAAAATTTTAGAACATGATGTTAATTATTTTTGGGATAATAATTGGAAACAAAACTATATAAACTTTATAGAAAATACAATAGGAATTAAAAAATGATAATAGTGATAGATTATGGCATGGGAAATCTTGGCTCAATTGCAAATATGATTAAAAAAATAGGACATAAATGTTTAATAACTTCTGATTTAGAAGAGATAAAAAAAGCAACTAAGCTTATACTTCCTGGTGTTGGCTCTTTTGATAATGGTATGAAGAATTTACAAGAACGAGGAATGGTAGAAATTTTAAATCAAAAAGTATTAGTCGAAAAAACTCCAATACTTGGTATTTGCCTTGGGATGCAATTGATGACAAAAAGTAGTGAAGAAGGTAGCTTATCTGGTCTTAGATGGGTAGATGCACAAACAAAAAGATTTGTAAGTGATACTTTAAAAATCCCACATATGGGGTGGAATATTATTAAACATCAAAAAAACTCACAACTTTTTGATGAGATAGAGAGAGAAAAAAGGTTTTATTTTGTACATAGTTATTGTGTAAGTTGTAATCAAGAAGCTGATATACTTACAAATACAAATTATATTCAAGATTTTGTTTCATCATTTGAAAAAGAAAACATCGTAGGAGTCCAATTCCATCCGGAAAAAAGCCATAAATTTGGTATGAATTTAATAAAAAATTTTGTGGAGAATTTTTAGATGCTTAAAACACGAGTTATACCAGTTTTATTGATGAAAAATGGTGGATTGTATAAAGGGATTAACTTCAAAAATCACAAATACGTAGGTGATCCCATAAATACTGTGAAGATTTTTAATGATAAAGAAGTAGATGAATTGGTTATTCTTGATATTGAAGCTTCAAAGTTAAACAAATCTATAAATTTTGAGCTTTTAGAGAATATTGCAAGTGAAGCTTTTATGCCAATTGCTTACGGTGGAGGGATAAAAACTTTAAAAGATGCTCAAAAACTTTTTAGTTTGGGTATTGAAAAAGTGATTTTAAATACATCAGCAATTGACGATTTTGATTTAGTAAAAAAATTAGTTGAGTCTTATGGTTCACAAAGTGTAGTTTTTTGTTTAGATATCAAAAAATCTTTTTTTGGCAAATATGAAGCTTATTCATTTTCAGGAACTAAAAAAGCAAAAATGCTACCTATTGAACTTGCAAAAAAAATGGAAGAATTAGGAGTTGGAGAACTTATTATCAACTCAATTAATAATGATGGAGTAATGAAAGGTTATGATTTAAATATTATCAAAGAGATTGCTACTCAATTGACTATTCCCGTGATTGTATGTGGAGGAGCAGGAGTTTTAGAAGATTTCAAGAAAGCTAAAGAATATGGTGCTCATGGATGTGCAGCGGGAAGTATGTTTGTTTACAATGGAATACATAAAGCAGTTTTGATTTCATATCCGAAGTATGAAAAACTATGTGAATTATTTAAGGAGAATTGAATTGGAATATCAGCAATGTAACAGATGTGTAATGGATACAACTGCACAAGATATAGTTTTTGACGAGGATGGTAATTGTAATTTTTGTAGTGACTTTATAACAAGTATCAAAAAAGGGCATACAAACTTATCTCATAAGTTAGATTCATTTATAGAGCAAATAAAAAAAGATGGACAAAGTAAAAAATATGATTGTATTGTTGGAGTAAGTGGTGGTGCTGATAGTAGTTATTCATTGTATTTAGCAAAAAAATATGGACTTAGAGTTTTAGCTGTTCATATGGATAATGGTTGGAACAGTGAATTGGCAACAAATAATATTGAAACGCTTATTTCCAATATGGGAGTAGATTTATATACTCATGTTATAGATTGGAACGAATACAAACAACTTATGCAAGCATTTTTTGATGCAGATGTAATAGATATAGAATTGCTTTATGATAATGCAATGCTTGCTGTAAATTATCAATTGGCTGCAAAGTATGGAATTAAATACATTTTGTCAGGATCAAATAGTGCTACAGAAGGAATAAAAATACCATCTAATTGGAACTGGTATAAAAAGGATAAGAAAAATATTCAAAATTTGGCCAAACGAAACAATGTAACAATTAAAACATTTCCTATAATTGGAACAATAGATTATTTATATTATAGAGGCATTAAAAAGATTAAGTGGATTCCTTTTTTAGATTATGTTGATTATAATAAAAATGAAGCAATGAATTTTTTGAAAAATAATTATGGTTTTAAACCATATCCTTATAAGCATTATGAATCAGTATTTACAAGATTTTATCAAGGATATATATTACCAGAAAAATTCAATATAGATAAAAGAAAAGTTCACCTTTCTACTTTAATTGTTTCTGGACAACTTACAAAAGAAGATGCTATAAAAATTTTAGAACAAAATCCTTATCCATCGCAATATGACTTAGATAATGATATCGAATATTTTTTAAAAAAAATGTCATGGAGTAGCAAAAATTTAGAAGAATATATACATAGGGATGAAAAATTACATAAAGAATATGGAACAGAGGTTAATATTTTTGAATTCTTTAAAAGTATATATAATAAAATAATATGAATATTCTAAATATAACTTGTGTAAGAGAATTGACAAATGGTCAAAGAAAACAATTGATTTTTGAATATGATGCTTGTAATACTCTAGGGATTGATTGGGATGTGATAGCTTTACATACTGCAAAAATTGAAGATCATAGATTAGAAATACAAATTCCAAAATTTTTTAGCAAAATATTTTTACGAAATTTATATGGGTGGCTTTACATGTTAAAGCATCAAAAAGAATACGATGTAATTATCAATAGACATATGACTTTTGATCCTTTTGTATTAATTTTTGGATGGTTTATAAAAAATAGATTTACCGTGCATCATTCAAAAGAGATTGAGGAATTAAAGATTATTAAGAAAGATTGGAAAGGCAAGTGTGCTTCTATTGCTGAAAAATTATTTGGATTTATTAGTTTGAAACAATCAAAAGGTGCCATTTGTGTTACAAATGATATAGCAGATTATCAAAAAAAAAGAGCAAATGTGCAAACATTAGTATATCCTAATGGTATTGATTTATCATCAACTAAAGTGCTTGAAGATAAAAGAATTGATAATGAGATAAATATAGCATTTATGTGTGGTACTTTTTCTGCATGGCATGGATTAGATTTGTTATTAAAATCAGTTTTGGAAAATAAAAAATTTATACAAATGAACAATGTAAAAATTCATTTGATAGGTAGAGTATTAGAAAAAGAGTTAGATTTTATCAATGCAAATAAATTAGATCTTATGCTGCATGGATTATTGCCATCAGAAAAATATATAAAAGTTTTAGAAAAGTGTGATATTGGTCTCGATTCATTAGCTTTAAATAGAAAAAAGCTATCTGAAGCAGCTGCTTTAAAAGTTAGGGAATATTTGGCTTTTGGCTTACCTGTTTATTCAGCCTATAAAGATACGGCTATCCCTATAGATTTTCAATACTACAAAGTAGATAAGATTGACATACAAAAAATTGTGGATTTTGCAAAAGAGATGAAGCGAGTTTCAAGACATGAAATTAGAGAAATAAGTAAAGAATACATTTCTAAAGAGATTTTATTGAAAAAACTTTATGACGAGCTAAAACAGTATGTCTAAAAAAATACTATTTGTAGTAAATGTGGATTGGTTTTTTATATCTCATAGATTGCCTCTAGCTTTAGAAGCTATAAAAAAAAGTTATGATGTTTACATATCTTGTGGGATAACAGATAAAAAAGAGTATTTAGAAAGTTTTGGTTTTAAGGTACATCCTCTTGATTTATCAAGAAGTAATACAGGGATAAAAGGTGAGATAAAAGCCTTTAGTGAAATATATCATGTTTTAAAAGAGTTAAATCCTGATGTTATTCATTTTGTCACCATTAAGCCAGTTCTTTATGGTGGAATAGCATCAAGATTTTTAAATATAGGTAAAAAAGTATTTTCTATATCTGGACTTGGGTTTATATTTATAAAGCAAGGATTTAAAGCAAGAGTGACAAAAACAGTAATAAAAATAATGTATAAATTTGCATTTGGTGGAAAGAATTCTCATGTGATAGTTCAAAATCCAGATGATAAAGCAGTGATAAATTCTATAGTGAATGTTCCCACTACTTTGATACGAGGTTCTGGCGTAGATTTGAGTCAATATGAATACATAGAAGAGACTAATGATAATATAAAAGTATCAATGGCTTGTAGACTTCTAAAAGACAAAGGCATATTTGAATATATCGAAGCCACTAAAATCTTAAAACAAAAATTCCCAAATGTAGAATTTGAACTATATGGAGATATAGATATTCATAATCCAGCAAGTCTAACTCTTGATGATATTCAAAATATAAAAAAAGAGGGTTTTGTAAAAGTATATGGTTTTAGTAAAGATATAGCAAAAGTGTTTTGTGAGTCTAATATAGTAGTACTTCCATCATACAGAGAAGGATTGCCAAAAGTACTCATAGAAGCTGCTGCTTGTGGTAGGGCTGTAGTGACGACTGATGTACCCGGATGCAGAGATGCCATAACGCCAAACATTACAGGATTGCTTTGTAAAGAAAAAGACCCGAAATCATTAGCTAGTAAGATAGAAAAAATTATAATGGATAAAAATTTACGAAACAGTATGGGGAAAGCTGGAAGAGAACTTGCAAAAAATGAGTTTGATATAAATCAAGTTGTTGAAAAACATTTTGAAATATATGAGAGAAAAGAATGAAAAAACTCTTACTCACAGGCTCAAAAGGCTTTATTGGAAGCTCTTTTGTAAACAAATATAAAGAAAAATATAATATAAAAACATTTAGCTTTTTAAAAAATAATATCAATACTTTAGATTGTACTGATGTTGATGTTGTGTTTCATCTTTCTGCTTTAGTTCATCAAATGAGTGGAGCAAGTACTGAAGAATATGAAAGAGTAAATGTAAATCAAACTTTAGAGTTAGCAAAAAAAGCTAAAGAAAGTGGTGTAAAACAGTTTGTATTTATGAGTACTGTTAAAGTATATGGGGAAGAGAGTGATGATGTTTATACGGAAGAGAGTAATTGTAGTCCAGAAGATGAATATGGAAAGAGTAAATTTAAAGCTGAGCATGAACTACAAAAGCTAGAAGATGAAAACTTTAAAGTCAGTATCATCAGAACACCAATAGTCTATGGGTATGGAGTAAAAGCAAATATCAAATCTCTTGTAAACTTAGTGAATAAAATTCCATTACTTCCTTTTGGTGAGATTGATAACAAACGAAGTCTGGTTTATATTGGCAATCTTTGTCATTTGGCAGATGAGGTGATAATTCAAAAGCAATCAGGGATATTTTTGTGTGCTGATGATGAACCTTTAAGTACTTCACAACTCTGCAAGTTAATAGCTAAAAATTTAAACAAAAAAATATATTTGATAAAGATACCATTTTTTGAGACTTTATTGAAAGTTTTAAAACCATCATTTCATAAACGACTTTATAGAAGTTTGGAAGTGGATAATCGGATCACAAAAGAAAAGTTAAGTCTTAAGAATCCATACAGTGTAGAAGAAGGAATAGCATTAATGTTGAATGGGGAATGTTATAAATGATGAAGTATTACATGTTTATAATATTATTCCTCTCATCTTTTTTACTTACTTATTTTATAAAGAATTATGCTATTAAAAAATCACTTATAGCAGTGGTAAATGAACGAAGTTCACACAATATTCCTACTCCTCATGGAGGAGGAATTGCTATTGCCATTACATGGTTTATAGGACTTTTTTATTTATATTTCGTCAATCAAATAGACCCAACTCTTTTTACTGCTTTGATGTTTGGTTGTATTATAAGTGTTGTCAGTTTTTTTGATGATATGTATGAACTTAGTGCTAAGCTACGATTGTCTGTACACTCTTGTGTAGCGGTTATTGGTATATGGGTTATGGGTGGATTAAATAGTATTGATTTTGGCTTATTTAGCATTGAAAACCCAATTATCACCAATATTTTTGCTTTTTTACTTATTGTTTGGTTTATCAATTTGTATAATTTTTTAGATGGTATCAATGGTTATGCAGGCAGTGAAGCTGTGTTTTTATGCGTGGCTGGTTTTATCATTTTTGGTGGGAATCATTTTATCGTATTGGCTATTTGTGTGTTGGGATTTTTGTTTTGGAATTATAATCAAGCCAAAATATTTATGGGGGATGTAGGCAGTACACTTTTGGGGTATAATGTGGCTATTTTTACACTCTACTATGCCAATCTTGAATCTTCAAATCTTTGGATTTGGATTATACTTTTTGGTTTGTTTTGGTTTGATGCCACCGTAACGTTGATACGAAGAAAACTCAATGGTGAAAAGTTATCACAAGCCCATAAAAAACACGCTTACCAAAGACTCACGCAAGCAGGTTGGAGTCATTTTAAAGTTACTAATTATGCCATAATAATCAATGTATTACTTTTTGGAATCATCGTGAGTATTTCAAATATTTTTGCAGCCTTTATAGTAGCAATTATAGTATTGTTAAGTACAATGGTTTTTATAGATAAAAAAAAGGCATTTAACTGATGTTAAGAATAGATAAAAGAATCCTCAATTTTCTCGTCATTGCTGTTGTGACCCTTATCACTTTTTGGTGGTCTTTTTTTATTTTTCATCAAGATATGATTTGGGAAGTGGTGGCTTTTGTTTTGGGTGTTCGGATTTTAGCTTCCATTTTTATTTTTAAAGATTACAGTTTGAGTTGGAGTAAGGCAACGACTCGAAGTTTTTTGATTAAAACGGTGGTTTATTTTACTGCATTTGTTGTCTATTTACCGTTTGTATATGGTAAAGTTCGTTTTGCTCTTTTGGCTTCGGAGGCAGCTTTTTATTTATTATTTATTACGTTTTTAATGTACATTTACAGTTATATTATCAACAGAAATACGACCTATAAAAATAAAACAGTGGTGATTTATGGAGCAGGAAAAGCAGGAATCAAACTGGAAGAGGAGTTTAGAAACTCTGCATTTAAAGTCAAATATTTTGTGGATGATGACAAGATTTTACAAAAAAGAAGTATTGATGGGGTTAAGATTGTTTCTAAAAAAGAGTTAAAGCGATTAACTAAGAAGGAAAAAAAGTTTGATTTGCTTGTCATAGCCATGCCAAGTGCCACGACAAAACGAGTTAAAGAGATTTATGAACGACTCAATCCTTACTTTAAAACCATTAAAATTTTACCCTCACTGGAACAAATTTTACAAGAAGAATTGTTTTCTACACAACTTAAAGATATTTCAGTAGAAGATTTATTGGCCCGTCATCCTAAAGATTTAGACAAAACACTCATTGAAAGTTTTATTAAAGACAAAACAGTGTTAATCACAGGGGCAGGTGGCAGTATTGGAAGTGAAATAGCACGACAGTGTGTCCTTTTTAATGCCAAACAGCTTATTTTGCTTGATCACAGTGAATACAATTTATATGCGATTGCAGAAGAGTTGTGTGAGTATAAACCAAAACTTGTGATGCAATCGGTGGTCAATAAAGATTTTCTGGATAAAACTTTTGAAGCACAAAAACCCGATATTGTCATACACGCAGCAGCGTATAAACATGTGCCATTGGTGGAGGACAATATCACAGAAGCCGTGTTAAACAACATTATTGGAACAAAAAACGCCATTGACTGTGCCATTAAACACCACGTGCAAAAATTTGTTTTGATTTCAACCGATAAAGCCGTACGACCGACCAATGTCATGGGTACAACTAAGCGTATTTGTGAATTGTATGCCCAAAATGTTGAACCAAACAGTACCGAAATAGTAGCCGTTCGTTTTGGCAATGTTTTGGGAAGCAGTGGCAGTGTTATACCAAAATTCAAAGCTCAAATTGCTTCTGGAGGTCCTATAACGGTAACTCACCCTGATATAACACGTTATTTTATGCTCATCCCCGAAGCGTGTGAATTGGTTTTACAAGCAGCAAGCATAGGAAAAGGGGGCGAAATCTTTATTTTGGATATGGGTGAACCCATTAAAATTGCTGATTTAGCTAAAAAGATGATTGAACTTTCAGGTCAAAAAGAGATTGAAATTGTTTTTACGGGATTGCGTCCGGGTGAAAAACTCTATGAAGAATTGCTTATCGATGATACCGAAGCTAACACTCAATATGAGTCAATTACCATTGCAGGTAAAACATCGTACGATATTGTTAAACTCAATCACGATATTTTTGAACTCATTAATGCCAAAGATAAATTGGCAAAACTTAAAGAGATAGTGCCAGAATTTGAGCATAAAATATAGTAAATAGTAAATAGTAAATGGTGAATGGTGAATGGTGAATGGTGAGATAATGTGACTTTGTCTTACCACTCACTTCTCACTACTCACCATTTATTTTCACTTTCATTTAATCACATAAATGATACAATAAGCCTTATTTTATTTTAAGGCTGACAAATGAAAAACGTTAAGAAAGCATTTTCTTTGCTTGAAATGGTATTTGCTGTTGTCATTATTGGGATTATTGCCAGTGTGGCAATGCCCAAACTGTTTGATACAAAAAATGAGGCATTGGTTTCTACAATTAAGCAAGATGTTGTCACTGTCACCAGTGCCATTCAAGGGCATTATATGCTCAATCGTACCGTAGATAAGATTTCTGATGTGGTGAGTTTAAACAACTCCATTTGGGAAATAGAAGACAACAAAATTTCATTTAATGAAAAAGAGAGTGTATGTCTTGAAGTGATATTAGACCAAGATAAATTGGAAGTAAATATTAACGAAGATGTTGGTACAATTTGTACGAAATTATATGAAAAAGGTATCGTCAATACCACTTACTCTTTAAATTAAGGATTCCCCTTGGAAAATAAACAATTTTTTGAAGCATTTAATGTTGAAAACAGAATATTTGATGAAATCAGCCACGAAATTGGGAAAATTGGTTACTATGAATTACCCGATCAAAACATTGATGTCATCAGTGAGTTTGCCTCTAATGTAACACAAAAGAATATTGTCGTAGTAGGTATTGGTGGCAGTTCTTTAGGCACAGCAGCGGTGTATGATTTTTTACGTTATAAAAATAACTTTGAAAAGAAACTCTTTTTTTGTGAAAGTACGGATCCGGTATTGCTTAACTCAACGTTTAAAAAACTTGATTTAGAAGATACTTTGTTTATTATTATTTCAAAATCGGGTTCAACCATTGAAACCATTTCAATTTTTAAATACATTTTGTCGTTGGTTGAATTAAATGAAAAGCAATTTGTGATTGTCTCTGATGAAGGTTCTTCTTTGCACAAATTGGCACACGATAAAAAGCTTCCTTATTTTGAGATTCCTGCCAATGTGGGAGGAAGATTTTCTGTGTTAAGCAATGTGGGGCTTTTACCTCTTGCCATTATTGGTGTGGATATTAAAATGCTCTTACAAGGTGCCAAAAAAATCAAAGAGAGTTTTTTTAAACAAACACAATCGTATCAAGATATTACTCATAAAGCCTCTTTTTATGCAAGAAACATTGGAAAATACAACATCAATTGTCTTTTTTCGTATTCAGAAGCCTTTAGAAGTTTTAACGATTGGTACATTCAATTATGGGGAGAGAGTTTAGGCAAAAAACAGTGTAACTCTTACTTAAATGTGGGACTTACCCCCATAGGACTCATTGGACCAACGGATCAACACTCTTTTTTACAACTGATTGTTGAAGGAAAACGGGATAAATCAGTTACATTTATCAAGGTTAAAGATTTTGACAGCATTTTAAAAATACCCAATATCTCTATTGCTTATTTGGAAAATTTAGACTATGTCAATGAAGTTGACTTTTCTGATTTAATCAACAAACAAGCCGATTCAATCATTGAATCGCTTTTAAATAAAAATGACATTCCCTTGGATATTATAGAAATTGAAAAAATCAACGAGGAAGCCATTGGACAACTTTTCTTCTATTTTGAGTTGCTTACATCCGTAGTCGCAAAAATGATTAACGTCAACGCGTATGACCAACCAGGCGTGGAAGAGGGGAAAAAGATTTTGAGAGGGTATTTTTAGGCTTTACCTAAAAAGGTGAGAAGTGAGAAGTAAGTGGTGAGTAGTGAATGTGAAAACGCATAAAGATTTGGATGTTTGGAAAAATTCTATTGATTTAGTTAAAGATATTTATTTGATAACAAAAGGTTTTCCCAATGATGAATTATATGGATTGACATCTCAAATTCGAAGATGTGCTGTATCAATTCCATCCAATATTGCTGAAGGCAGTGCCAGAAACCATGATAAAGAATTTGTCCAATTTTTATACGTCTCATTAGGCTCTTTGGCAGAATTGGAAACACAACTTATTATTGCAGAACAAATAGGGTATCTTAAAAACTATAATTATACTACAATGAATAAAATCAAAAAAATGTTATTGGGACTAATAAAATATATGAAAAGTAAAAACCATGAATAATACCACTCACCACTCACCACTTACTACTCACCAAAGAAAAAAAGCCATCTTCTTAGACCGAGACGGTGTTATCAATGTAGAAAAAGAGTATGTCTCTAAGATTGAGGAGTTTGAGTTTATTGATGGGCTTTTTGAGACATTAAAAAAATTCCAAGAATTAGGGTATTTACTTTTTATAATTACCAATCAATCGGGTATTGGACGGGGATATTATAGTGTCAATGATTTTAACGTTTTAACAACTTGGATGTTAAAAGAGTTTGAAAAAGAGGGAATAGCTATTTCTCAAGTGGAGTTTTGTCCTCATTCCCCTGAACAAATTTGTCAATGTAGAAAACCCAAAACAGGTATGATTGATAATATTTTAAAGAATTTTGATATCGATTTAGAACACTCATGGCTTATAGGGGATAAAGATGCCGATATACAGTGTGCCAAAAATGCCCACATCAAAAACACCATTCAAGTCAAATCGGGACACAAATTTGATGAAACCCAAAGTCAAGCCGATTATGTGTGTGAGAGTATTGTGGAATGTTTTGAAGTGATGAAAATAGTGAGTAGTAAGTAGTGAGTGGTGAAACGATATGACTTTCTTCACTTCTCACTTCTTACCATTTACCTCTTACTTTTTAGTCTTTTCTCTCATGCAAAAATGAAGCAAACTTAGGTTTATTATTTTTTGTCAAGCCATAATATTTAAATGTTATAATGGAACCGATACTTGGAGGGTTTTGTCGTTGTTCTTGGCTAAATCCATTGCCTAAATTAAACACTACACCATTGGGCAGTTTAATAATGAGGCTTTTTAATTGTTTATTATGGTTATAGTTATGTCCAATGACAACACCCTCGGTGTCATAAAACTTTTTGACTTTAAGTAAAGAGTTGCTTAATCCTTCTTCATAAAACGTATTGGGATTTTTAAGCATAACACCTTCCCCTTGATGAGCAATAATGTCATTGAGAAACTCTTCAAGTTCTTGGGTGTTTTTGCACAGTTTTTGAGGTATGATTTTTACATAAGGGTTTTGATGTTCTAAAAACCATTGTTGAACTTTTTTTAATCGCATTACAAAATCACCTTCGGCATAAGGGGCTTCAAAAATATTATAACTTAGGCTTTTCCATTCATCGTTTTTGTGTTGGCTTAATACAATGGATTGAATGTTTTCAAAATCCATTCGTTTGCTCCACAGTTCGCCATCAAGTTCAAAAGGAGGGAACTTTTGAGTAAACCAACGGGGAGCATAAATTGTTTTGCCTTGACGTGTTTTCAACTCTTTGCCATCCCAAAAGGCTCGTATGCCATCAAGTTTTTCACTCATCAACCAGTTATCAATATTTTGGCTGTAATCAAAAAGTTTAGCTTTTTGTAACTCCCCACCCAATAACGTAGTATAAAGAATAAAAATCAACATTAAAAATAATTTTTGCAATACTAAATCCTAAAATGTCATTTAAAAGTTAGTATTATACACAGATAAGATTAAAATTAGGAAAGAAGTGAGAAGTGAGAAGTGAGAAGTGAGAAGTGAGAAGTGAGTGGAGACGTGACTTTCTTTTACCACTCACTATTTACCTCTCACCATTTACTTCTTTCTCTCTAACAAACTTATAACATTCTTTTAGCTAAAATCTTGCAAATTATAAAATATGGAATACAAATGAAATACAATACAATCGATTTTAATGATAAAACAATTTTAATAACGGGCGGTGCTGGGTTTATTGGTTCTAACTTGGCATTTTATTTCCAAGAACATTTTCCTGCTGCTTTGGTAGTGGTGTTGGATTGTTTTCGAAGTGGGCAAACATTAAGCAACGGTAATTTAAAAAGCTTTGGGCACTATAAAAACCTTCTTGGCTTTAAAGGGGTGGTTATCAGTGGAGACATTAATGACAAAAAAATATTAAGAGAATTAGAAATAGAGTATAAATTTGATTATATTTTTCATCAAGCGGCTATTTCTGATACAACGGCCAGTGAACAAGATTTGATGATTAAAACCAATGTCAATGCCTATGAAGATTTACTGCAATTAGCGATTAAACATGGAGCTAATATGATTTATGCCAGTTCAGCAGCTACGTATGGAAATGCCCCCAGCCCTCAAACAGTAGGGTGTGAAAATCCTGGCAATGTGTATGGCTTTTCAAAATTGATGATGGATAACATCAGTGCAAAATACATTGAAGCGGGAGTGGGTATCTCAATTGTGGGATTGCGTTATTTCAATGTTTATGGACCAAGAGAGTTTTTTAAAAATAAAACGGCTTCAACGGTGGTACAATTTGGACACCAAATTTTAGCAGGACAAACGCCCAAACTTTTTGAAGGAAGCGATAAAATCTTACGAGATTTTATCTATATTGAAGATGTGATTCAAGCCAATATTAAAGCGTGTGAACCCAAACGAAGTGGTGTATATAACGTAGGAACAGGAAAGGCTCGAAGTTTTCAAGATATTGCAGATATTTTGCAAAAAGAGCTTAAAACCAATTTGGGTACACACTATATCCCCAATCCTTTTGTCGGACAATATCAATTTCATACCGAAGCCAATATTGAACAAACCGTTAAAATGCTTGATTTTAAACCTCGTTTTGAAATGGAAGAGGGAATTAAAGCTTACATTCCAGAAATCATTCGATTGTATGAAACAGAAGTTTTGACAAAGTAAAGAGTGAAAAGTAAGAAGTAAGAAGTGAAAAGAAACGAAAGAAGAAAATGGAAAAAATAAACCACTCACCACTCACCACTCACTACTCACCCAACATCCTTGTTGTCGGTGATTTAATGATAGACCACTATTTATGGGGAAAATGTGAACGTATTTCACCCGAAGCACCTGTTCAAGTTGTCGATGTACAAAAAGAAACCACTGTTTTGGGGGGAGCGGGAAATGTGATTAATAACTTGCTCTCTTTAGGAAGTCAAGTATGTGTTTTAAGTGTTATAGGCAAAGATGAAACAGCCAATGAACTTAAGCAGATGCTTCAAAGTGTGGGAGCAAAAAGTTTTTTAATTGAAGAAAGCAATCGAAAAACCTCTAAAAAGAGTCGAATCATGGCTTCTCACTCGCAAGTGGTGCGATTTGATAATGAGAGTAAAGAGGACATAGACTTATACTCTCAAAAACAACTTTTAGAAAAATTTGAAGCCTGTGTCGCTTCGTTTGATATTGTTCTGTTTTCAGATTATGGTAAAGGGGTTTTAACACATAATTTATGCCAACAACTCATTGTTTGTGCTAAAAAGAACGGCAAAAAAGTGTTGGTTGACCCCAAAGGGAAAGATTACAGTAAGTATCAAGGGGCGTATCTTTTAACCCCCAATAAAAAAGAGGCACAAGAAGCCAGTAACATTAAAATAAACGATGAAACCTCGTTAAATGCGGCATTAATGAAACTCAAAGCAGTGGCTTCTTTAGAGGTTTCAATGATAACATTAAGTGAAGATGGGATTGCTTTTTTACACAACAATGAAGTCATCATTAAACCCACCGTTGCACGAGAAGTATATGATGTCACAGGGGCAGGTGATACCGTTTTAGCCTCTTTAGGATATGCTTTGGCGTTGCAAAATGATTTGGCTTCAAGCGTTGAATTTGCCAATTTAGCTGCAGGTGTGGTAGTAGGAAAACTTGGAAGTGCTACGGTGAGTTTAGATGAAATTGAAGAGTATAAATCCAGTTTGCACAAAAGTTCCATTGAACTGCACATTAAAACCTTTGATGAAATTGAAAAAGTTGTTTCACGATTAAAACAAAACAATAAAAAAGTGGTTTTTACCAATGGATGTTTTGATATTTTACACAAGGGTCATGTTAGCTATTTAAACGTGGCAAAAAGTTTTGGCGATGTGTTGATTTTAGGGCTTAATTCTGATGCAAGTGTCAAACGGCTTAAAGGAGAAAATCGACCCATTAACTGCCAAGACGATCGTGCGTATATTTTAAGTGCATTGGAGTGTGTGGATTATGTGGTCATATTTGATGAAGACACTCCTTATGAACTGATTTATAAAATCAAACCCGATGTGTTGGTTAAAGGGGCAGATTATGAAGGCAAATGTGTCGTAGGAAGCGATATTGCTAAAGAGACTAAACTCGTAGAGTTTATTAACGGAAAAAGTACCACCAATACAATCAATAAAATCAATGGAGTATCTCAATGAAAGATGTTATAAAAAATGAATTTATGTCGCATTTACAAACCATTCAAACCGTGATTGAAACCATGCAAGAAGAGATAGAAAAAGCTTCATTAATGGCAGTTGAAACACTTAAAAATGGCAATAAAATTTTACTGTGTGGAAACGGAGGAAGTGCAGCTGATGCTCAACATATTGCAGCCGAACTCACAGGTCGATATAAAACCGAACGACGAGGGCTTCCTGCGATTGCTTTAACAACCGATACAAGTGCTTTAACAGCCATTGGAAATGATTATGGCTATGACAGAGTTTTTGACCGACAAGTGGAAAGTTTGGCAGTCAAAGGGGATTTAATCATAGGTATTAGTACCAGTGGAAACAGCTTCAATGTGATTAATGCGTTTAAAGTCGCCAAAGAAATAGGGTGCAAAACTTTAGGATTAAGTGGACGAGATGGTGGAGCTATGAATGAGTGGTGCGATTTAAATGTGGTAGTTCCTTCAAATAACACACCAAGAATCCAAGAGATGCATATTTTATTTGCACATACTATTTGTCAAATTATTGATGATGAATTTACAAATTAGTGAGTAGTGAGTAGTGAGTAGTGAAGCGATGTGACTTTATTCACCTCTTACCACTCACCACTCACCACTTACCATTTACCATTAAAATAAAGAGGAAAAATGAGTAAAGTATTAAACGAAGATGAAAAACAGTATTTATTGGACAGTATTCGAGATGTGGTGGATTTTCCTAAACCGGGGATTGTGTTTAAAGATATTACGACATTATTAAATAACAAAGAAGCATTTGCTTTTTTAATGAACCATTTAGAAGAGCGATATAAAAGTTATCATTTGGAGTATGTCGCAGGAATTGACAGCCGTGGTTTTATTTTTGGAGCGGCATTGGCGGACAGATTGGGAATTGGTTTTGTGCCCATTCGAAAACGAGGAAAACTCCCCGGAACGACTATTTGTGAAAAATATGAGTTGGAGTATGGGTTTGATGAAGTTGAAATCCATATTGATGCGTTTAATAACAAAGTGGGAGCAAAAGTTTTACTCATTGATGATTTAATTGCCACAGGTGGAACCGCTGTTGCTTCTTCAAAATTGGTTGTGGATACCAAAGCTCATTTGGTTGAAGTCTGTTTTTTAATGAGTTTAGAGTTTTTAAATGGCACAAAACGAGTAGGAAAAGTGGCCCCTGTTTATTCGGTGCTGGAAATTTAGAATAGTGAAAAGTAACGAGTGATGAAAAAGACTTGTTACTCGTTACTCTCACAAAAGGAAAAATATGAATAATTTTTACATCCCCAAGCCAAGTGTTTTTGACCCTGTTAATGGGCATTTTGGCATTTTTGGTGGTCGATTTGTTCCTGAAACATTGATGCCATCACTCTTAGAGTTAGAAGAACAGTACAATAAATACCGATTTGATACAACATTTTGGGCAGAAGTGAATGCCTTATTAAAAGATTATGTTGGGCGAGAAAATCCACTTTATTTGGCTAAAAATATCAGTGAAGAAATAGGCGCTAAGGTTTATTTAAAACGTGAAGATTTAAACCATACAGGAGCACATAAGGTTAATAATACCATTGCTCAAGCCATTTTAGCTAAACGTATGGGCAAAACGAAAGTCATTGCTGAAACAGGAGCTGGACAACATGGCGTTGCTACTGCAACGGTGGCGGCACTTTTGGGCTTAGAGTGTACGGTGTTTATGGGGGCAAAAGATGTGGCACGTCAAGAGCTTAATGTCTTTCGGATGAAGCTTTTAGGTGCTAAAGTGGTTTCTGTAGAAAATGGCAGTAAAACTCTTAAAGATGCGATGAATGAAGCCATTCGTTATTGGGTAACCAATGCAAGAGATACGTTTTATATCATAGGAACAGTTGCTGGTCCTCATCCGTATCCTATGATGGTAAGAGATTTTCAAGCCATTATTGGATGGGAAGCCAGACGGCAATTTTTAGATAAAGAAGGGAAATTGCCGGATTTTGTGGTCGCATGTATTGGTGGTGGAAGCAATGCCATTGGCATTTTTTCACACTTTTTAGAAGATAAAGAAACGACGTGTGTGGGAATAGAAGCCGGTGGATTAGGCTTAGATACTAACAAACATGGCTGTTCTTTAGAAAAAGGAAGCCCTGGTGTTTTACACGGACAAATGAGTTATTTGCTTCAAGATGAAGATGGGCAAGTCCTTGAAGCCCATAGTATCAGTGCTGGGCTTGATTATCCTGGTATTGGTCCAGAACACAGTTTCCATAAAGATAATCAAAGTGTCAAATATGATTCCATTACCGATGATGAAGCGTTAGATGCTTTTGTTTGGTTAAGTCAAAAAGAGGGTATCATCCCTGCGTTTGAAAGTTCACATGCCATTGCATATTTAAAAAAAGCCAAAGAGAACTTAAAAGGAAAAACGGTCATTATCAATCTTTCTGGTCGAGGGGATAAAGATATGGCACAAGCACAGCAACTTATAAAATTTAATTAGGAATCGTATGCAAAAAAATTTAAAAAAACACTCAGGAAAAATTTTTGCAATTGTTGTAGTGACGTTTGCACTTTTTTTAATTTACAATTTATACCATGCCCCAGGTGAGGCAATCGATGATAAGTTTGTACATTTACTTAAAACGCACGGCTATGTTATTTTATTTGCATGGAGTATTTTAGAGGGAGAAGCCGGGCTTATTATGGCTGGGCTTCTTTCTCATACAGGCGATATGAATCTCTATTTGGCGATTTTTATTGCAGGGTTGGGTGGTTTTGCAGGCGATCAAATCTATTTTTATATTGGACGATTCAACAAAGGGTATGTCCATCGTAAATTTAAAGGGCAAAGACGTAAATTTGCACTGGCACATATTTTACTTAAAAAACACGGTTGGCCCATTATTTTTGTCCAACGCTACATGTATGGAATGCGTACGGTGATTCCTATTTCTATTGGACTCACACGTTACGATGCCAAAACGTTTGCTTTTATTAATTTAATCAGTGCTTGGTGTTGGGCGGCTATTACGATTGTGCCGGCGTGGTATTTTGGTGAACAAATTCTGCAAGTGATTGTTTGGGCAAAAGAGCATTGGTATTTAGCCTTGCCATTTGCAGTGATTGTCGGTGGAGGAATTTTATATTACTTCAGTTATGTAACGAAAAAAAAGGATACTAAATGAATGTCAGTTTAATACAAAACAGCGATAAGTTAAAATATGATATTGAAATTATACTTATGTTTAAAAAAGAGTTTGAAAAGAGTTCTTTCAAAGAGAAAAAACTTTTAAAAGAGCTTAATTTTAAAGCACAAGATGAAGAAGTGGTTTTTTTGCCTGAAAGTAAAAAGATTTTTGTGGGGTGTGAAGAGAACAGTTATGAATCTTTAGCCATTTCGATGTCAGCTGCGGTTAAAAAGTTTCAAGCCACGCAATTTAAAACGGCATATATTAAACTGTGTAAAGAAGAACAACAATCACTTAAAGCATTTACTCAAGGTGCCATTTTAGGTTCGTACACGTTTACAAAATATAAAAAAGAAGAAAAAAAAGTTGAACAAGAGCTGATTTTAGTGGCTTCAAATGACTTAAAAGAGTTAAGTTCACTCTTTAATGAAGCCGTTATTGTAGCAAACAGTGTAAATAAAACGCGTGATTTTGTCAATACCACACCCGATGATTTTTACCCAAAAATTATGGCAAAAGAGGCCAAAAAAATTGCCAAAGCCAATGAGTTAGAGTATGCTGTGTATGGAGATAAGTATTTAAAGAAAAACAAAATGATGTCTATGTACAGCGTAGGACGAGCATCAAGACATGAGTCTAAATTGATTCATCTGACCTATAAACCCAAAGATGCCAAGAAAAAAGCAGTGCTTATTGGAAAAGGCTTGACGTATGACAGCGGTGGTTTGTCGTTAAAACCCAGCGATTTTATGGTGACCATGAAAAGCGATAAATCAGGTGGTTGTGCGGTATTAAATATCATTGAAGCGGCAAGTAAACTTAAACTGCCCATTGAAATTCATGCCATTGTGGGTGCGGTTGAAAATATGATTGGAGGAGATGCATTTAAACCCGATGATGTACTTAAAGCCAAAAATGGAAAAACCATTGAAGTGCGAAATACTGATGCCGAAGGTCGATTGGTATTGGCTGATTGTTTGTGTTATGCACAAGATGAGATTCAAGACATTGATTATATTTTTGATTATGCTACGCTAACGGGTGCAAGTGTAGTGGGAGTGGGAGAATACACCACTTCAATTATGGGTAACAGCCAAATGCTTAAATGTCATGCCGTACAAAGTGCGATTAATGCAGGAGAATACGCCACAAGTTTGCCTTTTAATCGATTTTTGAGAAAAACCATTAAATCTGAAATCGCCGATGTGTGTAACATTGCCAATACCAGATACGGTGGGGCAATTACTGCGGGGTTGTTTTTAGACCATTTTGTCTATGAACAAAATAAAGATAAGTGGTTACACTTTGATATAGCAGGCCCTGCTTACGTTGAAAAAGCGTGGGGATATAACCCTCATGGAGCAAGTGGAGCAGGGGTGAGAATGAGCATTGAACTGTTAAAAGAGTTGGCTTTAAAATAACCATTTTAGGCAAATCCAAGCAATTTGGATTTGCCTCTTTTTTGTCTCTTTTTTCATTTTGTGAGGCGTTTGCGAAAGTAAAAGTGTAAAATATATACAAAAAAAATTAGGCTTACCTTTGAAAAAAACTTTTATTCTCTTTTTTTGGATATGTTTTGTTCCTTTATTTGCATTGGAAAAAGTTTCTGTACAATTGGATTGGAAGTATCAATTTGAATTTGCTGGATTTATTGCTGCTAAAGAAAAAGGCTTTTATGAAGAAGTCAATTTAGACGTTGAACTGCGAGAGTACCATCCCAACATCGATACAGTCAACGATGTTTTAAATGGGATAAGCACCTACGGCATTTATCATTCAAGCATTTTTATTGAAGACAAAAAGATTAAACCCATTGTGATTTTGGCAACGTATCTGCAAAAATCACCGTTGATTTTTATTGCACAAAAAGGCATCACTCAACCTACTCAGATGATTCATAAAACCATTATGGGGACTAAAAACGAACTTAAATACAGTGCATTGGGATTGATGCTTGAATACTATCATATCAATAAAACCAATGCCACCATTGTTGAACACACCTTTGATTTAAATGATTTTATACAAAAACGTGTTGATGTGATGAGCGCTTTTCGTTCCAATCAATTGTTTGAATTGAAGCAACAAAATATTGAGTATGAAATCATTGAGCCGTTTGATTTTGGATTTAATATGAGTGCAGGAAATTTGTTTACTTCAAAAGAGGAAGCAATCAACCACACAAAAAGAACACAAGCGTTTATACAAGCTTCAAATAAAGGGTGGAAATATGCCATTGAACACAGTGAAGAAATTATTGATATTTTAATTGAAAAATATGGGGTAAAAAAATCAAAAGCTTCATTGCTTTTTGAAGCCAATGAAGTTAAAAAATTGATGATGTTGGATTTTTTTAGAATAGGTGAAATCAATGACGAACTGACAAAATTAACGTTTCGACAACTCAAAAAAGTGGGTTTTATTGATGAGAGTGAACATTTACACAACTTTGTTTTTGACAGTATGGTTAAAAATATCAACATCGATTTTTTATTAACAGAGGATGAAAAAGAGTATTTAGAAAAGAAAAAACGCATTTTGATGTGTATTGATCCACAATGGTACCCTTTCGAAGTAATTCAAAATAAAAAGCATATTGGAATCGCAGCTGATGTGATGAAAAACTTTGAAGAAAAATTGGGTATTCCCATTGAGTATGTCCCCGTAAAGAGTTGGCAAGAATCGATTGAATTGGCAAAAAAAAGAGAGTGTGATATTTTTTCTTTGGCATCACGAACCCCTTCACGATTGGAGTATATGAACTTTACATCACCCTATTTAACTCTTCCTATTGTTATTGCAACAACCAATGAAAAACTCTTTACAGATGATTTAAAAAGTTTACAAAATAAAAAAATTGCAGCTGTACAAGGGTATTCTATTATTGAAAAGATTAAGTCAAAATATCCCTACTTAGAAATCGTTGAAGTCAAAAGTATTCACGAAGGACTCAATTTGGTGCTTGAAGGCAAAGCATATGGATATATTGATAATTTAATGGTGGTCTCTTCTTATATACAAAAGGATTTTACAGGACTTTTAAAAGTCTCCTCCCGATTAAATGACTCTTTGTATTTTAGTGTTGCAACACGCAACGATGAACCTTTACTGAATGAAATTTTTGAAAAACTCGTACAGAGTTTAGATGAACAATCCATGCAAATGATTTTTAATCGTTGGGTTTCAACCATTGAAGAAGTAACATCATACAACAAAGATTTTATAATAACTCTCTTTGTGATATTTATAGCAATTATTGCCGTTTTTTTATATCGACAATATTTATTGCAACGCTACAATAAAGCTTTGTTGAAACTTTCAATTACCGACAATTTAACAGGATTGTACAATCGATTAAAAACCGATGAAAAACTTGAAGAAGAGCAGAAAAAAGTGTTGCGATATGAGAGTTATTGTTGTACTATTTTGCTTCTGGATGTGGATCATTTCAAACGAATCAATGATAATTTTGGTCACCAAATAGGAGACAAGGTTCTTCAAGAAATCGCCACCGTATTGAAAAACAGTGTACGAGACACGGATATAGTTGGACGTTGGGGAGGAGAAGAGTTTTTAATTATTTTGCCCAACACCAATAAAGAAGAAGGCTTTAAAGTGGGTATGAAATTAAAAGATAATATTGCTTCGCACCACTTTTATCAAATTAATCAAGTTAATCAAGTCACTATTAGTTTAGGAGGCTTTGAGTTACAAAACAACATCTCTGTGAATGAAGCCATGAGTCAAGTGGATAAGGCATTGTATGAGTCAAAAAACAAAGGAAGAAATCAAGTCACAATGGCATAAAAAGAAGTTTTATCTATTTCTTGGGCTTCTTTGAGTATAATCCGCATAAAATTAACTCTTTATAACAAGAAAAAGGAAAATTATGGGACTTGGTGTAGGAATTGTAGGATTACCAAATGTGGGGAAATCAACCACATTTAATGCGTTGACAAAAGCACAAAATGCGGAGGCTCAAAACTATCCGTTTTGTACCATTGAACCCAATAAAGCAGTTGTTCCAGTTCCCGATAAACGACTGGACGCGTTAGCTAAAATTGTAAACCCCGATAAAATTCAGCACTCAACAATAGATTTTGTGGATATTGCAGGGCTTGTACGAGGTGCTTCAAAAGGGGAAGGTTTAGGCAATCAATTTTTATCAAATATTCGTGAAGTGGAAGTGATTTTACATATGGTACGTTGTTTTGAAGATGGAAATATTACTCATGTTGAGGGCGATGTGAATCCGCTAAGAGACATTGAAATCATTGAAACGGAACTTATATATGCGGATATTTCACAACTTGAAAAGAAAATTGACCGACTTAAAAAACAATCAAAAGCATCCAAAGAAGCCGCAGCACACTTGGTGATTGCACAAGAACTTTTTACTCATTTAGAAGAGTTAAAGCCTGTTAAAACGTTTGAAAAAATTGAAGATGAAACGTTTAAAATGCTGGATAAAGAGATGCGATTTTTATCCAATAAAGATGTCATATATGGAGCCAATGTTGATGAAGATTCTTTAGCCAATGGGGGCAATGCTTTTGTTGATAGGGTTAAAGTTCATGCAAACAGTGTCAATGCCGATGTGATTATGTTATGTGCAAAAATTGAAGAAGAACTCGTAGGACTTGAAGAGGATGAAGCGCGAGAGTTTTTAACCGATTTAGGCGTAGAAGAGTCAGGATTAGAGCAAATCATACGAAAAGCATTTGATAAGTTGGGATTGCAATCCTATTTTACTGCCGGTAAAATTGAAGTGAGAGCTTGGACGATTCGAAAAAACACCAAAGCACCACAAGCCGCAGCGGTCATTCACAATGATTTTGAAAAAGGGTTTATTAAAGCCGAAGTGATTGCTTATGAAGACTTTGTCAATTTTGGCGGAGAAGCCAAATGCAAAGAAGCAGGAAAACTCAGACTCGAAGGTAAAGAGTACGTTGTTCAAGACGGCGATGTCATGCACTTTAGATTTAATGTTTAAAAAATAACTTTTTTAATTCTTATTTCAGATGACAAATTTGTATAAATTTTATACAAATTTGTCACTTCACTTTTCTCCAATATTTGTATAATCTCATCATAAATTTTAAAGGCAAAAGATATGATGAATACAACAATAAATTTTAAAGGTGTCGAGATAGACACAAATCTCTCAAAATTTATCAAACACATGGATATGGTTGTTCAGTACGCAGACGAATTGGTCTCTTTATCAAAAAGTTGGGATAACTTAGCCCTTCTAAGTCATTTTGGAAACAGCAGTACTAACATCAATGAAACAAAAAATAATTTTTCTGATTTGACCACAAAATTGTTAAATCATTTAAGCAATGAAGTGTTGGAAAAAACCATTCGTGAAATGAGATTTAAAGCTCAAATCTCTATTGATATTTTAATTCGTAATTTATTTGAACGAACGGCTGATATTGGTTTTTTATCAACCAATGAAGACATACGAACGTTTTTAATGGAAAATACCAACAAATATACCAGTGAATATCTGCCTAAGGCTGAAGCCATCAAACAAAGTTTTTATGAGTACATAAAAAAATACAGTGTTTATTATAATATTGTTCTTATGGATACTCATGGCAATATTTTGGTGCAACTTGATGAGAACAGTACTTTAGAAAAATCCAAAGATGAGATTATCTCATATGCCTTAAACTGCAATGAAGAGTATATTGAGACCTTTAAGTATCACGATTTCTTGCCCCATCGAAAACAAAGTTTGGTCTATACTATGCCTGTGCGACAAAGTGATGATGCCAACAGCAAAACCATTGGAATTTTGTCTTTATGTTTTCGTTTTAAAGACGAAATGAAAAGTATTTTTGAGAATTTAAAAAATGAAAACAACAAAGAGTGCTTAACTATTTTGGATAAAGAGGGCAGCGTTATTGCCAGCAGTGATGCTTCACATATTGCGTTGGGAAGTCAATTTAACATTGATTTAAGCACTAAGTATCAACTTGTTTCATACGCAGGACGAGATTATTTGGCTAAAATGTGCAAAACCAATGGCTATCAAGGTTATTTTGGGCAACAATGGTATGGGCATATTATGATTCCTATTGATTATGCTTTTATCCAAGAAGAAGACAACTTAAATTTAAATCAAGCTATTTTATTGGCGATTTTGCAAGAGGGTGAGGGGTTTAATGAAGAACTCAAAAAAATCCCACTCCAAGCCAATGCAATTCAAACGCATCTGAATCGTTTAGTCTGGAATGGCAATATCAATAAAAATTGCGAAGATAACAGCAATAAAAACTTTTCACGAGCGTTGTTGCATGAAATCAGCTCAACAGGAGAAAAAACCAAACAAATTTTTGATTTATCGATTGCTAATTTAACGAAAACCATCATTTTAAATAATACGTCGTATGTGGCCTCTTTAATGGTGGATATTATGGACAGAAATTTATACGAACGAGCCAATGATTGCCGATGGTGGGCATTGACCAGTGAATTTAAAAAAATATTATCAAGCCACGAAATAAGCCCAAAAAGCCATGAAAAACTTGAAGAGATTTTACGTTACATAAACACCTTATACACGGTGTACACCAATATATTTATTTATGACAAACAAGGAATAATTTTAGCCGTTTCCAGTGATTCTCAAAAGCATTTAGTAGGCAAACAGTTGGACGCAGAAGTGCTTAGACGCTCTTTAATGCTTAAAGATTCTAATGACTATGTTGTCTCTGATTTTGAAAAAACAAAGCTATACAACAACGATTTTACCTATATTTATTACGCTTCTATTGTAAACAATCAAGAGTTTGTAGGTGGTATTGGTGTGGTTTTTGATTCAAAAGTTGAATTTAAAGCGATGATAGAAGAGTCCATTCCCAATTTTGATGCAACCAAATCCAATGAAATATTTGGTGTATTAACCACTAAAAATAAAATGATTCTCTCCTCTTCAAACCCTTCTTTGCAAACAGGTGATTTTTTGTCGGTATCGGATAAATTTTTTGCCCTTAAAAAAGGGGAGTCATACAGCGAAATTGTGGTGTATGATAATAAATATTATGCCTTAGGGGTGAAGTGTTCACAAGGGTATCGTGAATATAAAACCAGTGATAATTACGACAATGAAGTCTATGCTCTGTTTTTTTCATATATCAGTCAAGGAAGTTTAAACATAGAGAAAAAACGAGAAATTTTTACCGAAACTCCCGCTTTAATGCAAGAAAATTCACAAGAAATTGCAACATTTTATATCGGAGGAAAATGGCTTGGAGTTCCTATTCATAATGTTTTGGAAGCCGTAAGTATGGAAAAACTTATTGCCACTCCCACATTAAATAACCATCACCCTTTTAAAGGTACCATGACGTACAACAACAAAGCCGTTGCGGTTATTGATATTAAAAATTTTATTGATGAACCCAATATCCCTAGCTACAAAGAGATAGTTATTGTTAAAAATTTTGATGAAAACAGCGATACGTATTTGGGTATTTTAGTCAACTCCTTAGGGGATATTCCTGAAGTGTCGAATAACAGAATTAAAGCCATTGACAATCACATCTTAGGCAGCAGCAGTTTGATTACAAGTATAGTAATGCCTTTAGAAAATATTAAATACGATAAATTACTTTCGTTATTGGATCTTAAAAAACTCAAAAACAATTTGGTCAAAGAGTAATTACAATCCTTAAAGTACAATATTGTAAGCTATATCAACCGTATAAAGCATGAGCCACAAATACTAGGAGAACTTTTTAGAGGTTTTAGTATACACTTTCAACACGGTTTCTTCCACTATTTTTCGCTTTGTACAGTGCTTTATCAGCTTTAGAAATTATTGTTTCAATTGTATCCCCTTCTTGATACATTGCCAATCCGAAACATGAAGTTTTATGTCCAACTTTATCAAAAGGGAACCCCTCTATAAGCTTTCTCAACTTCTCAGCATATTGAATGAGTCCTTTTAAATCTGATTCAGGACAAATGATTAAGAACTCTTCACCTCCCCAACGTCCAACAGTATCAGATTTTCTAGCATTGTCTCGAAGTATTTTAGAGAGACTAGATAAAACATCATCTCCTACTTGGTGTCCGTATGTATCATTAACTTCTTTAAAGTGGTCGATATCAAGTATTATTAGACCCAGTGAAGCTTTATATCTTTGCACTCTATCAAACTCGTATAGTAACACTTCATCTAGTTTATGTCTATTGTAGAGTCCAGTAAGCTGGTCTGTTACATAAAGTTGATTTAATTCTACATTTTTCTCTGCAAGCTCACTTGTCACAGCTTCTACAAAGTGAACTAAACGTGAAATGATTCGTCCATGTTTATTAAGATAAGGGTCACTTGAATCTTTAGGGGTATCATTCACAATTTTAGCAGAGCTGTTACTAAAGATTTTAGTTTTCCCCTCTCTAAAACTAACTATAACCATTGTTGAATTTAATAGCTGTAGATTAGAAGGTGTTCCCAAAAACTCCCCATATGTATAGAATCCAAATGTAGGTGCTACTTTTTGAAATGGTGCAGTTTCAAGTTCAACAAGTTCTTGCATTAAAAAGCGTCTACATCCACATGTAAAGAGAAATATTGCTTCTGGTTGGAATTTTTGTACCAACTGGTGCATTTGAGCAGAATCATTAATGATTAAATCAGGGTCACCATAACCAATTCTGATTTTTTCACCCTCATGAATATCTGCAACAAACTGTATCCCTCCATCTTCATCAACAAAGACTGGAACTCTAGCTAACTCTTCGCCATCACGCTGTAAAAGTACAGGAAACTCTAAAACATTGAGAAAAAAGCTCTCATCATTTGGAAGACCTAAATATTTATCATATACCTCAAATGCAGGACGATTGTCGATTGTTTTTACTAACATACCCTCTACCTTAGTAATCGTCATCTCCTGACTTAAGGGTTTCCATCCTAGATATGTTCTGTAATCTATTTGAAGTTCTTCACCTGTAAATACAACTGCAACAGCTCCTTTTGATTTTATCCATTGATTAGAGAATACTAATGAGTTATCCATAGAGGAATAATTTCCAGCACCTGCTCCAAATATTGGATATGATGATTCAGAAGTTTTTATCCCTTCAAGTAAACTAGCTACATCTATATTTAGTGGTGTACTTAAAAGTAAGACGCCTGCGATATGTTCATCGATGGTAGATATTTCATTAACAATAACTTTACCCATATCAAACTCTTGAGTAGTATCACACTCTTTAGAAATAACATGTAAAGTAGTAATATCAAAAAAGCTGAATCCTATTGCTGTACTATTCGTATAAGTCTTTCCAAAAATTACTTCACCTACTGTTGTAGCTCCGACGATAACAGCTTGGGGGAGTCTCTTAGAAATACTAGAAGTTGCTTCTTCTATCCATTCTTCATCTGTATTAGCTGAAAAAACTTGTACTAATATTGAGGAGGAGTTGCCTTGAGCTTTTATTTCTGTAGAGGAAAGTATCTCTTCAAGCTCTTTTATGTTTTTAATTGAGTATGATAAGTGCCTCATTTTACCAACTTTTTGATTTAAGTAATGTTTCAAATATTAGCATATATATCTTAAAAATTAATATGTAAACATACATAATTTTAAATAAGTGTTACCGATTTATGGGGAGTTTATAATATGTTATAAACCTTGAAGTAGAATATTCCATAAGTATTCTACTTCATCGTCTTCAAAATTGATTAAAGAGTTTTCATAAAAGAGTTCTTCAATTTGGGTATATTCAAACTTTTTGCTGTAAGAACATGACGCATGAGTAGGAAGAAAACTTCTCACTAAACTGATGGTGTGTTCGATTTTTTGTTCACACAATAAACACTCAAATTGAGTATGCAATCGCCCTTCATGCTCCAAAAGTTTAATGTAGCTTTCAATTATGGCTCGTTTGGGGTTTTGTTTAATCATTTTATGCACGGTTTCATTTAAGAGATCAAAATAAAATGATTCAATCTCATCGACCTCTTTTAGATGCGGATAAAAAAGTTTGATAAATCGTTGCCAGCAATAGAGTTTTTCTCGGTCTAAAATCCAATTAAATCCCAATTGTATGACCTCTTTAAGTCGTGGCATAGAACTTTTTAAATTGGACTCTAACTCAAAATCAATTTTGTAGCCAATATTAATCGTAGAGTGTCTTGCCCCATAAAACCGATAGCTTGTATAAATAGCTTCTTGGGCAAGAACGGTTACAATTAAATCATCGTCTTTAACATGTTTAATGTCAATGATATAGCCTTGCATTTACTCTTGTAGACTCTTCATTTCGATAATTTCATCAATAATCTCTTGCGCTTCTTCATCATCAATGTTACCATTATGAATGTCATCGATAAGTTCGTGAAACTCTTGTTGCATCTCTTGCATGTACAAAATCTCTTCTTTGATTGCTTTGTCCTCTTTTTTAGCAGCAACATGTTCAAACAGTTCATCCAAATAATCTTCAAGATCAGGCATAACCTCATTATGGATTAGATTTAAAAGTTTTTCTTGTAGAGTCATAAAGGTCCTTCATTTTTTTGAGATTGTATCCAATTTACTCTACTGATTTGCTTTGAGTGAAATTTATCAAAATTATAGTACAATAAATCACCTTTTTCTTACAAAGGATGTGTATGCGAATCATAATACTGCTTTGGGCTTTTATTCAACTTTTATTCTCATTGCCTCAAGAAGTTATTATTACGCATAATACCAATAATCCCCCCTTTAAATTTGTCAATGAAAACAATGAACCTGATGGAATACTTATTGATATTTGGAAATTATGGAGTCAAAAAACAGGCATAAAAGTGAAGTTTTTTCCTGCAGCGTTTGAAGATTCATTACGCTATATTCAAAATGGCAATGCGGACATTCATGCTGGGTTATTTCACACAGCAAAACGCCAAGAAGAGTTTTTGTTTTCTAAGCCATTAATGCCATTAAAATACTACTATTTTTTTGACAAAAGTATTCAACCTACGTTTAATACCCAAGAGTTAGGAAGTTATGTCATAGGAACACCCAAAGGATTTACTACGACATTTGTTCAAGAGAATTTTCCCAATGTTTTTGTTAAAGAGTATAAAAATTTTCCTGATGTTTATGCTGATTTTATCAACGGTTATCTCAAAGTTTTTGTTTCTCCTGCTGAAAATTTAAAATATTTTTTAAGCTATTATGATCTTGAAAATAATGCCTATTATGATGTCAATCGACCGTTGTATGTCAAAGAGTATTTTGGTGCGCTTAAAATTGGCAATGAAGCCTTGCTTGAGATTGTTAATAAAGGCTTGGAACAAATTACTCAAGAAGAGATAGACGCCATCAAAACCTCTTGGTTTGACCGATTTAACAAGCAGTTAAGACGAGATGAATTGGTATTAACAAGCAAAGAAAAAGAGTGGTTGGCACAACACCCTTTGATCAAAGTTGGCGTGGATGCTTCTTGGCAACCTTTTGATTATGTCAATGACAAAAATGAGCATTTGGGTATTGCTTCTGAATACATCAAATATCTTGAAAAAAAGCTTGGAATCAAAGTTGAAATCGTTTCCGGAGTTTGGGATGAGGTTTTGAACAAAGCAAAAAACAGAGAAGTTGATATCTTAGCTTGTATTGCTAACACACCTAAACGACGAGAATTTTTGCTTTTTACACAAGATTATTTGAATATTAAAACGGTGATTATCACACAAACATCGAGCAATAATATTTTTAATATTCAAAATTTAATGGGTAAAAAAGTCGCTGTAGCTAAAGGAAATTTTGTTCAAGATTTACTGGAAAGCCATTATCCTAATATTCAATTGGTTTTAACCAACACCAATGAAGAAGCACTCAAAGCCGTCGCTTTAGGACAAGCGGATGCTCATATTGGTAATATTGCCACCGCAACGTATTTTATTGAGAAAAATATGTTAAGCAATTTAAAGGTGGTATCGGAACTTCAAAGTTATCATCACAAACTCTCTATTGCTGTACGAAATGATTGGGAAATTTTTAGAAATATTGTGCAAAAAACATTGCACACAATGAGTAAAGAGCAAAAAGAGGCGATTTATTCTAAATGGGTCAAATTTGATAAACCGTTGATTGATTATGATTTGGTGTGGAAAATCTCATTGGGTTTTATGGTATTAATTGTATTAACTCTTTTGTGGATAAAACGCCAAAAAAAGATTATTGAACAAAAAGAACAGTACCAAAAAGAGCTTGAAAAACTGCAAAGCGAATTAGAAAAAGCCTTGCAAAAAGCTCAAGATGCAACCAAAGCCAAAAGTGATTTTCTTTCGAATATGAGTCATGAGATTCGAACACCCATGAACTCTATTTTAGGGTTTACTGAGATTTTAAGTCATGAAATTAGTAACAATGTACATAAAGACTATTTAAACTCCATTAAAACGGCGAGTAAAACATTGTTGGGAATTATTAATGACATTTTAGATTTATCAAAAATTGAAGCAGGAAAACTCAAACTCTCTTATACCGCAATTAACATTAACCATATCATCAAAGAGATGGAAGTCATATTTAAAGACAAACTCAAAGAAAAAAACTTGAGTTTGTTGTTTGAGTTGGATGAAAAGATGCCCGATTATGTTTTGATGGATGAGTTGCGATTTCGACAAATTTTACTCAACTTAATTTCCAATGCCATTAAATTTACTCCTCATGGAACCATTACGATTAAAACAGAAGTAACTTTTACAGAAGCCACGTGTTCAAGTTTTGATTTAAAACTCAAAGTCATAGATACAGGCATAGGGATTGCCTCAGCTGATTTGGAAAAAATCTTTGATTATTTTGAACAAATCAATAACGAACAACATCTTGAAAACTCCAAAGGCAGTGGTTTGGGCTTGGCAATTTGTACAAAAATTGTGAATTTGCTCAATGGAAAAATCAGTGTCAAAAGCGAAATTGAAAAAGGATCAGAATTTTTAATTGAGTTGTATAATATCCATGTCAGTTCAGCCAAAGAGATGCAACAACACGAACATATCAGTACCCATGCGTATGCGTTTGAAAAAGCCAAAGTGCTTATAGTCGATGATATTGCAGACAATCGAAAGCTTATATCACTCTTTTTTGCCTCAACACAGATTGAAACCTTTGAAGCATCTAATGGTGTTGAAGCACTGGAATTTTTAGAGAAAAATAGTGTTGATTTGGTTTTATTGGATATCAAAATGCCCATTTTGGATGGGTATGATACCATTGATAAAATCAAAAATGAGTACGGCTACACCATGCCTATTGTTGCTTTAACCGCTTCAGTAATGGGAGAAGACAGTTATAAAATTGCTCAATACAAATTTGATGGCTATTTACGAAAACCCGTGAGTCAAACGGATCTTTTTGCTGAAATGGCAAGATTTTTACCCCATCATAGTATTGCCCATACCAATGAAAAAAAAGAAATGACATTAAGCGTATCGGCATTAATGCAAAAAAATAAACAGAATGTTTTAAAGCAAATCAGTGAATTTGTTGATGAGTGTAAAAGTATTAAAGATAAAGGCGATTTTTCTTTGATAGAAGCATTTGCTTTAAAAATAAAAGCCTTTGCACACACGTATGAACAAAAAGAGTTGGAAAATTACTGTAAGATTTTACTTCAAAACACAGAGAGTTTTGAAATATCTGCGGTTAAAACGATGTTAAATGATTTTGAAAATATTGCAAAGCAATTGCGTAAGGAGTTGGACAATGTGTAAAAAATTCAATATTTTAGTTGTTGATGATGAAATTAAAAATATCCAATTGGGAATAAATATTTTAAAGAAAAACAGTGCGTATAATTTAATTTTCGCCACCAATGCAGCAGAAACCTTTCAGCGCGTTTTGGACTATGAGTTTGATTTAATATTGTTGGATATTATTATGCAACCACTCGATGGATTTGAAGTGTGTAAGCAACTAAAAGCCAATCCCAATACTCAAGATATTCCCATTATTTTCTTAACAGCCAAAACCGATGAAGAGAGCATTTTAAAAGCGTTTAAACTCGGTGGTGTGGATTATATTACCAAACCCTTTAACGAAAAAGAGCTGGAAGCTCGTGTGAATACACATATTCAACTTAAAGCCTTACAAGATAATTTACAAGAAGAGAATGAAAAAAAAGATAAGATTTTATTGCAACAATCCAAAATGAATGCCATTGGTGAAATGATTGATTATTTAGCCGATCAATGGCGACAGCCTTTGTCCATTGTTTCAGCCAATGCCAGTGCCATACAAATTCAAATGCAATTGGATAATTTGACCAATGAGGCCATTTTGAACTACTCCAATGAAATCATACAAAGAACCAATCGTCTCTCCAGTGTCATAGATGATTTTAAAGAGTTTTTTAAACCCGATACGAGTAGACAATTTTTTGATTTAGGCAATACCATTGAAAGAACACTTAATATGTTATCAGGAACGTTTAAATTTAATGATATAAGGGTCATTTTTGAAGCAAAAAAGATTAATATGCACGGATATAAGTGTGCCGTTATGTATACCATGATTAATCTTCTAAGCAATGCGTTAAGTGCATTAATCAAAGTTAATCCCTCAAATCGTTATCTTTTTATTGATTTGCACCTTGAAAATAATAAGGTCAATATTACTATTAAAGACAGTGCTAATGGCATTGATGATGAGATAAAAGAGCATATCTTTGAACAATATTTTAGTACCAAGAAATTGTATGAAGGCAGTGGTCTTGGATTGTTTATGACCAAAGAAGTGGTTGAAAAAAAGCTTTTAGGCAATATAGAGTTTCAAAATGAAACGTATGTTTTTGAAAATAAAACATTAACGGGAGCAAAATTTACCTTGACTTTGCCAATTGATAAAAAATAAGATATGATTAAATTGCAAATAATATTTCTTATGATATTATCACGAAAATTAAAATATACAAGGGGTTTTTATGCCAGATTTTAAAAATGTTTCTATCAACAAAAGTGCAAATATCTTTTTTGATGGTAAAGTAACGAGTAGAAGCATAGAGTTTGAAGATGGCTCACGAAAAACATTGGGAATTATGTTGCCTGGTGAGTATCAGTTTAATACTGTACATGCTGAAATTATGGAGATTAATTCAGGTGAATTAGAGTACAAATTACCTGCAGAAGAGTGGAAAAAGATAGTTGCTCCAGGTGTATTTGAAGTGCCTGCCAATTCTAAATTTGAAATTAAAATTATCTCTTTAGTGGATTATTGTTGTTCATTTATTAAATAAATCCTACTTTTTGAGAGTCAAGTAAATAATTATTTTCTTGTGTCTTAAAAAACTACAAATTTAAGTAAGTTTAGTCGGAAATATTCATTAATATACTAACTTCTAAGAAAATTTTTAACGGGGGTATTATTAGATTATTTTGTGCCATTTTAATCTATTTTTATTTAAAACAATTAGTGAAATATTGTTTTGAGAAAAAGTAGAAACACAAACTTTTATGGATAATTATTTTATATAAAAAGAGTATCTTTATATAAATTTATAATTCCCCTCCTTTATAATTATGGAACTATAATGTTTTTTTGCTATAATACATTAATAAATTATGTAAAACTTTGATTAAATTTTATTGTGATACAAAGGGAATAAAGTAAATTGATAAATATTATACTATGTGGAGGCTCTGGAACAAGACTATGGCCAATAAGCAGAACACTTCTCCCAAAGCAGTTTGTAAAGCTTTTTGATGATAAATCTCTTTTTCAGCTTACGGTTGAGAGAAATTCAAAACTTTGTGACTTTCAACTAGTTGTTTCAAATACAGAGCAATATTTTCTGGCTATGGATCAACTTGATGAATTAAATAAGCTTAATAGTCAATACCTTTTAGAACCTATAGGAAGAAATACAGCACCAGCTATTGCTTTGGCATGTCTTGCATTAGACCCGCAGGAAATAGTTTTAGTTACACCCTCAGATCACTTAGTCAAAAATGAAAATGAATATCAAAAAATAATCCAAAAAGCAAAAAAATTAGCTAATGAAAAAAACCTAGTGACATTTGGAATTACACCTAAATTTCCTGAAACAGGTTTTGGTTATATTGAAAGTGATACTATTGCCAAAGGCTTTGATGTTGATGATGGTTTAGATGTTTTGAGTTTTAAAGAAAAGCCTAATTTACAAACTGCTATTGAATATATCAATGAAAATAGTTTTTTACATAAAAATAATCTGACTAATAAGTATCACTGGAATTCTGGAATGTTTATGTTTAAAGCAGGTATTTTCTTAGAAGAACTTCAAAAGTATTCACCTAAAATTTATGAAGCTTCATTACTTGCATTTAATAATGCCAATAAAGATGGATTAATAAGAATAAAATATAATGATATGATCAATATTCCTGAAGATAGTATTGATTATGCTGTTATGGAAAAATCAAATAAAGTCAAAGTAGTTCCATCTGATATAGCTTGGTCAGATGTGGGAAGTTTTGACTCTCTTTATGACGAGCTTCCAAAAGATGAAAATAACAACACTTTAAATTCCAATCATATTTCAATTAATAGTAAAAACAATTTGATTTATGGAAATGAGCGAAAAATAGCAACTGTTGATATAGAAGACACAATAATTATAGATACAGGGGATGCGTTACTTGTATCTAAAAAAGGAAGTTCTCAAAAAGTTAAAAAAGTTGTAGAAAAAATAAAAGAGCTAGGCAATGAACTTCATAATATTCATTTAACGGGGTATAGACCATGGGGAACTTATACGGTTTTAGAAGATTCACAAGGCTACAAGATAAAGAGAATTGAAGTAAAGCCAAATTGTAGATTAAGCTTACAATCACATAAACATAGAAATGAGCATTGGATTGTTGTATCTGGAATAGCCACTATAACCTTAGAGGAAGCAGTGTTCAATCTCAAAGAAAATGAATCAACATATATCAAAGCTGGGCACAAACATAGACTTGCAAATGAAACAAATAAACTGCTTGTCATTATTGAAGCTCAAGTGGGCGAATATACAGGTGAAGATGACATTACTAGATTTGATGATGATTTTAAAAGGGATACAAATGGCTAAGATCATATTTAGAGAATATGATATCCGTGCTATCTTTGAAAAAGAACTCAATGAGACAAATGTAAAAAAAAAGGGATACTACTTTGCCAGAGATGTAAAGCAAAAAGTAGCTAATGCCAAATATATTGCTGTAGGATATGATGCAAAAATACACTTACTAAAATTTAAGCAGAGGCTAATATTTAGTATAAATCATACTGGGCTAGAGGTGTTAACTATTGGATTGGTAACAAAGCCTGTAAATTATTTTTCAAAGTTCATTAATTTTGATAATAAAGTTTCATAGGTCTTTATTATGATTACTGAAAGTCATAACTTACTAGAATATAATGATTTTAAGACAACAATTGATAAGCAACCATTCTTCAGAAAAAATATTTATTTTTTAGGTAATACTGTTCTTTCAAGTGATATGTCTATACCAGAGAACACTACTACAGATATAGATGCAAAAGAAAAATATATAGATTATCTTCTAAACGAGTTTAGAAATCTAAAACTATCAAAACACTTTTTTGCATTTGATTGTGGTAATGGAGTAGCAAAAACAGTTCTTTGGAATATAGTAGAAAACCTCAATATAAATTCTAAGAACTTATATGACGAGACAGATAGAACATTCCCATATGATTATCCAGATTTTAATGAAATGGAAACTTTAGAAGATATAAAATATGAGCTTTCAAAGGAAAAATATAATTTAGGCTTTACCTATGATGGAGATGCTGACAATATAGCTGTTTTATCTCCAAAATATAGTCTCAAAGGAGATGCTTTAGCTCTTTTTTTCTCAAAATTTATAAAAAACCAACAGAATAGGTGAAGTGAAATGCAGTCAACTGAAGTAAGAAAGCTTGAAATCATAGATGAACTCAAAGAAAAGTTAACTAATCTACTTGATAACTTTCCTTGTATTAAAGATATCATTGTAGTAAGGGGAGAGAGGGTAGTCTTTGAGAATGGTTTAGGTCTTATAAGAGCTAGCAATACAGCAAAACTTTTTACTAAATTTGAAGCAACTGATAAAAAACACATTGTATTATCAAAAAAATTATTAGAACTTATGGAGAATTAAAAGAATATGATAGAAAATAAAAAAGTAGCATTAATTACAGGAATTACGGGACAAGATGGTTCATATTTAGCAGAGTTTTTATTAAAAAAGGGCTATATTGTTCATGGAATTAAACGAAGAAGTTCTTTATTTAATACAGATAGAATAGATCACTTATACCAAGATCCTCATGTTGAAAATCAAAATTTATTTTTGCATTATGGAGATATGACAGATAGCATGAATTTAACAAGAATCATTCAAGAGACACAACCTGATGAGATCTATAACCTTGCAGCTATGTCTCATGTACATGTATCATTTGAAACTCCTGAATATGTAGCAAATGCAGATGGAACTGGAACACTTAGAATCCTTGAATCTGTAAAACTTCTAGGACTAACTAAAAAAACAAAAATCTATCAAGCCTCAACCAGTGAACTCTACGGAAAAGTCCAAGAGACTCCACAAAGTGAAACTACACCTTTTTATCCAAGATCTCCTTATGCAGTGGCGAAGATGTATGCATACTGGATAACAGTAAACTATAGAGAAGCTTATAGTATGTTTGCTTGTAATGGAATACTATTTAACCACGAATCTCCAGTTAGAGGAGAAACCTTTGTAACCAGAAAAATCACAAGAGCAGCTTCTAAAATAGCTTTAGGTCTTCAAGATAAACTTTATCTTGGAAACCTTGATGCAAAAAGAGATTGGGGTCATGCAAAAGATTATGTAAGAATGATGTGGATGATACTTCAAGCTGATGAGCCAGAAGACTGGGTAATAGCAACAGGACAAACTACTACTGTTAGAGACTTTGTAAAGATGAGCTTTGCCTATGCAGGGATTGTACTAGAGTTCAAAGGTGAGGGAGTAGATGAAAAAGGGTATGTTAGTTCTTGCTTGAATCCAGAATATCAAATTGAAATAGGAACTGAAGTAGTGGCAGTAGATCCAAGATATTTTCGACCAACAGAAGTTGATCTTCTTTTAGGAGATCCTACAAAAGCAGAACAAAAATTAGGATGGAACAGAGAGTATAAACTTCAAGACTTAGTAAATGATATGATGGAATCAGACCTTAAACTTATGACCAAAGATACATATCTTAAAAATGGTGGATATAAGATTATGAGTTATTTCGAATAATGGGATTTGATAAAAATGTCAATAAATAAAAATAGTAAAATTTACATAGCGGGTCATAGAGGATTGGTTGGTTCAGCAATAGTACAAAACCTTGAATCAAAAGGTTATACAAACTTAGTATACAGAATGCACAAAGAGCTAGATCTATCTAATCAACAAAAAGTCTCAGAGTTCTTTGAGTTCGAAAACCCCGAGTATGTGATACTGGCTGCTGCAAAAGTAGGTGGCATAGTAGCAAACAATACCTATAGAGCAGATTTTATCTATGAAAACTTAGCCATTCAAAATAATGTAATTCACCAAAGTTATGTTCATGGTGTGAAAAAACTTCTGTTTTTAGGAAGTACTTGTATTTACCCCAAAAATGCACCACAACCTATGCCAGAAGATTGTTTACTCACAAGTCCACTTGAATATACAAACGAATCATATGCAATAGCAAAGATAGCAGGTATTAAAATGTGTGAGAGTTATAATATCCAATATGGAACTAACTTTATATCTGTAATGCCTACAAATCTTTATGGACCAAATGATAACTTTGATCTTGAAAAATCACATGTACTACCTGCACTGATTCGTAAGATATATTTAGGTAAGGCATTAGAAAATGATGACTGGGAAACAATTTGTAATGATCTTGATAGACTTCCTATAGAAAATGTCAATGGACTTTCCCCCGTTGAGCAAATAAAAATTATTTTATCAAAATATGGAATAAATAAAAAAGAAACTTCTGTAGAAGTGGAAATTTGGGGAAGTGGAAAACCAAGACGTGAATTTCTTTACTCTGAAGATATGGCAGATGCTTGTGTTTTTTTACTAGAAAATAGAGATTTTCAAGATACTTATACTGAAAAAAATAAAGAGATAAGAAACACCCATATTAATATAGGAACAGGAATAGATATTTCGATTAAAGAGCTTGCTGAACTTATTCAAACAATCGTAGATTTTAAAGGTAAACTTAACTTCAATGCAGATAAACCAGATGGAACAATGGTAAAGCTAACAGACTCAAATAAACTTCACTCTCTTGGTTGGAAACATAAGGTTGAGCTTAACAAAGGGATTGAAAGTATGTATAAATGGTACGTAGATTATAAGGGAAATAAATGATTAAAGATAAAATATGTATAATAGGCTTAGGTTATGTAGGGCTACCTTTAGCTCATGCTTTTGCAAAAA
>ERZ794982.83-NODE-83-length-50846-cov-14.261779_pt1 | contig 50846 bp, 43 predicted proteins | sample MGYA00433071_ERZ794982 | MGnify/ENA primary metagenome ERZ794982 (study PRJEB30140, sample SAMN00862574) | bioreactor metagenome | study: EMG produced TPA metagenomics assembly of the Bioreactor inoculated with sediment Metagenome (bioreactor metagenome)...
GATCCGCAAAAGGAAATCCTTCCTTTTGCGACGGCCGATAGGCAAGCGCGAAGCGCCCCTCGGAGGCCCGAGCGGAAGCGAGGAATAGCCGTGAGAGAAAACAAAAAATAACCCGATTGGGGATGCCGACAGGATTACAGGTAAACGCATTCTGATGAGGCCTCTTGTCAGAAGGGATCACATGAAGATGTGATCCGTGCCAGTTCAAATCTGGCCCGGAGAAATCCGGTGGCGGAATTTTCATCTTGTCATCCGTTTGCCCCAATGGAAGTCTGGCTTCTAACCTCTCACGGCCATTTGACGCTTCCGCGTCGGCCTGCGAGGGTGCGCAGTCAAGCTGCGGTCGCTTATCAGCTCCCGGCGAAAACCTATGTTTCCGCCGAATTCTTTTCTCTTGAGAAATCAGCGAGGGAAAAGAATCCAGAAGAGGAAATCCTTCCTTTTCTGACGGCCGATAGGCAAGCGCGAAGCGCCCCTCGGAGGCCCATGCGAAGCTTGGAATAGCCGTGAGAGAAAAGCCAGACTTCCGACCGATGTGAGGAAAGTAACGTGAGCGAATTTGAAACCAATACATTGACCAGTGAAGTCTTGAAAGAATGGGGCCATAAGCCCGGGAAAGCCTTTGGCGCTGCACTTCGTGATGGGCAGGCGGCCTTGGAAGAAGGCTTGGATTTGGCCGCCGTGCGCGAAAAGCTGGCCCCTTATATTCCGCCTCCTCAGCTGGAGCTGGCACCAACCGGTGCCAAGCCGTTTCATGCCAATATTGAAGCGGACGGCGAGGACGAGAAAGCCAATCTGGAATCCGTGATGCATCATATGCGCGAGCTGATGCGCACCCCGACAGTGGAAACCGGAGCCATCATGCCCGATGCCTGCCCGGCTGGCCCTTTGGGCACCATTCCAGTGGGCGGTGTGGTGGCAGCGCGCAATGCCATTCACCCCGGAATGCATAGCGCTGATATCTGCTGCTCGGTGATGATCACCATGGTCAAGGATGCCGACCCGAAAGCGGTGCTGGATGCCGCCCAGAGCGTGACCCATTTCGGCCCCGGTGGCCGCGCCAATGGCAAGCGCTTCACCATGTCCCAGAAGCTGATGGATCAGTTCCGCGAGAACAAATTCCTCAGCAATCCAAAGATCCTGCGTGCCGCGCAGGAGCATCTGGGTACGCAGGGCGACGGCAACCATTTCCTGTTTGTAGGCACATCGCGGGCCACAGGCCAGACGGCCATCGTCACCCATCATGGCTCTCGCGGACCGGGCGCGCAGCTTTACAAGATCGGCATGATCCTGGCCGAGAAGGTCCGCAAGCGCCTGTCGCCGCAGACCTTGAAGCAAAATGCCTGGATCCCGGCGGATAGCGAGGATGGAAAAGCCTATTGGGAAGCCTTGCAGCTCATTCGCAAATGGACCAAGGCCAACCATAACGCCATCCATCAGGCCACTGTTGAGGCAGCAAAAGCCGATAGCGAACAGCGCTATTGGAACGAGCATAATTTCGTCTTCGAACGGGATGGTCTTTTCTATCATGGAAAAGGCGCCACCCCGGCCTGGGACGATTATGCAAGTGACGCCACCGGCCTGACGCTCATCCCGCTGAACATGGCAGAGCCTGTTCTGGTGGTACGCGGAAAAGACGCCGACCACGCCCTTGGCTTCTCGCCACATGGGGCGGGGCGGAACTATTCCCGCACCGAGCATAAGCGCCGCAATGCAGGCAAAACGCCAGAAGAGATCTTGGCGGCGGAGACAGCCGGATTGGATATCCGCTTCTTTGAAAACAAGATCGACATCTCGGAACTGCCTTCCAGCTACAAGAAGGCAGACGCAGTGGTCGCCCAGATCGAGAAATTCGGCCTCGCCGAAATCGAAGACTATATCGACCCCTATGGCTGCATCATGGCAGGCGAGATGGAACCCTTCTGGAAGCGAAAGAAGAAAGGTAGATAGGGGCGCAAGCCCCTATTTTATTTTTTTACCTCTTACCGGCTATTCCGGCCTTTGGCCGGGCCTGCGAGGGCACGGGCCATCCTTATCGATACGCTTGTCATCTCGCCACGGCTCGATGGCGTATCTTATCGGCCCGGTCACCTATCGGTTCCCGGTGAAAGCGAAATGCTTTCACCGAATGTTTCCTCTCACGGCTATTCGACGCTCCGCGTCGGCCTCCGAGAGGGCGCAGTCAAGCTGCGGTCGCCTATCGGCTCCCGGTGAAAGCGCGATGCTTTCACCGATTTCTTTTCCCTCGAAATATTAGCAAGGGAAATGGATCCGCAAAAGGAAATCCTTCCTTTTGCGACGGCCGATAGGTAAGCGCACTGCGCATCCCCGAAAAGTTGCAGACTTTTCGGATCAGGATTCGCGAGAAAGTGCGCACACCCGTAGGCCCTGGTCGTAAGATCAGGATTAGCCGTGAGGGGGATAAAGGGCCGGATTAGCCGTGAGAGATAACATTCGGTGAAAGCAAAGAGAGTAGCCCAGCTCCCCATCTTCAAAGAGCTTTCAAAAACGCCACCAGTGCCTCACGCTCGCTTTTTGACAGGTTCAGTTTGCCAATCAGGTCTGAACGTCTTGGAAAGAGAGCGTCTGCCGCCATGCCTTTGGGTCGGCGCTCGACACCTGCCCCGCCATTATAGAAATTCACCACACCCCGCAGATTGGGCAGGATGCCATTATGCATATAGGGCGCAGATTTGCTGACATGGCGAAGGCTTGGCGTGCGAAACCGCCCCAGATCATCATCCAGACCGGTCACCAGATATCGCCCTCGATCTTCAAGCTTGCGACCGAAAAATGTCAGGCCGAGATTGTGAAATTTCTCATCGTTCAAGAGCGGGCCGGAATGGCAATTCATGCAGCGGGCCTTGGTGCGAAACAGATGCAAGCCATGCACTTGCTGGTCGGAGAGCAATTTATGCTTGCCTTCCAGAAAGCGGTCGAACCGGCTTGGGCGCTCCAGTTGGCGTTGGAAGTCTGCCAATGCCTCGACCACCTGATCCAGCTTGACTCCCTCCTTGCCAAAAGCTGCCTCAAACAAGCTCGGATAGGTCTCATGCACATTCAGCCGCGCCAGCATCTCGTCCAAATCGGCTGCCATCTCCACCGGGTTGGTCAATGGGCCAATCGCCTGACTTTCCAGACTGTCTGCGCGACCATCCCAAAAGAGATGCACCTGATAAGCAGAAGTGATCACCGCTGGCGCATTGCGGTTGCCCAATTGGCGCTTGTCGCCAAAGGGCCGCCGCAATCCATCCCCCCAGCCCAACTCGCGGTTATGGCAGGACTGACAGGCAATTTGCCTGCTGCCTGACAGGATCGGATCTTCGAACAAGCGCTTGCCGAGCTGAACCCGCTTCTCTTCCATGCTGCCTTTTGGCGGCCTTGGAAGGCGTTTCAAAATCCCAAGGGGCAGAGGGTTCACGCCGTCTGCCACCTCTGCCTTTGGCCAGTCAGAGACAGGGCCTTGATAAAGACGACGAAGCTCGGTCAGATCAAGCCTGCCAGATTTGGCGACAGAGATCTCCGCTGCCAAGGATACAAGACCGATCAGCAGACTTGATAGAACATGTCTCGACACAAAAAGCATAAGCCAGATCCGATACCTGTGTGAGTTGGATTGAAACGACAAAGCAGGCCCCGCTCTTCAGAACAGAACCCGCTGATATCGCCTATAAATTCGGCTTAGAAGCTGGCTTTCAGACCAAGCCAGGCAGTTCTGCCCTGCTTGAAGGGATAGCTGTTACTAGCCGTTGAATTGCCCTGGGTGGAGAAAAGATTGTCCACCTTGAAATCCAGCACGGCACCCAAATCACCCTCCTTGTAGAGCTGATAAGATCCGCCGACATCCACGGTCACAACCGCGCCCAGGGTCTTGTCGGCATACACATCATGAGAGACCACGGCTCCGAACTGGTTGGTTTGCGAGGTGTTTTTGCGGGTGTCATAAACGCCCTCATAGGCAAGGGAGAAATTGGCGTTGGACCACAATTTCAACCGCTCATCAAAGAAGGAGCCATGGAACGCAACCGATCCCCGCACCGGAATATCCAGATTGCCGGTCACAGCATCAAATTCATGCACGGAATAGGAGCGCCCCTTGTACCAGATGAATCTATCCGTTGGTTCAGCGGAAAAATAACCGTTGGTCGAGCGATGCTGTTCCGACCAGGTCAGTGCCGTCTTGATGCCAAAGCTGTTCATCTGGAAGAGATTCAAGTCCTTCCATTCCTTGGCATATTCCACGGTGGCAGAGCGATATTGGCTCGATGCGTCATTGCCAAGTTTATAAAGCTTGGAGGTGGAATCCTGAGTTTTGGAATATTGATCCTTCCCCTGTCTTTCCAGCAAGCTCAGGCGGAATGTCCCATCCAGAAGCGGATCCTTGATTTCCACCCCACCGGTCAATTCATCGGTAAAAGGCGTTTTCAAATTCGCATCCTTGAACTGCGTGCGGGTATAGGTGCCCGCTGCAGTCCAGCCTCCGGCCGCATGGGCGTTGCTCACTACCCCACCATTCACAGCACGGGTATAGGCCAGCACGTCCGGGCGCTGATCAGCCATGGCATAAGCCAGCATGGAATTGGAATGATAGCGGTTCACGCCAGCACTCAGGGTCACCCGATCATCAAACAGGGCCAGCTTGGCTTTCAGACGCGGATCCAGATCGATATTCTTGGAATAATCATTGTAATTGACGCGAAAACCGGGGGTCAGGGTAAAGTCACCCGTCTTGATTTCAAACTCGCCCCAAATATCGGACTGGAACAGATTGACCTGGGCCTTGTATGCCCTCAGATAGGTTTTACGGCTGGTGAACTGGTCATTGTCAAAGCAAAGCGGATCATTGGGATCGGCGCAGGTGAAATTACCACCACTTTGATCACGAGATCTAAGGCCTGCATCGTTAAATTTGGTGCTGGTGAAAAAATTCACATCATCGGGACGATGACGATCAGCAGTGATGAAGCGCACAGATGCCCCACCACGTACTTTGATATTGCCCACTTCAGCACCGGCCTTGAACTTGGCTTCGGCTTTTTTCTCGCTCTGCAGCAAATCACCCATGCCACCCCAACTACAGGACAATTGATCCTCACCGGCGACATCCTGACATTTGTCGGACAGGCTCGGGCTCAGATAGGAATGACCATTATAGGTCTTCTTGATATAGGACGTGACCATGGTCGACGACTTCTCATCGCGTCCTTTTTCGGATGTATTGTAAGCCGCGTGCATGGTCAGGTTAACATTGTTGAACAGACCGATCTGCTCAAATGTTCTGTCAAAATCAACCTTGGATGAGGTGCCATTGCCAACCAGCGTCAGCCCGTCATGAAGCGTGCGGTAGGATTCCCAATCATTGTTGTAGAAATCATGCATATGCTGGAAGGTGAGCTGACCCCAATCCTTTTCCAGAACCGCCTTTGCCAGAAGCGATGTATGATTGGTCTTCAGATTGACCTGATCGGGCTTATATTGCGGATCCCGCTGACGCGAGGTGCTGGCAAAACGGTTGGACACCGAGAACATGACCGCCAGATCAGGACTGATCGGACCGCTTACAGAAGCCGCAGCGTTATATTTCTTGAAATCAATCGGCTTTCGGTTCAGCGGGTTCGTACCGTCTGGCGTCGCAACGATAAACTGTGCCATATCGCTGTTATTGCCCGAAAATTCGACAGATCCCCCCCATTTTTCACGCTTGGGGGCACGGGTCTGGAACTCAACCACCCCACCTTGAAACCCCCCATATTCGGCAGAAACATTGGAATCCTGCACTTCCATTTTTTCGACTATTGCAGCAGGCACATAAATGGTCTGCGGATGCAGGCTATAGAGGCTGTCAAAGGCCGGATAGAAGCGATCAGTCAGCGTACTGGTCGACTGCTCCGTACCAGAACCCACCGCATTGATACCGACCCCATCAAGCACGAAATTATTCGAATTGACATCCCCGCCAGAAATGGAGAATTGCTGCGGACGCAAATCCACCACACTTTCCGGGGTCATGCCGGCCTTGGTGCTTGTATGATCAGCATATTGCACATTGGGCAGGGCTTTCAGCACAGCATTGGCATCGCCCGTCGCCCCGCCCAAAATCTTCAGCGCCTCCTCATTCAGCACAGTCTTGCCCACATCCCCTTCATCCCCAAAGACACGATCAAAGCCTTCTCCATTCTCGCCAATCACGATAATGGGGCGCAAGCGTGTCTCATCGCTGTTCGCGTCTTGCGCCAAAGCAGGCATTCCCAAGACTGTAGAACCCAATAGAAGCGCGGACATGCGCCCCAATGCTGATTGTTTCATGCCTCAAATCCCGTTTTATCTTGTTATTTGTACGGGCGTATTTAAAACATGAGTCTTTAATGGCACAATATTAATATGAATATATTACTCATATTTTAGAAATGGATTTGGATAAATGTGAACAAATCCACGACTACCTCCATTCCCACCCCACCCCCATTTGCCAAAACCGCAACAGATGCGGCAGGTGCGCGATGTTAGGGTGATGACTGGTTCCAACAGCGAACGAGTCGAAATCTGTGCCTTCTCCATCACCCAATCAAACATCAGCCCAACCAGCAGACAAAACATCAGAGCAAGAGCCACAAAACACCGCCGAAGAAGAGCTGATCGAGCAGGCAGCAGTCTGCGAGTTTGACCCGCAGCTCTGGGCCAACTTTGCCTGGGATTGGGGTCTTGGGCCGCTGGCGGACAAGCGCGTGCGCGGCTGGCAGCGCGATGTGAACCTGCGCATCAAACAGCATCTGGCAGAGCCCACCAGCCGCTATCAACCGCTACAAATCGCCATTGCATCGGGCCATGGCATCGGCAAATCAGCACAGATGGGCATGCTCGCCAATTGGGCCATGTCCTGCTATTCCAATGCCAAGGTGGTGGTCACGGCCAATACCGGCGACCAGCTGACCACCAAGACCAGCCCTGAAATCACCAAATGGTTCAAATCATCGATCACCGCCCACTGGTTCGAATATGCCTCGCTGTCCATCAAATCCAAGGACAAGAGCAACAAGGACAATTGGCGGCTGGATTTCAACACATGGTCCGAGAACAACACCGAGGCCTTTGCCGGTCTGCATAACGAGGGCAACATCATCCTGCTCTTGATGGATGAGGCCTCGAACATCCCCGATGTCATCTGGGAAGTGGCCGAAGGCGCGCTGACCGACGAGAAGACCGTCATCATCTGGGTGGCCTTTGGCAACCCCACGCGCAATATCGGCCGCTTTCGCGAATGCTTTCGCAAATATCGCAAATTCTGGCACACCCGCCAGATCGACAGCCGCAATGTCGAAGGCACAAACAAGACGTTCCTTAAACAACTCATCCAGAAATATGGCGAAGACAGCGACATCGCCAAGGTAAGGGTCAGAGGCATGTTCCCATCCAGCGCCAGCCATCAATATATCTCGACCGATCTGGTGGACGCCGCCGCCAAGGTGCATCTGCGATCCGATCAATATGACTTTGCACCAAAGATCATCGGCGTCGACCCGGCCTGGACCGGCGAGGACGAATTCGTCATCTATTTCCGTCAGGGGCTCTATTCCAAGCTGCTGGCCACCTTTGAGAAAAACGACAATGACGTGGTCATGGCCCAGCATATCCTGCGCTATGAGAAAGAGCTGGGGGCCGATGCCGTCTTCATCGATGGCGGCCATGGCACGGGGCTCTATTCCATCGGCCAGACATGGAACCGCGACTGGCGGCTGATCTGGTTTTCCGGCGAAAGCTCCGACCCCGGCTGTTTGAACAAGCGCATGGAAATCTGGCAGGCGGGCCGCCAATGGCTGATGGATGGCGGCGCCATAGACCCAAAAGACGAGATGCTCTATCAGGATCTGATCGGGCCAGAGCTGAAACCCCGCACCGATGGCAAGCTGCAGCTGGAAGCAAAGGACGAGATGAAGAAGCGCGGCATCCCCTCACCCAACCGGGCCGATGCGCTCTTCCTCACCTTCGCCCAACCGGTCATGCCCAAAGCCAAACGCCTGGGCACCGACGAGCAAACCTGCGACGATGGCAAACATAATCCTTATGGTTAGAAGTCCCGCGCCAAGCCCTCTCCCCCTCCCAAGCCACCCGTCATGGTACCCTAGTGGGCGGTTGGGAGGGGGAGAGGGCTGGACATGCTGCTTAAAAGTCTCATCAAGAGACTTTTAAATCGAGCACAAATGAGTGATTAGAAGTTCAACCTACAGCCAGTTTTCAGGCTTCCGCCCGCCATAGACCACGGCCACAATGAACACCCCATAGGACTTTGGCTCATAAATGGCGATGTAGCTCCCCTCAATGAGAAGGCGAGCAGTCTGGCTCAGCTCAGGCCGTGGGGTCCCCATCTTGGGTTGGCCGGCAGCAAGTTCGAACTTGTCGAAGAGACGATAAACAAGCGCATCTGCTGCGGGCTCGTTATCTTGCGCAATGTCGCGCCAAATGTCGCAAATGTCTTGCTCTGCACGAGGGCTCAGGCCGTAGACTTATAAATGCGGTGAATTTGGTAGAGGCAAGTTTTTCTGCTCACAAGGAGGAAGAGCGAAGACAATGTGGTTCATTTTCAAGTTCTTACGACGTGGTGAGCAGAAAAAATCGCCCTATCCTTCGGACGACAAAATGGTCAAGACCTGGCGTCGGCAAAGAGCTTGAATGGGTAACAATGCCCATCCTTCACTCTTTTTCTAGCCATATCAGACCATTTTGACGCCAAATCCAGCTCATTTATGAGGCTACGGCCTCAAATATTCACTCACCGGCTTTTGGCTTCCGCCTTCAAGTCTGCCAGCAAGGTATCGGCATCGACAGTACGGCCTTCACCGCTTGCCATGCCATCCTCATAGGCCTGTTTCAGATGCGCCATTTCGATTTTGCGCAGCTCTTGTCGTTGCTCCCACAAGCGCAATGCATCACGCACCACTTCGCTATTGGACGCGTAAGAGCCAGATTCAACGGCATCATGCAACCGCGCCACCTGCTGCGGAGACAAGGAGACACTAAGGGTTTTCATAGGTTCTGTTTTCATATCTATAATATGGCACTCCTAACAAGAACTAACAAGATCTAATAGGATGCTCTTGCCCGCCCCACCACTCGCCACACTCAAAAGCTGTGCTATGCTGACTTCATTACTGTTACGTCATTTTGCTTGGGAGGGATCGGACATGAGAAAGAACATAACTTGGCCCTACACTTTGCTGGGCAGCCTGCTGGCCATCTTTGCCCTCAGTTCCTTCCCTGCCTCTGCCGATATGGCAAAGGTCGATGAGGTCATCCGGTTCGATCTGCCCCGCGCACCGCTGACGCCCATGCAACAAAAACAATTGCCGGAAGGCGCGCAAAATCTGGATCCGGGCAGCTTTGAAGGCCGATACAGACATCCCGGCGGCAACGACAAAAAGCCTGCCCTTGTGGTGATCAGAACCTGCCACGACGCCAGCTATTATGATGCCTGGCTCGACCGTCTGAATGACTGGGGCTTTGCGACGCTCACCTTCTCCCGCTGCCAACCACCAAGCTTTGAGCCGGACGACGCCACCATCCCCGCCTTCGATTGGAAAAGAGGGTCCCTCGCCGCCATTGGCGCGCTGAATTTTCTGGCAGAAAAGCCAGAGATCGACGCCAAAAAGATCGGCATCCTGTCCTGGTCACGTCTGGGCATGATCCCGCTGTCCATTTTGAATTATGAAGGCTTCGCCCAATTCTTCCCGCATAAATTCTCAGCCGGAGTGGCGCTCTATCCCTTCTGCTCCTTTGCCCGCGGCCCCCATGGCGGGCCAATCCTGATCATCGCTGGCGCCAAGGATAGCTGGATCGACAACACAGTCTGCAATCGTGTGGAGCGGGTCTCCCGTCAGGATGACTTCCCCGTCTCCCTCATCATGCTGGAGAATGCGACCCATGGCTTCGACATCCCGCAATTCGGCCCACCCAAACAGGTCACTAGATCCCAAATAAACCCAGACGGCTTCGCCGCTGGCGGCGGCATCTTAGGCCATGACAAAGCATCTGAGACCCGCGCCATCAAAGAAGTCAAAGCCTTCTTGGAGAAGCATTTGCGGTGATGAGAGGTGTGGTTTTATGAGTAAGGAACACGATGATGGAAGCGGCAGAGCTTTAAAACCAAAAACCTGTCCCAATCAAACAATCAAGCAACACAGAACCTGGACAAAATCTCTTCAGCTCAGCCTGGACACCAACCTAAAAATAAGTCATTATTACAAATACTTGCTAAGTCTCAATGCTAATTTTTTTTTGAGAGTTATGCTCATCAGATAGAGCCTGCACTGCCAGATCGGAACAAGAAATAATATCTTCCAGCTCACGGATCGCCAAAATGAAAATATTATCAATTTCTCCGGTTATGTCCGCAAAAAGCAAAAGAAAAAACCGAGTCAATGAACGCGTTTGTAGACACGCACGCCATTTTTTCCCGCCAAGAAATGGAAAAATATCTTTACTTTCCATTATCTTGACAGAACAGCTATTGTAGCAGATCAGAAAACACGGTCCAGCCGCAACGACGAATGCATTGCGCTGGTAAACCCAGCCATTGTAGCAGATCAGAAAACACGGTCCAGCCGCAACACCAAAAATGAGGTAATAAATGTGCAAATCATTGTAGCAGATCAGAAAACACGGTCCAGCCGCAACACCGTTCCCCATTTAAGTGTTAGACTTCCTATTGTAGCAGATCAGAAAACACGGTCCAGCCGCAACCTGTAATGGTTGCGCCGGAAGTACCTGCTTATTGTAGCAGATCAGAAAACACGGTCCAGCCGCAACAAACAAACGGAGTGGTTGGTGACAAGTTCGAATTGTAGCAGATCAGAAAACACGGTCCAGCCGCAACTGACAAGTGCGGCGGAGCATCCCCAATAGTATTGTAGCAGATCAGAAAACACGGTCCAGCCGCAACGTATTCACATTCGGAATGCGAACTTGCGAGATTGTAGCAGATCAGAAAACACGGTCCAGCCGCAACGCAGGAGCGCCGCCAGAGCCAGCTCCATCTATTGTAGCAGATCAGAAAACACGGTCCAGCCGCAACGGCAATGTGAGCATCAACAGATCAGACCATAATCGTAGCAGATCAGAAAACACGGTCCAGCCGCAACAACTTGGCCAATGCCTTTTGCGCCATCCTGATTGTAGCAGATCAGAAAACACGGTCCAGCCGCAACAACCAAAGTACCATCATCTAGGAGATTAGGATTGTAGCAGATCAGAAAACACGGTCCAGCCGCAACACAGAATACAATGCGTTTGCTCGCTGCTGCATTGTAGCAGATCAGAAAACACGGTCCAGCCGCAACCTTACGGGAAAGCGCCCCTTTTTTTATCAAATTGTAGCAGATCAGAAAACACGGTCCAGCCGCAACGAAGGAAAGCAAAAGCATATTCCTGCGAATATTGTAGCAGATCAGAAAACACGGTCCAGCCGCAACGACGGACTATCATGGTTGATCTGGACCCGCATTGTAGCAGATCAGAAAACACGGTCCAGCCGCAACGCCCAGATAACCGCCTTGGTCAGATGGATCATTGTAGCAGATCAGAAAACACGGTCCAGCCGCAACTCAACGCGTAAACCAGTCATAAGGATCTGAATTGTAGCAGATCAGAAAACACGGTCCAGCCGCAACTAAAGAACCAATCTACTGCCGATCCTTCCCATTGTAGCAGATCAGAAAACACGGTCCAGCCGCAACAGGATCCATTGATAATCGTGCAACCTTGACATTGTAGCAGATCAGAAAACACGGTCCAGCCGCAACACATCAAAATGACGGGCCGGTATAATCGCGATTGTAGCAGATCAGAAAACACGGTCCAGCCGCAACGCAGAGACGAAGGCAGAAAAAACAGAGGGAATTGTAGCAGATCAGAAAACACGGTCCAGCCGCAACGCGGTGCTACCAATATGGGGATTACCCATTATTGTAGCAGATCAGAAAACACGGTCCAGCCGCAACTGAAGGGCCGAAGTAACCCCGTTGCGCCTTGATTGTAGCAGATCAGAAAACACGGTCCAGCCGCAACCAACCTGACCCTGATCCAGAACACTCATCAATTGTAGCAGATCAGAAAACACGGTCCAGCCGCAACTCACCACCCCCAGCACCCTCACCTGGTGGCATTGTAGCAGATCAGAAAACACGGTCCAACCGCAACATGATGCCGCCCATGACATTGTAATGGCGGATTGTAGCAGATCAGAAAACACGGTCCAACCGCAACACGCGATCCTCAAGAGCCTTTGCAGCCAAGATTGTAGCAGATCAGAAAACACGGTCCAACCGCAACTCATTTCCTCTTCAAAGCTTTTGGCCTCATATTGTAGCAGATCAGAAAACAGATCGTCACCACAAAACAAAAAGCCGTTCCCGGAGGAACGGCCTTATTTGGTGCTTCTTAGCTTGTTAACGGCCAGACGCGTGTTTTCTGATCTAAAATCAAATACAAGTTGCATTATTCTGTTCATCCCGTCAAGAATAAAAGAAAATGGCAAGGCGAGAAAATGCAACCCAAACTCTTCTCTTTCGATATCGGCAGCACGTCTATTGGCTGGTGTGTTTTTGGCCTCAATGCCAAGGGTGAGCCGGACAAGATTCTGGATATGGGAACCCGCATCTTCTCAGACGGACGCGAGCCAAAATCCGAGGCATCACTGGCAGAAGGACGGCGACTGGCGCGGGCGGCCTCTCGCATGCGCGACAGGTATAAACGCCGCCGCAAAACAACCCTACGCACACTGATCGAGTTCGGCTTGATGCCAGCGGATAAACAGGCACAAGAGGCCCTGCTGCGCGAGACCGGAGACAGAAAAAAAGACAGCGGTGAGGACAGCGCAAACCCTTATGCTTTACGGGCACAGGCGCTGGACCGGCAATTGCCACCTGCCTATATTGGCCGGGCTTTGTTTCATCTGGGTCAGCGGCGCGGGTTCAAATCCAACCGCAAGACAGACCGGCGCGACAATGACCAGGGCAAAATTGCCATTGGCATTGCCGAACTGATTGCCACCATGGACCGGGACGGAGCCAGAACCTACGGCGAATGGCTGGCCCGGCGTCGCCAGAATGGGCAAGTGGTCCGCCTTCGGATGGATTCCGAAATCTTCAACGACACCAATTACAGTTTTTACCCCGAGCGCAGCCTGCTGGAAAAAGAATTCCACGCAATTTGGGACGCACAATCCGCCTATTATCCAGATCTGATGAGTGAAGACCGACGAGACTTTCTGTTCAATGTGATCTTTTATCAGCGCCCGCTGAAGAAACCGCTCGTTGGCAAATGTGCTTTCAACCCGGCAGAAACACGCATTGCAAAAGCACATCCACTGTTTCAAGAATTCCGGCTCTATAAAGAGGTCAACGAGCTGGAGCTGGTACAACCGGATCTAAGTCATAAAAAGCTGACGCTAGACCAGCGCAATGCGCTTATTCGTCATTTACGCAGCAAGCGCGAGGTCAGCTTTAGCAGTCTGCGCCGCACGCTCAAGCTGCCGCCAAATATTCATTTCAACAAGGAAAGTGAAAGCCGCAAGAAGCTGAAGGGCGATGAGATCTATGCGGCCATGACTGACAAAAAACACTTTGGCACCAAATGGGCAAACATGACGCAAGATGAGCAATGGCAGATTGTCCAAAAGCTAAAGGATGAGCAAGATCCGCTTGCACTGTATGACTGGCTGGACAAGACCCACAATTTACAAGGAGAACAGGCCGAAGCCATTGCCACTCATCCGCTTCCAGATGGCTATGGCCGGTTGGGCGAAACCGCCTTGTCCAGCATGCTCGATGAACTGAAAAGCACGGTTATCCCGGAAGCGGAAGCTGCTAAAAATTGCGGCTATGACCATGCCCTTGCCGGGGCAGGTAGCGACGAAGGCGAGGAAACCTTACCGCCCTATCAGGAAATATTGGAGCGCCATATTCCCCCCGGCTCTGGCAATCCGGAAGATCTCTATGACATTTATAAAGGCCGCATCACCAACCCGACCGTGCATATCGGGCTGAACCAGCTAAGACGGCTGGCCAATCGGCTGATCAGGCACCACGGCAAGCCACGCTTCATGGCGGTGGAGCTGGCCCGTGAGCTACAATTGTCTGACAAACAAAAAGACACGATTAGAAAAACCATCACCCAAAATACGCGTGCAGCAGAAAAGCGCTCACAAAAAATCCAGGACTTGCGCGAAGGCAATTCCCATTTCAAGGCCCTCGTCGACAATGGCTATAACCGACTGTTACTCAAATTGTGGGAAGAACTTAACCCCGACAATCCCGAAGACAGATGCTGCATCTATACCGGCAAGCCAATCAGCCCTTCCATGCTGTTTTCCGGCGCAGTAGATATCGACCATATCCTGCCATGGTCAAAAACCCTTGATGACAGCCAAGCCAACAAGATTGTCTGCATCAGACATGCCAATAGCGAAAAGCGCAATCAGGCTCCGGCAGACGTGGTTCAATGGCAGGACCATTATGACCAAATTCTGGCCCGCGTTGCCCGCTTACCCAAAAACAAGCAATGGCGCTTTGCTACCAATGCCATGGAAAAGGTCGAGCAAAGTGATGGCATTCCAGCCCGCCATCTTGGCGACACCCAATATCTATCACGCATGGCACGTGAATATATGGAATGCCTATATCCGATTGAGGAGCCGGATGAGCACGGAGAGCTAAAAAAACGTCAGCATATACGCACCTCCCCCGGACGCCTGACCGAGATGCTGCGCCGCAATTGGGGGCTGAACGGTCTGCTGCCTGACAGCAACCTTGGCGGCATGGCGCAGGAGAAAAACCGTAAGGACCACCGGCATCACGCCATTGATGCCGCAGTGGTGGGCGTTACCACACCACGCTTGCTAAAACGCATATCCGATGCAGCAGGCCGTATGGAAGCGCAACAGCTGGAAAATCTGGTCGCCAAAATCGTGTCAGAAACCTTGCCATGGGACGGCTTCCGCGACGATCTGCAAAAAGCAGTCAATGCCATCATTGTCAGCCACAAGCCAGACCATGGCACAGTCTCGCGCTCCGGGGTGGCGCAAGGGCGAGGCCAAACCGCAGGGAAACTGCATAATGAAACAGCCTATGGCCCTGGCACCAGCTCCGACGGCAAGCCCATAGCGGTGCATCGCAAACCCTTCATGTCCATACAGTCAAAAGACATCCCCTCTATTCGTGACGAACTGCTGCGTGAAAGGCTGTTTTCCGTCCTGGACGGCAAGACTGACAAAAAGGCCCGCGAGCAGGCCTTGCTGGATTTCAGACAGAATGACCCACAATTCAAAGGCATTCGCCGGGTGCGCATTGCCGAAACGCTCTCTCTCATCCCTGTTCGGGATAAAAACGGCAAAATCTACAAGGGCTTTAAGGGCAATTCCAACTATCGCTATGACGTCTGGGAAACGCTGGACAACAAATGGCACTGCGAAGTGATATCTATGTTTGATATTCACCAGCAAGGCTGGCAATCAGAGTTTCATAAAAAACATCCCACTGCCCGCCGTGTGCTGAGCCTGAAAAAAGACGACATGGTGGCCTATGAACACCCGATCGATGGATATGTCATTGGCAGGGTTGTTAAATTTGTTGCAGACGGGCGCATCTATTTTGCAAATCACAAAGAGAGCGGCAGCCTGAAATCTCGAGATACAGACAAAAATGATCCGTTCAAATATCTCGAAAGAAGAGCATCTGGCCTGCAAAAAATAAAGTGCCGCCAGGTACGAATAGATGAAACCGGCCGCATTTCAGACCCCGGCCCCCGCGACCGTCTATCCCGTCAAAAGCAGGGTTAGCTCAATCCGAAAGCAAGTGCAGCATTAACCAGAATATATAGTTATAGTTGCAAAAATCCGACTCATGATAGAAAAATTGCATCATGAACCGGATTGTAGACATCTCGACAGATGGTCTCTACCTGTCTGTCCATCGCGGCTTTCTCACCATTTCCAAATCTGGCGAGGAAATAGGCCGCGTTGCCTTTGATGATATTGGTGGTGTCATCATTCACGCCCATGGCACCAGTTGGACCAATCAGGTTTTCCTTCGCCTTTCCGAACGCAATATTCCAGCAGTATTATGCGGCCCCAATCATGCGCCTGTCTCAGTTGTCTGGCCACTGTCCGGCCACCACGCGCAAGGAGCGCGGCTTCGCTCACAGATAGGCGCCCCTAAACCGCTACAAAAACAGATGTGGCAAAAAATTGTCGCCGCCAAAATTCGCATGCAAGGCAAAGTGCTTGAAGCAAATGGCAAAGAGTCGGGCGCATTTGAAACCTTGGCGCGCAAGGTACGCTCTGGCGATCCGCAAAATATCGAGGCGCAAGCTGCTCGGCGCTATTGGAAAGCTCTGCTTGGGCCAGACTTCTCCCGCGATCAAGATGCATCAGGGGCCAATGCCCTGCTCAATTACGGCTATACGGTGCTGCGTGCCATTGTCTCGCGCTCCATATGTGCCGCTGGTCTGCACCCGGGGCTGGGCATTTTCCACTCCAATCGTGCCAATGCCTTTGCTCTGGCTGATGATCTGATGGAACCCTATCGACCATTGGTCGATCAGATCGTGGTCAATCTTCAAGCCAGCGGGCAAAATGAGATTACCCCAGTGACAAAACTGGCCCTCACCTCCATTTCCACCTTCGATCTGCAAAGCGGCCCGGGCATATCTCCTTTGTCTGTACAAGTGACCCGTTTTCTGCATTCCGTGGCCAATGGTTTTGAAACAGGGTCAGCCGAGCTGGAATTCCCCACACCGCCATCAGCTTTAGAGCTTGCCAGCTTGGGGCGGGAATTGAGTGAGGAGCCGTCATGACAGCCTTCGAAAAGAAAGCAAATAATGGTGCAACCCATTTAAGCGGATATCAAATCATGTGGATGCTTGTCACGTTTGACCTGCCGGTAGAAACCAAAAAACAGCGCACGGCCGCGACAAAATTTCGAGAATTCCTGCTGGACATCGGCTTCGAAATGAGTCAACTTTCCAATTACTTACGCTTTTGCAGCGGCAAGGAACAATTTGAAAGTTATGTCCGCCAAATAGAGCGTGCATTGCCCGAATGGGGCAACATTTACATCTTCCAGTTTACGGACCGCCAATATGAAAATATTGTACGTTTTTCCGATCAGGCCCGAAGAAAACAAAAGAAAAGTCCGAATCAACTGGCGCTTTTCTAGCTCCGCACGCCATTTTTTCCGGCAAGAAGTGGAAAATTCTCATTATTTTCCAGCAACTTGACAGAGAAGCTATTTTAGCAGATCAGAAAACACGGTCCAGCCGCAACATACCATTCGCGGTATCTGACCATTGCTCCATTTTAGCAGATCAGAAAACACGGTCCAGCCGCAACGGGATCTTGCCCAGCTCAAGCGCGGTGCCAATTTTAGCAGATCAGAAAACACGGTCCAGCCGCAACGAGCTTCTTATGAACGACGTCAATTTGACAATTTTAGCAGATCAGAAAACACGGTCCAGCCGCAACAAGGGCGCGAACTGATAGCTAAAGATACACATTTTAGCAGATCAGAAAACACGGTCCAGCCGCAACCGAAGATCAACTAGGGATATATCGCCATCAATTTTAGCAGATCAGAAAACACGGTCCAGCCGCAACGAGCATTGTTTACGAAACAGATTCCTCTATATTTTAGCAGATCAGAAAACACGGTCCAGCCGCAACGTCAGCATTCCGACATTGCGCATTGCCACGATTTTAGCAGATCAGAAAACACGGTCCAGCCGCAACGGTGCTTAGTCCGCAGCCAGTTTTCTGCGGATTTTAGCAGATCAGAAAACACGGTCCAGCCGCAACTCACACGTCCTCGCGCTGCTGCACGCTCTGATTTTAGCAGATCAGAAAACACGGTCCAGCCGCAACGGAACCGTATCCGCGTTCACCGCATACCCAATTTTAGCAGATCAGAAAACACGGTCCAGCCGCAACCAGATCATCACTGCTGGCGGTGGTGCATTGATTTTAGCAGATCAGAAAACACGGTCCAGCCGCAACACCAAACAGATCCGAAACACAATCCCGCATATTTTAGCAGATCAGAAAACACGGCCCAGCCGCAACCCCGGCCGGGCATCGGTGAGATTTATATAAAGTGTAGCAGGTCCAATCCCTCCCCACTATTAACCAGTCCCATTTACGTTAATCGCAATATTTATAGGAAATGACTACGGCATTTGGGATGGTTGGGAAGAGCAGAACCCCATCAAGACTATGCTGATCAGCCCCTACCCAAACACCACCAGACAGAGAATGCTGGTGGTGATCAGGGCTATGCCGGTGATCTCCTTTCGGGTGATGACCTCGCGAAAGAACAGCGCCGAAGCTACGAGTGAGAAGATCACCTCGATCTGGCCGACGGCAAAGACATAGGCGGCATTTTGCAGCGTGAAGGCCGTGAACCAGCAGAGCGAGCCCGCCATACCGGTGATGCCCATCCAGACGGCCGTCTTTCGCGCCGCAACCACCCGCAAGATCTCGCCCGGCTCGCGCAGCTTCAGCCACACCATCATGCCCAGCGTCTGGCCGATGGTCACCAGCATCAGGGACATGCTGGAGCGATAGAGCGGATCGGCATTGAGGATTTCCAGCGTCGCCCCGCGATAACCAACGGCGGAAAAAGCAAAGAAGATGCCGGACAGAATGCCCAGACCACTGCCCGCATTGACAATGCCAGACAGGAAAGAGCCATTCACATCGCCCGGCTTTTGCGACAGAACCAAGACCCCAAGCAGGCCAAGAAAGATGGCAATGAAACCGGTCAGCGAGATGGTGTCACCCAGAATGATCAACCCGACAAAAGCGGTCAGCAGAACCTCTGTCTTCTTGAAGGTGATGCCCACGGCAAAATTGCGCTGCTGAAACAAAGCCACGACGCACCATGTCGCCAAAATCTGCGACAGCCCACCGATAATGGCATAGAGCCAGAACATACCGCTCAAGTCCGGCACGCCATGGCCCTTGATCAGCGCATAGCCAATGGCCAGCACAGAGATGAAAGGCACCGAATAGAAGAAGCGCGAAAAGGTCGAACCGCCGGTCGACAGCGTCCCCATGCTCAACTGCTTTTGCAACATGAAGCGAAGCGTCTGAAACGCCGCCGCCGCAACGGCAATGAAGACCCAACTTTCCATCAGGAACACCCAATCTCAATTCTTGAAGGCAGATGGCAAGACCCGCCACCCAAAGACATGCAATCATAGTCATTGCGATGCGAAAGCAAAGGGCAAAAGAAAGTTTGTACGGCAGCTGACATCTTCTGATAAACTGCGTGTATCACGAAGAATTTCAACATTTGATTGAATAGGAGTGATCATGCCATTTTATCCATCCATTCGAAAAATGCCTTTGGACATGAAAACACGCACGCTTGGCGGACTGGCCCGGCTGCGTGAGCAACTTGATGAAGAAATTCCAAACCGCAAAGTCACCGAGACTCTCTTGCTTGGCACCTGGAATATCCGAAATTTTGACGATGACCGTTTCAACAATGGTCACCGCACCACAGAAGACTTCTTTTATATTGCCGAAATCATATCCCGTTTTGACATCATCGCAGTGCAGGAGCTTTGCGAAGATATTGCACCACTCGATAAAGTGATGAAACTGCTGGGCCGGAACTATCGCTATATTGTTTCCGATGTCACGGAGGGTCGCCCGGGCAACAAGGAGCGCCTGGCCTTCATCTATGATGAAGACAAGGTCAGCTTTCGAGGAATGACCGGTGAGCTGGTCCTTCCGGACAAGATGCAAATCATTGATGGCGAAGGGGACAAGGAAAAGCGCCGCCAATTCTCTCGCACGCCCTTCATGGCCGCCTTCCAAAGCGGTTGGTTCAAGTTCATTCTCACGACCGTGCATATCTATTTCGGGGAAAATTCGGGCCCGAAATACGAACGCCGCGTGAAGGAAATCCGAACTGTTGCGAAATTCCTGTCCAAGCGGGCAGATCGGGACGTGAACAAAAAAGAGCTCGGCAGTCATATCCTTGTGGGGGATTTCAATATCAAACGCGAGGGAAGCCCCGGCGACGAAGCCCTGGAAGAAGAAGGCTTCACGATCTTTCGAAATCGAGAGGGGACCAATAAGGATCAGAACAGATTTTATGATCAGATTTCCTTCAAATCAAAGGAAAATCAGGTCCAGCTCGCCACCGATGGCAGCCACGGGGTCTTGCAGTTTTTTGACAGCATTTACCGGGCAACTGATTTTGACAGCTACCGCATCGAATTGCTGAAATCGGTACGCGTAAAAATAAAGGATTTCAAACGCGAAAAGAAATCTGCCGAGGAGCGAAAAGCCCGTGCAAGAACTGAAGAAACCAAGTCAAAAGCAGAAGAGAAAATTCAAAAGAAACTCGATGAGATTGCAGAATGGACACAGCTTCTAACCAATGATGACAAACTCAAGAAATACTATCTGTCAACATGGCGCACATTCCGGGCAAGCGATCATCTGCCACTTTGGGTCGAGCTGAAAATTGATTTCTCCGACGAATATCTCAAAAATCTGACGGATTAGAACATGGACTCATAAAGCACTTCTCACAATTGTTGAATCGCGAGAGGTTCTTCAACTCTATGATTTGAAACGTGTTCCCGAGAAATGCTTCAATTTTTCGGGAACACGCTGTAGCAAAGATCTCTTCCCAAGTGCCCGCTTCGATGCATCGCCCTTACAAACCCGCCTCACCGCCCGGACGATCCATCATGAGACCAGACAGATGCGATTGCCGCTTCAAAAGGAAAGCCCAAAGAAGCTCTGGATAGTTGGCAGCAACAGCAGACTGAACGGAGGGTCGTGCCGTCAGCGCAGCGCGCCAGGACTGCACCTTCGGCTTGTCTGTCAAAATTCCAAAATCACCAATCTGGTCGAACACATCGAAATATCGAAAGACCGGCCCAAAGACCGCATCAACCAGGCTGAATGCACTTCCCTCAAAATATGGCCCCTCCCCCAATTGCGTCTCAAGTTGAGAGAACTTCGCCCGTAAGGACTGGATCTTGGCCTCGAACACATCCTTGTCCTTGGTGCCATAAAAGCCAGCTATGTCATTGAGGACGGATGAGCCAAACTCGATCCATCCCCGATGCTGCGCACGCAATAGCGGATCTGATGGGTGCAGCGGATGGGGCTGCGTCTCTTCAAGATATTCCAGGATTGCCGATGATTCAAAGATCGATTGGTCATTGTCAGTCAAAACCGGTGTCTTGCCCAAGGGAGAGATGGCAAGAAACCAATCAGGCTTGTTCGCCAGATCGATATCTGTGCGCTCAAAGGCCACCCCTTTCTCGGTCATGGAGATGGAAGCCCGTTGAACATAGGGGCAAAGCGCGTGGCTTGTAAGATGAAGGGTCATTTTGAATTCCTTATGTCGATGCAACTGCATCTACATTAATCAATTTTCTCTCCTTGTCAAGGTTGATGCAGCTGCATCGATATGCATAATGTGAGCGATGACCTATCCAAAACCTGAAACAATCGCTGTCTGGACCTCCCTGGTATCTGCCAACAAGATATTGCTGGACGACATCGAAGATGCCCTGAAAAGTGAGGGACTCCCGACGCTTCACTGGTATGATCTGCTTCTGGAAATCGAAAAGGCGGGCGAAGATGGCATCCGCCCGTTCGAGCTGCGAAAGCGCCTTCTGCTGCCGCAATATGGCGTGTCGAGACTTTTGGAAAGAATGGCAAAGGCAGGCCTGATCAACCGACAGGATGTCGAAGATGACGGTCGCGGACATATCATCACGCTCACGCAAAAAGGACAGGAAACGAGAAAGGCCATGTGGCCTGTCTATGCCGGTGTGCTGGCCCAATCCATCGAGCAGCGCTTTACAGAATCGGAGACTGCCGAATTTGCACACCTTCTGAAAAAGCTCACCCCTCTTGGAAATATATGAGCCCCACGCAAGAAAACGGGAAAGCTCTCAAACCGGATCATGGAGAGATCAAGATGGCTGGATATGTCTTGCATCATTATAACATTCTGGATGTCACCAGAATTGACGAACTGGGCCCATTGACCTTGCCCATCGCAAAAAAATACGGTGCGGAAATCATGATTGCCAGCCCGGCCAAGGCACTGAAAGGAAAGACGGACCATTCGCACATGGTCGTCTATAAACTCAAAAGCTTTGATGCCGCCCTGGCCTTCTACCATTCCCCCGAATTGGCTGAGCTGGCCGAGTTTCGAGACCAGGTCATCGAGGGCTTTTCAATGGTCCTGCCCGGCCATGAAGAAACCGAGGCAGTTGTCACATCAGGATATTTCCTACCCTCCCAAACAAATGAGGAAAAACAAGAAATTACGTATCGAAAATAGATCTTTATCACAGAATATTATCGTAAAGCATCATATTTGAATCACTATTTTGAATTTACTTTAAGTTTCAAAATTGATACATTAAATAAGATTTACAATTTAATGCATTGAAAATGAGGCATTAAATGCCATCAAAAAAACCAATCAGCCTATTGGCCGAGGAGCTGGGCGAGCGCCTTTCCAGCTATCGCCTCTCTCGAAATCTTCGCCAGAAAGATGTGGCCGACCGCAGTGGCATCTCTCGCGGGGCAATTGCCCGCATTGAAGCGGGCAAAGGCGGCACAATCGACAGTCTCCTGAGGATCATGCAGGCACTCGATGTCGAGGATCGCATCGAGATGCTGCTACCGGACGCCAGTCTCAGCCCACTGGACCCACGAAGCGAAATTGGCCCGCGTCAGCGCGCCAGAACTGGCTCGACCGAAAAGCCCGCAAAGGAACCATGGAGCTGGGGTGAGTAATGGCAACACGCGCAGATATATATCTTTGGGGTCGCCGGGTCGGGGCGGTCCTGTGGGACGAGCGCCGCTCGATTGGCACATTCGAATATGAACCATCTTTCCTGAATTCACATATCGAGATCGCCCCCTTGACGCTCCCCTTGCGTTCTGGTCCGTTCGATTTTCCATCCCTTCCCTTTGGCACCTTCCATGGTTTACCGGGATTGCTGGCAGACAGTCTTCCTGACCGCTTCGGAAACACATTGATCAACCGTTGGCTTGCCGAGCTGGGGCGCCCGGCAAACAGCATGGATCCGGTCGAGCGCCTTCTCTATACCGGGCGCCGTGGCATGGGTGCACTGGAATTCGAACCCGCGACAGGACTGCGCCGCGAGGAAGGTGCACCAGTAGACATTGCCCCATTGGTGGAACTGGCAAACCGTGTGCTGAATGAGCGCAAGGAACTGTCAGGCGTCATGACCGGCAAGAACCAGCAAGAGGCCCTTGCCGAGATTCTTCGGGTCGGAACGTCTGCCGGTGGCGCGCGCGCCAAGGCAGTCCTCGCCTGGAACGAAGAGACCGGGGACTTCCATTCCGGCCAGCTCAAGGCTGGCCCGGGATATACCCAATGGCTTTTCAAGTTTGACGGCGTCGCGAAAAGCGGCGACCATGGCCTTGCGGACCCTCAAGGCTTCGGACGGCTCGAATTTGCCTGTTATCGCCTCGCCACCGAGGCCGGCGTCAAGATGATGCGCTCTCGCCTCCATCATGAAGGTGGCCGCGCGCATTTCATGACCCAGCGATTTGATCGGGAAGGCTCTAAAGACACGGGACAGAGTGAGAAACTGCACATGCTTTCGCTTGGAGCACTGCGCCATTTCGACTTCAATCTGCCAAGAGGCTATTCCTATGAACAAGCGCTGGAAACAATCCGGCAGCTCGGACTGGGACGAGACACGCTGGAAGAAATGGTGCGCCGCGCTTTCACCAACGTGGTCATCCGCAATCAGGATGACCATGTCAAGAATATCGCCTTCCTGATGGACAAGGCCGGGACATGGAGGCTCGCACCAGCTTATGACGTCGTCTATGCCCACAATCCGGCAGGAGATTGGACAAATGCTCACCAGATGACAATCAACGGAAAATCCGACGATTTCACACTCGACGATTTGCTCCAGCTCGGCAAAATGGCGGATTTGAAACCTCGCCAAACCGAAGAGATCTTGAGAGACGTTGAAGCCGCTGCAAGCCGATGGAATGAATTCTCGGAAGAGGCAGATATTCCCGCCAGCCTCGCAAAGGGTGCCCGGGCTGGTTTCCGGTTCTTCCTGAGTGCCTGATTTCCAAATAAGCATCGAAGATGTGCTGGAGCATCATGTTGAAGGCCATCACCGCCACAATTTCTGCGACGCCATGCATGGCTCGGCTTTTACCGAGTAGGTCAGGGCCTAAAACAAAAAACGCCCCGCCGGCTGCATGGCGGGGCGTCGTCCTGGTCGTCTACCCATCCTGCTATTCATTCGCCTCGGGCGGCAGGAAATCGACGTCATGCTCGGCAGAAATTCTCACCACGGCCTCAACGTCGGTCAGCTCATGCAGCTCGTCGAACAGCTCTTTCAGCTTCCCCGCTGGCGAGACCCAGAAGAGCGCTTTTGCCGGTTTGTCAGATTTGTTGAAATAGCCATGGGGGACGCCCTTGGGCATGCGCACAAGATCGCCCGCCTTGGCCTTGGTCCAGACGCCATCCAGTTTCAGATCCAGCACACCTTCCTGCACAAGGATGAACTCGTCCTGGGTTGGATGAATGTGCACCGGCACAAACTGGCCCGGCTCGGAATTGGTTTCAAAGGCAAAGGTCGTTTCGCACCATGCCTTGGTGTAGTAAGTCTGGCCAAGGATATTCAGCTTTGTTCCTTCGCCCTCTTTGGTGATGCCACCTTCTAATTCTGGCATTGTCTTTCCTCCCTTAAAAATTATCTTACCCTGCCTGATATTGCGGACAGGACGCCAAAAAGTCCCCATAGGCCTTATGGTCTGGATATCCGAATTGCTCGGCCAGTGGATTGGATCGCTTCGTTTTGCCAGCGCCCATATCTGTAAGCAGCTCATCGAAATGCTTGAAATGGAAAGGCGCAGAACACAGGCCGCCATAAATCTGCGCGGCGGGGCGCTCATGGCGTTTCCAGTGCAACATCATCTCGATATTGTCATTCATCGCAGCTGCATCGGGCTGATTGGCCAATTGCCCATCCGCATAGCGCACCAGCCAGTTTGCAATTAGTTCGGCAGACAGCACGGTGCAGAAGGAGGAATTGAAGCCAACAAAACCCATGTCCGGCAGATCAGGATTGACCGACAGTCGGTAGGCGCGATATTGCCCATCGGCCTCGATCAGCTTGTCCTTGAATTCCTGCGGCAGATAAGGCACGCCAAGCTTCCACCCAACCGCAAGGATCGAGACATCCGCCTCCACCTTTTCTCCGCCCGTCATATGGATGGTCTTGCCATCATAGTGATCATAGGTGCCTTCGATATTCTTGATCGTGCCTGCCTTCAGCCCCTCATAAAGCCCAGGGGTGACAATCGGAACGGAACAGGACACATCTCTCTCAATGGGAATTTTCGGCACCATCCCAAATTTCTTCATGCCGAGCTGAACCTTCAGCAAGGTCTCCAGACCCCGAAAATTCAACCAGACAAGCGGCTTGAAGATCGCCCCCAGAAGCTTCTGAAAAGCTGTTCGCCCCCACGCATTGAACTGCTGTTCCTGCGCGCGGATATAGAGCAGATGCTTGAAGTTGATCCCGCCGATGAAATAGGGCACCCGCCAGACCGGCTCCAGATAGACCCAATGCACCGATTTGGCCCCTTCATTGACGGCATTCACGGCAATATCCGTTGCGGATTTTGAGCCGCCCAGCACCACAACTCTCTTTCCTTCTACTGCGGACGGATCGACATATTCGGACGAATGCATCACCTCGCCACCCGCCGCTTCAAAGCCGTCCTGACCGGGATGACTGATGATATTCTTGTCCGAGAATTGCCCGGTTCCGACGACAACAAAGTCGAAATCCTCGGTCCAGCACTGACTGCCCGCTTCCAATGTCAGTGTCCAGCCGGGCTGGTTGTCGGCACGGCGATCCATGGACAAGACATTGGTATTGAGCTGAAACAACCGAGGCAGATCATGCTTCTTGGCGTAAGAGTGCAGATAGGCATGCACTTGCGGCCCCTTGGGCCATTCAGGATAATCATCCGGCATCGGATGATCGGTATAGCAATAGAGATCCTTGGGCGATTGCGTCTGAACGTCCGGATAGGAACGGCTGAGCTCCCAAACGCCTCCGAAATCATGGCTGCGCTCAAACCCGACGACACGGTGCCCCCGCTCGTCGAAAGCCTTGGCAGCGGCAAGGCCGGAGACCCCGCCACCGATGACAGCCACCTTTTTGCGCTTAATCATGCTGGCCCCTTTTATTCTGCGTCCGGTGCAGGTGGCAGGAAATCCACTTCATGCATCGCAGACAAACGGACCAGTTCTTCAGGATCCGTCACGCCATCCAGCGCACCAAACAGATCGAAGAGTTTTCGGGACGGGGCCACGCCAAACACACAGGTGGCGTCAGCGCCAGAGCGGTTGAAAATGCCGTGGGACTTGCCCATTGGCATGCGCACCAGATCACCCGGCCCTGCTTTATGGACCGTGACATTGCCCTCGTCATGGCCAAACTCGATCTCCAGATTGCCGCTCAGAACATTGATCCATTCATCCTGTGTGGGGTGAATATGCGGCGGCACAAAGGTGGTGTCGGGGATATAGGCATGCCAGACAAAAGCATTGGGGCTGTGAAGTTTCGGCGTATAGGTATGCCCCACCACATTCCAGGCCTTCTCTCCAATATGGCCATCACTCGGCGTAATTCCCTTGTCCATGTAACTCTCCTCTCTATGGTCTTCTTCTTATTTTCTCTTCAGAGCGCTCTGTCAGCCGCATCACCAGCCCTCTCCCCCTCCCAACCACCCGTTATCGTGCCATCAAAGGTGGTTGGGAGGGGGAGAGGGCTTGGCTCGGAACAGTCAGGCCCTGAAGCTTGAGGACAGTCTGATGGCAAATGCCCGGAAATCTTTATCCAGATTGCGAGTCAAAAAGCTTTAAGCTTGAAATATATTTCTTTTGCTATACGTTTTTTCCCTATGGTGAGCCGTGACACATTGCTAAAAGGGCACAATGTCTTGCAGACGCGCGAGCTGGATGAAGCACGCGCTGCGGTCGCCCAGCGCTATTGCGACCATCAATTGACCATGCTGTCAGGCAATGATGTCAAAGTGGTCTATAACCATGTCCGCGGAGAGCATATTTCGCTCAATGTGCTGGAATATGGGGCCGAGGTCGCCATCAATCCCGGCGAATTGCAAAATTTCTATCTGCTGCAACTGCCCCTGTCAGGACGCGCAAAAATCATCCATCGTGGCGAGGAAGTTTATGCCAACCCGCAGAGCGGAACGCTCCTTAACCCGGACCGCCCGACGGATATGATCTGGCAGCGCGACTGCCGCAAACTGATGGTGCAAATCGACCGGGCTTTTCTGAAGCAAATAGCCTATGAGGAAATCGGTGGCACCCTGCCGGGGCCAGTGCGCTTTGACCCGAAGGTGGATCTGAAAGGCCAAGCCGGGCGACGGTTGCTTGCCCTGTCGGTGACCGCTGCCCGCGCCATTGAAGCGGGCGATATTCTCTCCACCTCGCAGGATCTGAACCTGTTGGCGCTGGAGCGGCAATTGGCCGTGACAATGCTGGAGACCCAGCGCAGCAATATCTCTCATCTCTTGAAAGAGCGAGCTGATGTGAGCACCACGCATCTGCGCCGTGCGGTCGAATTCATTCGCGCAAATTATTACGACACGATCACGCTGGAAGACATCGCACAGGCAGCACAAGTGCATCACCGCACCTTGCAAACCGCATTTCGAGAACAGCTCCAGATGTCGCCAATGCTCTTCCTGCGCAATGTCCGTCTGGACAATGCCCGCTTCCACCTCCTGCAACGGCATAACCGGGCCAGCGTCTCCGAGATTGCCTATGATTGCGGCTACAGTCATCTCGGCCGCTTCTCCCGCGACTTCCGCGACCGCTTCGGACATGCCCCCAGCCAAACCCGCTGACCTCCCTCGACAGCCAAATTCTCGAAGTGTCATGTATGGCTCGGTCTTTGCGCAGTGCACAAGACTCAGATACCACTAATCTCAAACTGGTGCGCAATCTGCGCCCTATAAGGAGCTTACTTCATGTCCCAGACCACCACGTCCACGGGGCGAGCCGAATACCAATACCTCTGCTGATCCCCAATGCCTTTGCTTGCCTGAACAAAGAAACTTTATACTTGGAATCAATCAGCTCGATGCGCTCAGCAGATCGGTTTTGCTAAGCGACCCGCCTAAAAAAATCATTCTCAAGTGTCAGCTCCCCGATTTTGACATGAAAAGCTTCAACGTCAACTGGTTCCGGCTCAGGAGCTGCAGTAACTATCTCAAAAATATCACCAGTACCTTCAAGCAGGTGGTTCCACCATTAATTGATCTGGTTGGGGTGGAGCAGGTTCATCCCTAGATAGGTTTCAGGCCGTGACATAATTTAACCGGGCGAGTTGAAAATGGAGGCAAGCCCCCCACATTCAACGAGTATGAAATATCGGAGGTGGGACATGACAGCAAAATCTATTTTAGTGGGGGGATTTTTTGGGGGGCTTGCTGTGGCCCTTGCAATCACCATGTTACCTCGAGTTTGGAACCCTGATACGGATTATGGCCAAGACCTACCAAAGAAGAGTATTTTAGCCGCCCAAACCATCCAAAATATCGACCACCAATTCGGAGGTGCAACCACAAAAGGAATGGCCTTCATGGTCGTAAAAGATGGCCAGGTACTCTATGAGCGCGGAGAAACTGACCGGTTGATGAATGGCCATTCAACACGCAAAGCATTTCTTAGTTTGCTATACGGCATTGCTGTTGAGCAGGGCCTGATTGATCTCGATAAATCCTTGGCTGACTTGGCTATTGATGAAGCCACTCCACTAACGGATCAGGAAAAAACCGCAACCATCCGGGATTTGCTTATGGCGCGGTCTGGAATCTATTTGCCAGCCGAAGGTGAGCATGATGAACAGTTAACGCACCGCCCGAAACGAGAGCAGCACAAACCAGGGGAATATTTTTTCTACAACAATTTTGACTTCAATGCCTTGGGAACGATTTTCATACAGGAAACGGGGCAATCTATTGGGCATTTCATGACCGAAAACCTAGCCAAACCCTTGGGAATGCAAGATTTTAATGCAAATAACATCGTTATGGGCGATCCTTGGTTTATGCCAACAAATGGATCCTTGCATGACATGTATTACATGTATCTGAGCGCCCGTGATTTTGCCAAAATTGGTGCGATGGTCGCAAATAAAGGTGCATGGAATAACAGGCAGATTGTCCCGCGCAGCTGGATCGACATCAGTACCGCGCCGTTGAGCGATCTTTCTCTTAGCTCGGTTCCCTATAAACGATATACCGCGTCTGGCTATGTCTGGATGATTGATGAAGATAAGAAAACCATTTGGACCGATGGCTATGGTGGTCACTTTATGTTGATCGATATGGAACGCAATCTGACAATAATCGAACGTAATTTCACAGGTAATTCTCTTCTTAGTACCGGAATATGGTTGATGAACCCAAACCGTTTAGGCCCTGGAGCGGAAAAGGTCCTTGCTACGCATAATATTCTTGTTAAGGCTCTGGATCAGTAGTCGATTTGCCAATGCAAATAGCCAGAGCCCCTAAATATAATATCTATAAGTGCAGAACAATATGCATGATCGAATGTTGTCACAAAAGCGTCTCCGCTTTGTTCCTTGCGTCAAAGCAACTAACGATTGAATATGTTTATTCGATGTAGTGATCACTCGACGAAATTACAACGATCAGGTGCCAACAGACTTCATTCAGGAAACCATGTGTGGTTCACCCCTTTTGGAGTGAACCAAAACAAAAAGCCCAGCCGTGCTGCTCAGCAGTCGTCATCGTCGCAACTTGAACACATCGCTGCAGGATGGTCTAACACGCGCATGTATGAAACCGGAGTGTGAAACTTGGAAGCCGACTTTCTGATTGTTCTGTTCGTCCCGCCGCTCATCGCTCTGGCCTGCAGTTTTTATGCAAAAAGCCGCGCGGCCTTCTGGATCTTGCGGACAGGATCCATCTGGTATCTGGTCACCGCGCTGATCCTGCTCATGGTCGAGAATGATTGCAGCAGCAATTATTTCTCTTACAGAAATTGCCAGACGATCCCGGACAGCGTGATTGAAATTTATAGCGCCTTCTACATTCTCAACCTCCTATCCTACGCCTTCATAGCCCCGGCCCTTGCGCTCATCGCGCTGGGCCTGGAGATCTATCACCGGCGCAAACAAGCGAGCGATGACACCTCGGCAAGCGAGACAGAGCCAGCCAGTTAAGCGTCTGGCTGGTCAGGCTCAGTCACTTCAAGTGTCCTGACCAATATCCGCAATCGCGCCCGCAGTCGGGGCGCCGAGACCGCCGCCTATATCGAAGAAATGTTCGCCATCGGCCACGACGACGCCAACCGCGCCGTCTTCGCCCAGCATGGCCCGGACGAGCCAAACACCGTCGGCATAGCCCTACGCGCCGATAAAAAGATCGTCGACAAAATCACCAAAGGCGCCAAGATGCATGGGTAGGTATAGATGGCCTAACATCCAAGGCATACCTCAAATTAACTGGGAACTGCATATTAAGGCATATACAAGCAAAAATTATCTCAGATAGAATTGAGATTGTGAGGAAAAAATGTGCCTGAGTGTTTACCTTGGATCTCACAGAGCTCTTGAAACAATGGATGTTCCGGACGGATCACTGGGTATCGAGCAAGCGATCTGGACCCCACCACCCTTGAAGACGTTTCCTTTTATTTATTATCTTGGCGAAAAAGCAACAGGAGCCCTTTTGGGGTGCTCTTGTTTGCTGGCGCAAAGCGTGACTTGGAACGAGAGAGGACCAAGCATCCATATGGACAATTCGTTAGACCACAATAATCTTTGTCCCTTTGCAACTCTCCGATCCTACGTTCTATCTGCATTGCAGAGTAACAAACAGGTGGCCTTGGTATGCGACGATTCTGGTGGAATAGAGCAAACATGTGAAAGTGATGACTACGATCACTCCATTATTAGCATCGACATGATTTCATCTGAAAGTTACTTATTTGCCGACCCAATTGGCTCATTTCCATGGCGCGTTTTTTACATAGCTGTGCCCGGAAACCAGGTCTGAAACCGGAACCTTCAAAAAACCCTCATTGAGTAATAGAAAACACTTCTATAGCTCATAAATATGTTATAAATGAGTAATAGAAAAGGATCCTATAGCTCATGGCGTGGAATTGGCAAAAATCGGAATGGCCTCACTTTCGCTGGGACAAAGCCGCTCTTGAAGAGTTGGAGGCGCGGTTTTTGCACCAGTCGGGCATATTGCTTGGCACGCTCAAACATATGAACGATGAGCAAAAGCAAGGCCTGACGATCGAACTCATTTCGACCGAAGCCATGAAAACATCCGAGATTGAGGGAGAACTCCTTAACAGAGAGTCTGTTCAATCGTCTATTCGACGCAATTTTGGCCTGGCTCCTACACAGACCAAAACAAGCCCAGCCGAGCAAGGCATTGCCGATATGATGATCGATCTCTATCAGAATTTCGATCATGCCTTATCCCATGAAGCTCTGCATGCATGGCATAAGATGCTGACGATGGGGCGACGCGATCTGCGCGATATTGGCACCTATCGTACCCATGAAGAGCCGATGCAGGTTGTTTCAAGTTCCTTGCATGAGCCTGAAGTCCATTTTGAAGCGCCCCCTTCTGCACAGATGAATGCAGAAATGGATCAGTTTATCGACTGGTTTAATCATAGCAATAAACTGCCCGCCCTAACGCGCTGCGGCCTTGCTCATTTATATTTTGTCTGCATTCATCCTTATGAGGATGGCAATGGCCGTATTGGGAGGGCGATTGCAGAAAAGGCACTTTCGCAAACTCTCAAGCAGCCGACATTGCTTGCACTCTCACAAACCATTCAGAAGAACCGCAAAGCCTATTATCGCCACCTTGAAATCAATAACAAGGAACTGACAGTCACGGACTGGCTGGTTTATTTCGCGCAAACAATTCTCGAAGCACAAGAAACCTCACAAACCTTGATCGAGTTTTTGCTGGCAAAAACACGCCTCTATGATCGGCTACGCGATCAGCTGAACCCAAGGCAAGCCAAAGCCATTGCCCGCATGTTCCGTGAAGGCCCAGATGGCTTCACGGGCGGTTTGAGCGCCGAGAACTACATCACCATTACCGACACAACACGGGCAACAGCAACGCGTGATTTAAAGGATCTGGTCGAGAAAGGTGCGCTGAAACGCACCGGAGAGCTCAGATATACACGCTATTGGCTGAACATAGAGGAAGGCTCTCGGTAAAGATCGTTTACATTCAGACCCTCTGCAAAACTCGCTCGGCCCATCACTTCCACCTTCCAAATCCACCCCAAATGCATCACAATGGCCGGTCTAAGCGAATGCCCGATTGAAAAATGTCCGCTTGAGATTTTTCGGTTGCATGTCCAGCCCTCTCCCCTCTGCAGCCCGCCCAAAAGGGTACCTGCACGGGTGGGATGCAGAGGAAAGAGGGCTTGGTCAAGGATCTTAGGGCAAGCAAAAAACTACAGGACATTAGACAATGAATACAGCCGTGGATGCCTCCATTCCTTCTTCGATTGCCGGTGATATTGGCTGTCAGCCAAAGCAGGTGATTGCGGCAATTGAGCTGATTGATAATGGCGACACCATTCCTTTCATTGCGCGCTATCGAAAGGAAGTGACCGGCGGGCTGGATGATGTGCAGCTGCGCAAGCTTGATGAGCGGCTGACCTATTTGCGCGACTTTGCCAAGCGCCGCGAAAGCGTGCAAAAAGCGATTGCAGAGCAAGGCAAGCTGACCGACGATATTCTGGAGCGCCTGCGCAAAGCCACCACCAAGGCAGAGCTGGAAGACATTCACGCACCTTTCCGCAAGAAGCTGAAAACCCGTGCCCAGAAAGCCATCGATAACGGCCTGCTGCCTTTGGCCGATGCCATTCTGGCACAATCCAATCGCGACCCGGAAGGACTGGCACAATCCTATCTGAGCGAAGCGGTGGCTGACGTGAAAGCCGCGCTGACCGGCGTGCGCGATATCCTGTCCGAGCGCTTTTCCTTACACCCCGACACCGCCGCCAAGCTGCGCCCCGTTGCCAAACGCACCGCCATGCTGAAAGCAAAAATCGCGAAAGGCAAGGAAACAGAAGGGCAAAAGTTCGCTGACTATTTCGACCATAGCGAGAGCTGGGCCAAAGCCCCCGGCCACCGGGTGCTGGCCATGCTGCGCGGCGAAGAAGCAGGCTTCCTGTCCTTTGGCATCGATATCGAGGAAGACGCTGCCCTCTTTGCCAAAAACACCATCAGTAATGACAATAGAGTGCCAAGAGGCAACAGCTTTTTGGAGCAGGTGGTCGACTGGACCTGGAAGAACAAATTCTCCAAACGGCTGGTTTCCGAGATGACGACCGAGGTCCGCGAACGGGCCGAGAAGGAAGCCATCGAGGTCTTTGTCACCAATCTCAAGGCCCTTCTGATGGCCGCCCCCGCCGGCATGAAAACCACCATGGGGCTGGATCCCGGCATCCGCACCGGCGTGAAGGTGGCGATTGTCGATGCAACGGGCAAGCTGTTGGCCACCAGCACGGTCTATCCCTTCCCGCCGCGCAAGGATGTGCAAGGCACCATGGCCGAGCTCGGCGCGCTGATCAGACGCCACAATGTGGAACTGGTCGCCATTGGCAATGGCACCGGCTCGCGCGAGACCGATGCCCTGATGGGAGATCTGATCAAAGAGCTGGCTGGCAACAAGCCGACCAAGCTGGTGGTCAGCGAGGCGGGCGCGTCCGTCTATTCGGCGTCCGAATTCGCCTCCCGCGAATTCCCCAACCTCGATGTGTCCTTGCGCGGTGCGGTCTCCATTGCCCGCCGCCTGCAAGATCCACTGGCCGAGCTGGTTAAGATCGACCCCAAGGCCATTGGCGTTGGCCAATATCAGCATGATGTGGACCAGTCCCGTCTGGCCAAGGCGCTGGCCGGAGCCGTGGAAGATGTGGTGAATTCGGTCGGCGTGGATGTGAACACCGCCTCCCCGGCGCTGCTGTCTTATGTGGCGGGCGTCGGCCCGGCTTTGGCCGAGTCCATCGTCAATTATCGCGATGCCAATGGCATCTTCAACAAGCGCACGCAGCTGAAGTCAGTGCCAAAGCTTGGGCCCCGCGCCTTCTCGCAATGCGCCGGTTTCCTGCGCATCAATGGCGGGGCAGAGCCGCTGGATGCCTCTGCCGTACATCCGGAAGCCTATAAGGTCGCCAAGCAGATTGTGGCCGATTGTGGCCGCGATTTGCGTGACATCATGGGCGATGCCAACAGCCTGCAAGGGGTTGCTCCCGAACGCTTCGTGACCGAGACATTCGGCATCCCCACCATCAAGGATATTCTGGACGAGCTGCGAAAACCCGGCCGTGACCCGCGCCCGGAATTCAAGACCGCCAGCTTCAAGGAAGGCGTCAATGAAATCTCCGACCTGCTGCCCGGCATGCGACTGGAAGGCACGGTCACCAATGTCGCCGCCTTCGGGGCCTTCGTCGATATCGGCGTGCATCAGGATGGTCTGGTGCATATCTCGCAACTGGCAGACAAGTTCGTCGATGACCCATCAAAGATCGTCAAGGCAGGTCAGGTGGTGCGGGTGGTCGTCATCTCGGTCGATGAAAAAGCCAAGCGCATTGGCCTGTCCATGAAATCCAACCCCGAGATTGGCGAGCAATCCCGCGGTGGCAGAGGTGGACCAAGAGGTGACCAAAGAGGCAGTCACAAGCCATCGCACCGCCCAAAGGAAAAGCCCAAAGGCATGAGCCAATTGGGCGAGGCCCTGGCCAGGAAATATCGCAAATAGGGCAGATGAAATAGAGCGCGTCCTGCAAATCGTTTCAAGTTTTTGCAGGGCGCGCTGTTGCATCCTCACTCAAGCAAAAGGGTGGAACCACTCGATAGCACATCCAATGGCAACGCGCCGTGTTCATTTTTCGCCATCAACTTTGCAATGGGTTCAAGATACAAATCATAGGTCGTGTGATGAATGGCCAGGACTTGCGCGGGTTTGATGGCCGCGGCGAAAGGCAACAGGTCCTCGGCCTCCATGCTGATCTTTCCCAATGGCCCGGTGGTACCGACCCCGCCCATATGGGCAACCATCAGGTCCGGAATACCCATGGCAGATGTCGTCTCAATAACCTGTTTGGTACCAAAGCTATCGCCGGTCCAATAGAGGGAGCGCATCCAGTCCCCTTGTGAGAAGGAGATCCAATAGCCATTCCCCTTGCCCAGAATTTTTGCGATCTCCGGCGTCTCGGAATGGAAGGCTGGCAAAGCAGTGATCTCGACCTTGCCATTGCCAGCGGCAAAGCTCCGCACCTCTCCCCAATCCAGCGGATCAAGCGCAGTAAAGCCCATATCGTTGATCTTCTTCACATCAAAGGGCGGCAGGATGAAGGGCACATCCTTTGACAATTCCCGCGCAGCCCTCTGATCGAAATGATCCTCATGTGCATGACTGAGAATGACATGATCCGGCACTTTCAGTTTGGCACGTCGCAATGGTGTTCTGCGCCCATGCGGTTTGACATTGGGCCCCTTTGCAAGATCAAACATCTCATTGGGGTCACCCATGACAAAGGCTTCTTCCCCTTCGCCAAAACAGGGGTCGGTCAGGAAGGTAAGGCCATTGAATTCGAGTTGCATGGTTGACGCGCCATGCCACATCACTTTGATCAGGGGAGTGGAAGAGGAAGCTGCCCCTGCCTTGGCAGAGCCAACACTGCCCCCCAGAACAATGGCACCCCCGGCACTTTTGAGAAATGATCGACGATCCATCCGACTGCCTTTCATGGTTGAGTTAAACATTTGCTTGACAGATGTAGCAGTCAGCTTTAAGCGAATAAATCAGCCAATATTGAATTCAGTAGCCAATAAAGCTGGATAATATGAATCTGTTACAGATCGAAACCTTCCTCGAAGTGGCCAAAGCTGGCAGCTTCGCCGCCGCAAGCAGGCGCATGTCGCTGCCATCCTCCACCGTAAGCGCACGCATAAAGGCCTTGGAGGATCGGCTTGGTGTCACGCTCTTTCGCAGAACGACCCGCAAGGTGGCGCTGACCAGCGACGGGCAGCATCATTTCGAGATCTACAACGAAGCATTCGAACTCATCTCCAGTTTGGAAGCACGCTCTGTGCGCTCAGAAGACTTGACCGGACACATAAGACTGACAGTTCCAGTCGATTTCTCCATGCCGCGCCTGGCACGCATGCTGGGCAACTTCTCAAATCTTCACCCATCGTTGAAGCTCGACATCATCGTCACTGACGCGGTTCTGGATTTTGTAGATCACAATATCGATATCGCCCTGCGCGGCCGCGCACCGGGAACCGACAGTCTCATTTGCCGCCAATTGGGTCAGGAGAAACTCGGCTTTTTCGCAAGCCCCGACTATATCGCCAAACGGGGCGCAAAGCTGATGGAGGCAAATTTCGAAGGGTGCACGCTATTTGACCCATTCTTGCAGGCGCACAAATGCGGTGATCTGACAAAGAAAAGCGTGCCTTCCTTGCTTCAAACAGAAAGCAAGGAGCTGAGCAAGGCGATGGCGGTTCAATCGCAAGGGATTGCTCTTCTTGCACAATCCCTTTGTGAAAATGAGGTGCAATCTGGTGAACTTGTCGAGCTGCCCTGCGAAGGAACCCTGCCCGACCTGCCGTTATATCTGGTGATGCCAAGCAAGCGACTTGTTCCCCAGCGGGTCAGGGCTCTGATAGACCATCTGGTAAAGCAAAACCGCATCGAGCCACATGATCCTGCCAAGGAAGCAATGGAGTGAGGCGACGGAGTTAAGCAACGAAATGAGGCGACGAAAGGATTCATAAGAACCTGCATCTTCTTTCCAAGGCGCAGGCTTTTTTCATTCTGTCAGGATCAAATCTCTATGCGCCCTCACCCATGGCCAAAAAGGCCTGATGGGTCTCGATATAGGCCGGGCGCTCGCGAATGCGCCCGATATAGGCGGCCACCTTAGGCGAGGCTTCGAACAGTTTGAAGGTCATGGAGAAATCCAAAAGCCCGCCATAGACCACATCGGCGGCGCTGAATTGATCACCCAGAATCCAGCCACTCTCCGGCGTCATGGCTTCGATGCTATCCATCACCCGAGCCATATCGCCCCATCCGGCCGTGCTTGGCTTTGGATGTTCGAACCCGGCAGCGGCCAAGGTAAAGGCAGGCTCGACCGTGCTACCCGCAAAGAAGAGATAGCGATAGTAAGGCCCGCGCAAAGGAGATCCCGCCTCCGGTGCCAAGCCTTTTTCCGGATATTTATCGGCCAGATAGGCGCAAATGGCAGGCAGCTCTGTCACCACCGTCTCGCCATCCACCAGCACCGGCACCTTGCCCATGGGGTTCAGGCTGCGAAAGCCCGCCTCTTCATTCTCGCCTGCATCAAAATCGATGATGACCTGCTCGCAGGGGACATCCAGCTCTTTCAGCATCCAGTTGGTGGTGATGCCTCTGCTCATGGGATGGAAATAATGCTTCATGATCAAAAATCCTTTGTGCCAATTCTCGTTGATCCTATCACAAGCCCGTCACAGGCTCTTCTGACACGCAGCTATATTGATAAATATGCCGTTATTTGGCACATTAAAATGCATGATCAAAAATGATCTGAACCTGAGAGCTTGATTTAAAAGTCCTGGCCGGCCCTCTCCCCCTCCCAAACCGCCCACAAGGGTACCATATCGGGTGGTTGGGAGGGGGAGAGGGCTGGTGATGCGGCCAACAGCGCGCTCCCGAAAAGTTGCAGACTTTTCGGATAAGAATTCGCTCCTAAAAGTCTCGATGAGAGACTTTTAAATCGGGCACTGACATCGAAATGGCAAAAGGATCACGATGCAGACATCGTTTGATAAACGAATGGAGAGACGCACCCGCCTGCTCGGTCTGCTACGATCAGAAGAGCATTGGACGAGTACGGACTTGCGTGAGCAATTGGGCATCAGCCAGCGCACCCTGATGCGCGAACTGTCCGATCTGCGCGATGCAGGCTATCCCATAGACTCTGATCGGGGCCGTGGCGGCGGCATCCGCCTCAACGGACGCTGGGGGATCGAGCGGCTGAACCTCAGCCATCAGGAAGTGGTGGAACTGATCCTCGCACTAGCCGTGATGGAAAATCTGCAATCCCCCCTGCTCACCGGCAATCTGAAAGCCATCCGCCAAAAGCTGTTTCAGGCCTTCCCGCAAGAGCAACGCAGCAAGGTCAATGACTTGCGCAAACGCATCCTGATCGGCAACAAGGCCTCAAAGAATGTCGCCTCATTTTACAAGACCCCTGACACATCCCTGTCAGAGACCATGGCCTCCGCCTTCCTGCAACAGCAATGTCTGGAAATCGACTATCTGTCAGAGGCTTACAAACGCACCACCCGCGTGATCGAGCCGCACTATATCCTGCTCAATTGGCCCGCCTGGTACATCATCGCCTGGGACCATCTGCGAACCACCACCCGAACCTTCCGAATAGACCGCATCAAGAAAACCGCCCAACTTGATGAGAGCTTCGCACTACGTCCCAAGACCCAGTTCCATGACATCTTCGCAGACTATTTCGAAGCGATTTAGGGGTGAGTAGGATGTCTGCTTTGCGGGACAAAACTGCCGTTGCTCGTTGGATTTATTTTTCAGTTTGCGACAGAAAGAATTGGAGAAACATAGAATTTCGGTCCAGTTTTGCACAAAATATTAAACCAAGTACATCTATGCTGGCAATCGCCTCAATTTGTGTGGTTGTTTTTGTGTGCGAAAATAGGGGGTCCATTTTTGGGGATCATTATCCGACTTATACTGGTCTTTACCGTCATTTATGCTGCTGCGTTAGTCGTGGGTATTGGTTTGCTGATTGTGCTGCTCAGATCCTTCGAAGGTTATCTCGATCCGGGAAACATGGAGATCGCCAAAAGCATCGCCAACGTACTTGGGCTCATATTAATGTTGGTAGCGGCTGCAACAGCGTGCTCTTGGAAAACAATGTCCCGGCTCGGTGTTGTTTTAGGTCCCTTGAGTATTCGGGATTCCGTCAAGCGAAACATTTGGCCAATATCACTTAGCCTTTCGGCTATTGGCACAACTATTGTGCTCGTGTTGTATGTCGCCGCAGCGAAATATTTCACTGGAAATTTGATGTTTCCTGGAGTGCTAAGATTGCTGGTCCTGTTCGCAATTCATGCGTATTTAATACATTTTACTCTCTCCCAACCGTTGAAAAAGTCGATCCAATTTGAATAGCACCCCGAATGATACTTCGGAGTTTTCCGTTTATGATGGAAGCAAGATACTCAAAGATACGATGCGCTCTTTGGGCTACAGCAAAGCTATGGCTGAACTTGGGGTTTGGTCTGCACTTTGGTTGGAAGCACGCTGCATATCAGGCATCACCAAACTCATTGTTTATCTTTGCTTAGTTAAAGATATTCCCTTTAAAGAGCTGAAGCCAAAAATTGACGATGAATTCGGACTTACAGGTACTTGCCCATTTATGCTGTCTGAAATGTTGGTTCATTTTTCGGATAGATGGGAACCTAACGGTGGAGTTGTCTGCGGCGCTCCGGCGGAAGCAAATCTTGCTATGGCGTCACTTGCTGATTGGGCTGCGTTGCGAGGAAAATCGTTGCGCCTGACGCACTTGAATTACAAAGCACTCTATTCAAAAAACGGGTTTGAATTCGAGACTCATGATTTGAGTATGTTCGGTTGGATTGATACTGACAAAACTGTGCTGATGCAGCTCGAGTTGTGCGAAGATCAGCCTTCAGATGGTTGGCGTAAAATACAGAGCATCAAACTACCCAAAAAGCGATTGCAGAATAACGGCATACTTGATCTGAGCTAGCTGTCAGGTCTTCGATGCGCTTATCGAACTCAAGTCTCTTTAACACCTAAACTGGCCGGCAAGTGACAAAAATCAAAGTCTTTGTTGGGCTCGAAGCAGACATCCCCTCGATAACTCAAGGCCAGATTTGACAAACTAATGGGTCATCGGAAGCACAGATCAGACGCTCAAAAGATACTCTTCAATCCCACCCCCAATTGCCTACAACCTATGACATAGATATATTTCCGACCCAAAGTCATAAATACGCAGGAGCAGAGCGATGACTAACCCGGTCTTCTATTTTGAGATACCGGTCACAGATATGGATCGTGCCGTTGCTTTCTATGAGGGTGTTTTCGGGTTCAACCTCAAACGAAAGGTCGTTGATGGATATGAGATGGCCCTCTTTCCCCGTGCAGATGGCAAAGCCGGTGCCAGCGGGGCCTTGGCGAAGGGCGATGCTTATACGCCGTCTCATGCCGGATGCATCATCTATTTTGACGTAGAGGATATCGACGAAACACTGGCCCAAGCAAAGAACGCGGGAGCGGCCATTCTTTACCCCAAAAAAGACATTGGTGAAGGCGGTTGGGTGGCCGAGATCGAAGACAGTGAAGGCAACCGCATAGCGCTGAATGCCTTCAAGGCTTAATCCATGCCCCCATACTGCGACGAGGAATTGAGGCTTCCAATTTAAACTCCGTTGAACAATATGTGTATTTAAGAAGTTTGGGGTTGATTGAACGGCTCGTTGCAGCCTCTAATTGGAGAGGTCACTATCAATCAGATCGCAACCATGGTGCGAACGGGCTCGGCTTTGAAAAAAATCATCAGTACATTTCTGACGGTTGTTCTGCTGTTTGTCGTCTTCGCACGGCCTCCGGGTATCATGTTGAGCAATGATGCCGACGGTCTGACCTTCGAGATTTGTACCGCCTACGGCATTCAGCTCATCACGCTTCCGTCTGAAGATGGAGAGCCTGTCGAGCCAGTTGATACGGCTTGTGCATTCTTTGCTGCTCAGAGCGCGGCCGTGCTGGATGCTGTGCCATCGCTTCAGGAAAAGAAACTCAATTGGCAATTCTGGGCGCATTTCCCTCAGCATGAAATCGCGATCAAACGGCGCGCCCAAAACTCCAATCTGACCAGAGGGCCTCCTTTGTCGAGTTGAACTCACACTTTACAATTCAACTCACTTTGAGGCTCATCACGATGACCAAATATCAGTTTGCGGCCCGCGCGACCGCAGCAGTGCTTTGTGCGCTGCCCCTTTTCGCTGTTCCTGCTGTTGCAGAAACCCACCTGACCATTGCAGTCAAGTCAGACCGTTACAGCATCGCAGACAACAAGTTCACCTTCACCACCAACCGCCCCGCAGGTCAGATTGCCGAAACGGCGGTCATGCCGGATGCCAACTTCAATCCGTCTCCGCTTCTGTTCAAGGATTGGGCCTTCAAAGACGGCACCTACACGGTTACCTTGCAGGATGGTGTGACATTCTCCGACGGCAGTGCGTTCAATGCTGACAATGCCATTGCATCGCTCAAGCTGTATGACAAGAACAAATCCGACTTTCTTCAGCTCGATCAGGAAAGCTTCAAGAAACTGGGTGATCATCAGATCTCGTTCCGCTCCGAAGTGGGCTCAGCCCTTGTCATTGAAAACATGACCCATCGTGGCACATCTCTATTCCTGCCGACCGAGACCATGGCCAAGAACCCAATCGGTACAGGGCCTTATCTGCTCGAAAGCTATGAGCCGAAGAAGCAGATCACGGTCAAGCGCAATCCCGATTATTGGGGCAAAGCTCCGAAGATCGACAAGATCACCTATCGCTTCATCAGCGATGAAAATGCGCGCCTTTTGGCCCTGCAAAATGGTGAGGTTGATATCATCGGCGAAGTGACCCCGCAGATGATGCTTTCCATGCCGCAGGATGGCTCCGTGGTTCTGCATGAAAGCCGCCCGATCCGCTATGCAGCGCTGATGTTCAACATGTTGGATAAGGCTCCTTATAATATCACCAGCGACATCAAGGTTCGTCAGGCTCTTGCCTGGGCCATTGATCGTGACACCCTGGCCAAGGTTCTTTATGGCGGCAAGGGGAAACCTGCCAAGACGATCCTGCCTGGCTGGATGTTCGATCTGGGTGATGACCACGCGGATGGTTTCGGGTTTGATCTGAAAAAGGCTAATGTCCTTCTGGATGAAGCGGGTTGGAAAAAGGGCTCGGACGGGATCCGCGAGAAAGATGGGCGTAAAATGAAGTTGCGTCTGGTCGCGGCTTATCCAAACGTCTCCACTGTGAAGCCAATGCCGGAAATGCTCGACCAGATGTTTGCAGCGGTTGGTGCAGAGATCGAGATCATCGAAGTGGATGATAGCGGTGTCTATTACGACAGCTATTTCGATCATGGCCAGGCGGACATGTATCTGGAATATGCGTCCAATAACAATACGGACCCGACCTATCTGCTCAACAATGTCTTCACCACCCATAGCCCATGGGGTTACGACACCACCGCACCCGGTGGCAATGTCGATGAGCTGGCAAAAAAATCCCGGGTGGCAGCCACACGTGAAGAAGCGATCGATCTGGTGCGTCAGGCTTACAAGGCCATCGTGGATGAGCATACCTCAACCGTGCCCATTCTTTTGGTTCCAAACTTCACACTGTCCCGTCCGGGTGTGACAGTTCCCATGTCCGAATATGCCGATTGGATCGGTTATGGCGATGTGATCCTTGAGAAATAAGAGCGAGGGGGCGGCCGCAAGGTCGCCTTGCCTTTGTTATGTTCAGATTTTTTCTCAACCGATTTGGCGCGACATTGCCAACACTGCTGGGCATGTCTTTTGTCGCTTTTGCAATTGTCACACTGGCTCCGGGTGATCCGGTCCAGATGGAATTGCGCGCCATGGGCGTTGTGCCCAAGCCGGAAGACATTGCTGCCATCAAGGCGGAATATGGCTTGGACAAGCCGTTTTTGGCGCGTTACATCCACTGGCTCTGGCGGGCTGTGCAACTGGATTTTGGCACATCCATTGCGACCGGGCGCAGCGTGATCGAGGAAATCGGCCTCTATTTGCCTGCCACCTTGATGCTGGCAATCTCATCGCTTGTCGGGTCCATTGTCATTTCGCTTTTTCTTGGTGCTCTTGCCATCATGGGGAACCGCCTCACGGCGTCGCTTTTGCGAGCTATCACCATCTTGCTAGTCTCCATTCCTTCCTTCTGGCTTGCCCTGATTTTGATCCATGTCTTCATTCTCGATCTTGGCTGGTCTCGTCTGGTCGGTGAAGGGGATCTGAGTGATCTGATCCTGCCGGCCTTGACGCTCAGTCTTGGGGCTGGTGCGTCCCTTGGCAGGCTGGTCTATGAACGGGTGAGAGCCGAAGCATGTGAGGATTATGTCCGCCTTGCAATTGCCAAGGGGATCAGTCCTCTGGGCATCCTGATCAGTCATATCGCTCCCCGTATCATAGGGCCGCTCGTCACCGTCTGGGCCACGACACTTGGCTGGATGCTGGGCGGCGCGGTGATTGTTGAAAGCATCTTTGGTTGGCCCGGCCTCGGGCAGCTCATATTGCAAGCCATTGGCCAGCGAGACTATCCGGTCATTCAGGGCTATCTGGTTCTGATGGGACTGGTCTTTGTCACCACATCCCTTATCGCCGATCTCGTGGTGGTTGTTGCCGATCCCCAATTGCGACGGAGGCTGCATCGTGACTGAGAGCACATTTGACCATCCTCTGAAAAGGCGTCGGCTTCTGTCGTGGTTCGCGTTCTCGTCGGGCCAGACAAGCTTCCTGTTGGGCGTGCTCATGCTCACCAGCATCTGTCTTTTGGCCATTGTGCCGAGCCTGCTCAGCCTTCCAAAGCCAGAGGCCATGGATTTGCTTGCGCGCCTGTCGCCACCGTCCGAGGCCCATCTCTTTGGAACAGATCATTTGGGGCGTGATCAGCTGGCCCGGCTTCTTGCTGCAATTCCGATCAGCCTTGGCGCAGCAGCCCAAACCATGGGCATCATTCTGGCTATTGCCTTGCCTTGGGGGCTCATCGCTGGTCTTGGCAGTCCGCGTCTTGATATGGTCATGATGCGCCTCTCAGACATCATCATGGCTTTCCCAACGCTGGTGCTGGCGCTTGCTGTTATCGGGTTCATGGGAGCATCACTGGAAGCTTCCATTCTTGGAGTGGCTGCAGCCTGGTGGCCCAGCAATGCGCGCTTGATACGGGCTTTGGTGTTGTCCGCCAAGGAACGTGATTTTGTCCGCGCTGCCCATATGGCAGGCGCATCGCGGTCCCGGCTGGTTTTTCGTCATATCCTGCCGCAAATCTTACCGCCTCTGGCCGTGATGATCTCGTTGGAAACGGCTTCTGTCCTCTTGGCGCTGTCCTCGCTCAGTTTTCTGGGCATCGGAGCACAGCCGCCAACGCCGGAATGGGGGGCGATGCTGAATGAGGCGCGTCCGTTCTTTGCGCAGGCACCTCACATGCTGCTTGCACCCGGCATTGCTGTTGTCATGACTGTGCTGGCTTTCAATCTGGTTGGTGAAGGGCTGCGGGACCTATTGGACAAAAGGGAGCCGTTCCGATGGTAAATGTTCTCTCAGTCTCCGGGCTCAAGGTCACATGCGCAGATGACAAGGCCCTTCTCAACCATATCTCCCTTGATGTGACAAAAGGTGAGCGCATAGGTCTGGTTGGCACCAGCGGTTCGGGCAAGTCGCTGACAGCAGCTGCGCTTTGCGGATTGCTGCGGCCCCCGCTTGCGGCTTGCGTCGATCACTTGGACATAGATGGGTCTGAAATGCGCCGTGCGAGCAGTCGTGATTGGCGGCGTCTTCGCGGCAAAAAGATCTTTCAAATTTTCCAAAGTCCAGCCTCGGCTTTGACACCGGGTCGCCGGATTGGACCGCAACTGAAAGAATGCTGCAAACAGGTCGGCGCGCCCATTGAGACCGCGAATTTGGCACTGGAGCGGGTCAAGCTCTCATGTGATGTCATGGGTCAGTTTCCCTATCAGCTCTCAGGCGGCATGAAGCAACGGGTTCTGATCGTCATGGCGCTCATCCTGCGCCCGACCATTCTGATCGCCGATGAGCCGACAACCGGATTGGATGTCTTGACAGAAGCGGACATTCTGGCCGCGCTGAGCGAGATGCTGGATGAGACCGGATCGGCACTGATCTTCATCAGCCACGATTTGCGGGCCGTGTCTCAAGTTGCCAATCGTGTTTTGGTCATGGAAGCTGGAGCCATCGTGGAGGATTGCCCTGTGACAGAGTTGAACCAATCCGTGGCCCCTGCTGCTCGCGAACTTGCAGGGGCAGCCAAAGCGCTGGAAGCAATATGCTAGAGGTGAGACATCTGACCAAGACCTACCATGGTCGCTCAATCTTCAAAGATGTTCGTCTGTCCATCAAACAGGGGGAAGTGGTCGGCCTCATCGGACGATCTGGTATTGGAAAATCCACCTTGGCGCGGTGTCTGGTGGGATTGGAGCAGCCCGACAATGGTGTCTTTGCACTTGACGGTCAGGCTTTTGAACCCGGAACAGCCAATGCCCGGCAGGATATTCAATATCTCTGGCAAGATGCCAGCCAGTCTCTCAGTCCATATTTGACAGCCCATGCCTCCCTCATGGAAACCTTGAACGGTTTTTCCATCGGTGCCAAAGAAGAGCGTTTCCAAAAGGCAAGAGGGCTGCTTTCTGATCTTGGCATTTCACCAGACATGCAAGCGCGTCGCCCCCATGCGCTTTCTGGCGGACAATGTCAGCGTGTTGCCCTTGCTCGTGCCTTGGCTGCGGAACCCAAGCTTCTTATTCTGGACGAACCGCTCTCGGCACTGGATCTGATCACGCAGAACAGGACGGTGGACTTGTTGAAACGGCTGCATGTCGAACGCAATCTGACCATGCTGATCGTGAGTCATGATCTGGCTCCACTTCAAAAAATGTCGAACCGCATCCTGCTTTTGCAACAAGAGGGTATAGTAGAGCGGGAAGCGGTCCAGCAGTTCCTAGGCCGCGTTGAGTGAATGTCCATAAAGGCTCAAAGCAGTTTTTCTCCAATCAAGAGGTGCTTCTAACTGCAACAGCCTTTGGAAGAAGACTGCGAACTCTCCATCGAAGGCTCTGTAGCTTTGCTGTTGCAACCACAGCCCGCCTCGCCAGCAACCTTTGCATCGGCATCCTTTGCGCAGCACGCGTCGACACCGTTCGGTGCTGGCCCACCGCAACAGCCTTGTTCGGGAACTTGAGCTTCGAAATCATTCTCATCCTTGGAAAGCTGCGACTGTGGAGCGCAGCAAGATACCGTCTTTTCGGTTTGCTTCCCTCTCATTGCGGGTTTGCATTGCGCTTGAATGGTTCGCAATTTTAGCAAGGCAGCACCATCGACGAATTCCGGCGCCATCGGCTCAAATATCTGCAGTCCCCTATTGCCGTGAGAAAATTCGATCCGAAGCGGGCTGTCTTCAAGGCCTTTGATAGAACGAACGCTTTGTTCAAGTATGCTTGCAAACTTCCCGACGGGCATATGATCTCTGCCTTGACCATCAAGAAGTTGAAGGATGGTTTCGGTCCATGAATCTCTTTGCGCCCCACAATCGATGCTGTTGAAACTCGCCAGTTTCAATTCAGTCACATGGTACCCTTTGCCGATCGGGCCGTCTGTGGTTGAGAATACAAGTGGTGCGTCTGCTGGCAGGGTACTTATCATGTTGATCAGATCACGAAGTGTCATTGATTGGCCCTTACATTTCAAGATATGTTGAAATATAAATAGTACAAAGGAAAAGTCATTTCAAGAGGTGTTGAAATATGAATGAAGAGAGTACACTTGCGGCCTTTGCATCTCTTTCCAATGCTACACGTCTGCGCATACTCCGCGAGTTAGTGGCTGCGGGCCCTGAAGGTCTATGTGCCGGAGAAATTGCAAACGCCGTTGGGGCGAGCCCATCGCGTGCATCATTCCATCTTTCGAACATGTCGAAGACTGAATTGATCACATCCAGCCGATCAGCCCGAGAAATTACATATCGTGCAGATTACAAAGCGATTGGTGCGCTGATCAGCTTTTTTATGGACGATTGTTGTGGAGGAGACGAAACTATTCGTGCCTGTTGCGTCGGTAAGAAAAACTGCTGCTAATCACAAAATCAGGATGAAGCAGTCAGGCAGCATTTCCTCGCATGCCAGATCGCCACCAGCCCTGGCAGAACGAAGGGAAAGATGGCCAGGATCCAAACCGGACCAATCGGATAAAGACCAAAAACGCGACCAGACTGGTGACAACGGCCGTCATGCCTGTGCCGATCATCTTTACGTCCTTTTCCTCGGATACTGTTGTTCACCATAAAGTTGTGACCTACACTCAGGTTGCAGAAGCAGAGGTGAGTTGGAGCAATGAAATCAGACTTTGCATGGATCGACAAATGGGCAGATTACCTAAATGGCAAATCCGTACTTGAGCTCGGCTGCGGACCGGGAATTGATACACGTAGAATTATTAAGCATGCGAGTTCCGTAATTGCCTGCGATCTGTCACCTCCACCCGAAATAGAGGGTGCCAAAGAGGTTTTGGTTCTAGACCACAGCAAGAAACTGCCTTTCGAAACAGGTACATTCGATGTGGTGGTTGCCAGCTTGTGTCTGCACTATTTCAGCTGGAGCATGACACAGGATATTGTCTCTGAGATATCACGGATACTGACGCCTGAAGGGTTCATGGTGGTCAGAGTGAACTCTAAAAAAGATGACAATTTCGGAGCGACAGGCAACACGGAAATTCAACCCAATTTCTATATGGTGAAGGAACAGCAGAAACGCTTCTTCGACATAGCTGATGTTGAATTGCTTTTTGGCTCAAACTGGAAGCTCACTGCGATCGAAGAAAAGTCAATTGATCGCTACGAACTTGCAAAGGAAATCTTGGAATTTGGCGCACAGAAGATTGCAGGCTAGATCCGGTTCAGGACATCGTAGCAGACTATTTCGAAGCTATTTAAAGGTGAGATCGAGAGCCAGCTTTGCGGACAATCTATCGTTTTCGATTTTGACAATTATCCATCGAACGACAGGCCCGCCGATGTCACTTTTTGCCACTAGCTGTCATTCGTAAAAATTGACAAATTCACATAGGACGCTGTCAAAATCCATCAAGTTATGTTGAACATAGGATAATCTTTCGAGAGCTGTATAGGCGAAATTTGCGGTGCAAACATCGCCAGCTCGCGGCTCTACTGCCAAGTCGAACCCAAAGTGCTCGACGTTCCTGTTTTTAATTTGTTATTTGCGAAGTTTTGATTAAGCTAATTCCCGGGTGGATAACGAACTACTATGTAGCCTTTTTGTTCTGTCATATTCTCCTAAGTGAAATTCGCAATTTGGATAGATCTCGTGGTAATAGAAAGTACTCTACCCCTTGCTGACTCAATAGAGTCATTGTTGTCACTGTGGAACAAAGATCGGCGTTCAAAAGGTGGATGGTGGGCGTTAGCAGGTTTTTCTTTTCAGTCCGCCGTATATCTCACAACTTTCTTTCAGGGTTTGGAAGAAGGTAGCAGATCACCTGCTGATCTTGCAAAGACAGAGCTTCTTTCTGATGTATTCTTGCCGAACAAAAATAAATACTCACTCATTCAAGTCAAACGTACGCTAGACCGATCCAAAATGCAGGCTGCACTCCGAGAAGCTTACGATATTGCTAAGCTCTGCAGTGCGGAATTGTTAACCAATATTGAATTCAAAATCGCTTGTATTGAGCGCCAAACGCCAGCTCAAGCAAGTGACTTTAGCTTGGAGGACATTGGAGGACCAGACGCTGACGCAGATATATGGGCCCACCTCCTAAGGTGTTTTGATGAATATGATTCAGTCATCGAGCAACCAGATCCCCTTGACAATCTTCGCGACTTTCTTTGGCACTCTGGTGTTATTGATCCCACCGGCTTCATTGATAACTGCCTGGGACTACTTCTAAAGCTATTTGGCAATCCGGACGAAAATACTGCGAGTGAACTCGCATACGAACTCAATCAAAAATTCCAAGAAGCTCGCAGTTCGGGATTCGGTCCACGTAGTCGAGTTGGGTTAGTTCTTGGACCGTCAGATTTTGCCATCGACCCAAGCGCAGAAAATGACAGCGAAATCCTGTTCAACAGGCGACCGACATTGCACGACTTTCAACTCGGGCGCGTCCGTCAACGTTCGGAACTGTTTGCAGCACTTGACCAAGTCTTTGCAGATTGGTGGAGAGCAATCGCAGTATCTGAAGATGTGCAAAATATTCCGACTTTTTGGATCAGTGGCCGTTCAGGAGAAGGTAAGTCAGTTCTGCTACTGCAACTGGCGCAACACCTAGTGATCGGTGATGATCCACCTTTGGTTCATTTCCTAGATTCAGCGAACGAGCTTCCTAAATGGCTTGAGAACCAGCGTGAGGTGCAGAGAAATCAAAGCGATTTAGCGTCATTGCCGACCGTCGCTGTTGTAGACGATTTGCATTTCGTCGGCGATCTCGATCAATGGGAAGTCGAAGTGCGCGGTGTAACCAGTATTGCGCCTCCCAGAGTGGTCGTTTTGACATGTGGTCCATCGACCGAGAAAGAAGTTTTTCAGGCGCGAGTATCAACATTGTTCGATGTGAAGACCTTCTCCGTCCCCAATCTACAACGAAAGGAGATGAGGGCGTTTTCTGAGTGGGTCGAAAGGCGAACTGGGAAAAAAGTATCGGGCGAATTGTCACAAGTCGAAAATCGCCTGCTTGTCATTTGGATTTTTGAGCTTCTTCGAGGCGAATCGTTGAGTTCGTTTGCTGATGGATTTAGGCGCCGCCTCATTGCTCTAGGCCTCTTCGAAGTTGCTCGGTCAATATTAGCTGCGAATGCGCTTGAATTGGCAGGGCCAACTAGCCTTACAGATCGATTGTCCGATGGGCAAAGAGATGCGTTTGCGGCTTTGTGTGCTGAGACACAAATGCACTTTCGAGAAACAGGTTCGCAAGTTGATGGCAGCAACGGATATCACCTATCGCACCCTCAAATTAATTGGCAACTTTATTGTGAATGGTCTACGCCTCCAGCAACTCTTGCACAGAACTTAGGGCGGGATCTGGTCACATCATTGTTGGATGCAGCCAAAGCAGAAGACTGGACGTTGTCCCGCAAAATCATCTTTAGGTTGATCTCAACAACAAGATTAAATGGTGAGGCGACGCCTGGGCTGAAGAACACACTAGGTACGATCGATCAGGCGCTTAGCGAGTTGCACCGCAAACTTCACCAATCATTGCCTGTAAATGAGGTGCTACCTATCTTACCTGGTTGGTTGGAGGCGGTATTTAGAGGCTTTAAAAGCGATCTAAATCCCGATCCAATTACACAGGCGCTCTCAGCGGCGAATAGTTCTCCTATATCAGCCAATCTGCCTGCTGCTGTCGGTTCTTGGCTTTGGCGAATCAGTGATCTTGGCTGCTATGAGAAAACGGCAAGTGAACTTCGATGCGCTGCGCGCAAAATTCTTTTCAGTGTTCCTGATGCAGGCTTTGCCGTTGCTGTGGTCGTATCTCAGTCAAAAGATCGCATACCAGCAACAAATTTGGCTCTACAGTGGATAGGAGAGAAATCAGCCGACCGTAAAGCATACCATGCGCTTGCACCCCTCGTTGCCGCACGGCCTGATGACCCGAAAGTTGTAAGCACAGCGCTGAAATGGGTGAAGGACAATCACGAACATCCGCAGGCCTACCAAGCGCTCGCACCCCTCGTTGCCGCACGGCCTGATGACCCGAAAGTTGTAAGCGCAGCGCTGAAATGGGTGAAGGACAATCACGAACATCCGCAGGCCTATTGGTTACTCGCACCCCTCGTTGCCGCACGGCCTGATGACCCGAAGGTTGTAAGCACAGCGC
>ERZ794982.84-NODE-84-length-49187-cov-4.783196_pt1 | contig 49187 bp, 47 predicted proteins | sample MGYA00433071_ERZ794982 | MGnify/ENA primary metagenome ERZ794982 (study PRJEB30140, sample SAMN00862574) | bioreactor metagenome | study: EMG produced TPA metagenomics assembly of the Bioreactor inoculated with sediment Metagenome (bioreactor metagenome)...
GTGGCGAGCGCGGTACGAGCCGTTGTTGCGCAGCGATTAGTGCGCAAAGTGTGCCCTGACTGTAAAAAAGATCATCAGTTAGAAGAGAGCCATCGTCAGTGGTTGATGCAGCGCTTTCCTAATCAAATTGAAGCCAATTTTGTTCGAGGTCGAGGTTGCCAAAACTGCAACTTAACAGGTTACCGCGGACGAATTGGTGTGTTTGAAATTCTCGAATTAGAGCATGACATGATGGATGCTCTGCGAGCTAACGACGCAGTTGGCTTTGCACAAATAGCGCGAAACTCAAGTAATTACAAACCGTTGCTTGTATCGGCAATGGAGTTGGCGTTGCAGGGCGTAGTGAGTTTTGATGAAGTGATGAACCTAGGTGAAGGTGATACTTCTGGTAGTGTTCAAGCGATCTACTTGTAGGAATTGTAATGTCTGTCTTTAACTATCAAGGTCGTAATTTGGATGGCAGCAAAGTTTCGGGGCAGATCGAAGCTGCCACGGTTGAGCTCGCCACTGAAGCGTTGATCGCTAAAGGTGTTATTCCTACTGGTATTAAAGCGGGTAAAAAAGGCAGCAGTTTAGATTTTGGTCTTTCAGCATTATTCTCACCTGCAATTCCTTTAGAAGTGTTGGTGATTTTTTGTCGTCAGATGTACAGCTTAACCAAAGCGGGTGTGCCTTTATTGCGTTCAATGCGTGGTTTAATACAAAACTGCGCCAACAAGCAACTTAAGGAAGCCTTGGAAGAAGTGACCAACGAGCTAACGAATGGTCGCAGTTTATCCGCTTCAATGCAGTTGCATCCGAAAGTATTCAGCCCGCTTTTTGTTTCTATGCTCAGTGTGGGTGAAAACACCGGTCGATTGGATGATGCTTTGCTTCAATTAGCCAATTATTACGAGCAAGAACTAGAAACTCGTAAACGAATCAAAACGGCAATGCGCTACCCCACATTTGTGATTTCTTTCATTGTGCTCGCGATGTTTGTGTTGAACGTGAAAGTGATTCCGCAGTTTTCAACCATGTTCGCTCGATTTGGGGTTGATTTGCCTTTACCTACACGGATTTTGATCGCCACATCTGATTTTTTCGTCAACTTTTGGCCCTTGATGTTGGCTGCCATATTCGGTCTCCTATTTGCTTTTAGAGCTTGGGTGAAAACAGCCAATGGACGAGAGAAATGGGATAAGTTTCGTTTAAGAATGCCAATCATTGGTAGTGTGGTGAACCGAGCACAGTTGGCGCGTTTTTCACGTACTTTCTCTTTAATGCTCAAAGCTGGTGTGCCACTCAACCAATCTCTAGCTCTTTCGGCTGAGGCACTTGATAACCGCTTTTTGGAAAACCGCTTACTTGAAATGAAAGCATCGATTGAGGCGGGTAGCTCAATCTCAAATACTGCGATTGCCACTGGTATCTTTACGCCATTGGTTATTCAGATGATTTCAGTTGGTGAAGAGACTGGTCGAATTGATGAGTTATTGGTGGAAGTTGCCGATTTTTATGATCGCGAAGTGGATTATGATTTGAAAACCTTAACAGCGCGTATTGAGCCATTCTTACTGGTTGTTGTTGCCGGGATGGTATTGATATTGGCACTTGGTATTTTCTTGCCTATGTGGGGCATGCTCGACGCAATTAAAGGTTAACATGCCAAAACAAATTGAACGATCTCGCTTAGCGGTATGGTTTTTAGTGTTAGTGACATTGCTGTTTGCTTTTGTTATTGCTTGGCAAAAAGTAGAGCAAGAAGCGAGTGATACAGCGCTGTTAGTCGCGAGCAATAGAATTGTTGAGCGCGCCAATTTTTATAAACAGCAATGGCTGCTTGCAGGAGAACCACATGAACTAACCTTCAACCATAAGTTGATTCGTTATTCAAATTCTGGCTGGGTAAAGCCACTGAATTCGGAGAATAAAGTTGATTGTAGGTATTGGTTGGATCTGTTTTATGAAGAAGAGCGTGTTCTAGAGTCTTTGCCAATAAAAATAAAAGACAATTCAAAGCTATTAGGTTTTCAATGTGAGTACTTTTATAGTCGAGAACATGCGATAAATATTAATCTTATTGATAATAAATTCAGTGTAGGCGTCAGCTTTTCGTCAGAATATGAATTTTGACGCTGTGTTGTAGTAATATTGTTCTAGGCGCGTATAATAACTAGCACAAAAAGGTGAGTTGATAAGATTATGATTAAAAAACAAACTGGTTTTTCGTTAGTTGAGCTTGTAGTCGTTATCGTAGTCGTCGGCTTATTGGCGGTAGCTGCTTTACCTCGCTTTTTAGATGTCACCGATGAAGCTAAAAAAGCCAGCATTGAAGGTGTGGCTGGTGGTTTTGCCACTGGGGTGTTGTCTGCTCGCGCACAATGGGAAGCGGAAGCGCGTCCTTCTAAAACGAGCGGTGAAGAAAAACAAAATTACGTTAATTATGACGGTGTAGAATTTTGGCTAACACGTTCTGAAGAATCTAATGGCAGCAGTACTGGCTACCGAGACGGTTATCCGATCGGTTTAGTCGACGAAAATGCGGGATATCCGACGCAATTAACAGATTTAGCCTGTATTAACTTAATGGAGAACTTGCTTCAAAATCCTCCAAAAGTTGATACTGTGAAAATCGCAGAAACTAACCGCGATGTAAAATATTCCGCTCAAACGGATGGCGACTCTTGTATTTATATCCAACAAGAGGGTGGCACTGAACATCAGTTCGAGTACGAAGTGAAAACAGGTCGTGTGACCGTAACCTTGCAGTAATACTGCGAAAATAACATGAAAAATAGAGAGATCTTACTATGAAAAAACAAGGCGGTTTCACCCTGATCGAACTCGTGGTGGTAATTGTTATTCTAGGTATTCTTGCAGTGACGGCAGCGCCACGTTTCCTTAACCTACAAGATGACGCACGTAACGCATCTCTTGAAGGTCTAAAAGGTGCAATGGCGGGTGCAACGGGTATTGTTTACGGTCGTGCTGCGGTAGATGGTGTTGAAAGTAAAGATAATTCGGCTATTTCTGGCGCGGGTGGTGTGACAATTGAAACTGTATACGGTTACCCTGAAGCATCTCAAAATGGTATTGGTAAAGCAGTTGTAGGTCTTGGTACTGATGGTGATTGGAGTCCGGTTTCAGGCTCTTCAGAAGTTGGCACTAATGAAATCGCCTACACTTTCAAAGGTAAAGGCAGCGAAAATAAAACTGAGTGCTACGTGAAATACAAAATGGATAATACGTCTTCTTCAGCAATACCTGTTATTTCAGTTAAAAATTGTAATTAATTGAATAAAAAGGCCAGCTGAGCTGGCCTTTTTTACGCCTGTCTCAAATATTCCAATAACTCAACGATGGCATAACATTTTTCGATATACTACAAAAGTTCATTCGTGGTTGACGAAGGTAGGGGATTATTCGTAAGCGATTGGGTTTTACCTTGGTCGAATTGGTCGTTGTGATCATTCTATTGACCATCATCTCTCTTTATGCTGCCAGCCGTTATATTGGTGTTGGTAGTTTTTCTGCACTTGTAATCCAAGACTCTGTTATTTCTATTGCTCGCCAAGTGCAGCTTAATCGTATGCAATCTAATATCGTCAATTTTGATGTTGCTGGCAGTAACGATGATTTTGTTTTGTCCATTTCTGCCAACTGTATTGGTTCTGTCAAAGGCTGTGCTAGCCCTAGTGGTCGTAGCGATTGGGTAGCTGATGAAGATGTCACTTTTTCTGCTTCTCCAAATTTAAGTACAGTGACGTTCGATTTACTGGGTAGCCCACAAGGCGCCGCTGCGGGTGGGGTTGAGATCACCATCAATGGTTCAAGTAGCCAATCATTGGTTTCTATTTGCCCTAATGGTCTTATTTCTAAGTCGGGGTGCCTGTGATGAATAAGGTGCGCGGCTTTACCCTGATAGAGAGCATCGTGGTTATGGTGGTCATGGCACTTGCTATGGTGACGGTAACTAATTTTCTAATGCCGCAAATTACCGGTTCGGCAGACCTCCATTATCAATCACGAGCATCAGCACTTGGGCAGAGTGTGATGACCAAGATTCTGGCAAGCAGTTTTGATGAGCAAAGCACGGATTTGGGTGGTGCATTACGTTGTTCTTCTGCGGATATCGGTTCTTCATTGTGTAGTGGGTTAGCCGGAACTCCATCTTTAGGTCCTGATGGGAGTGAAGCGCCACACCAGTTTAATGATGTTGATGATTATATTGGCTGTTGGACACCCAACGCTACTTCGGGCTGCAATAATTTGTATGACTTGATCTCATCAGGTGCAGATAGTAGCTATCATAACTTTCGGCTTGATATCGATGTTGCATATTCAACTAACACCCCGACGCAAATGGTTAAGAAGATAACGTTAAAGATAGCCGCGGGTAAGCAAACACCGATTGAGTATGTAGCTTATCGGGGGAACTACTGATGAAAATTCGTGGTTTTACTTTGATTGAAATGGTTATCACCATGTTGGTCAGTTCTATCTTAGTACTGGGTATCGCAGGATTTGTTGAGCTAGGAACTAAAGGCTATGCGCAAAGTGTCGATAGGCAAAGGCTGCAAACTCAAGCCAAATTTGCCTTAGAAAAAATGACCCGTGAAGCAAGACATGCGGTACCTAATGTTTTTATTGCTGATGGCAATTGCTTGTCATTTTTTCCAATTATCGACTCGGGTTTTTATGCTGTTTCTGGCAGCGATATTAATTTTATCGTCGGCAATCCATCTGCAAGCGTGAGTACCTTAAGTGATAAACAACTGTTGATAAATCCTACTCAAATGTTATCGCCAACAGATGGATTAGGAGCATTAAAGAACAGCTTTGATTTATCTAGCGTGGTTGAAATATCCGATCCTAATATCTCTGGCGCAACGTTTTCACTTCCTGATAAAGCTCCAGAGCTAATTGGAGGTTCGGTAGTTAATCGACTCTATATCTCTGCCGATAATCGAAAGGTTTCATATTGTGTTGGTGGTAGTCGAGTTACACGAGAGGTGGGGTTTAGTGATTCACCAAGACCTTTGACTGATGCATCAGAAGTCTCGGTGAGTGGTGCTGTTTCTTATACGCCAGCTAGTGTGCAACACAACGGCGTTGTGCATATTGATTTGAGCTTTAAGCAAAGCGATGAGACCACGCGCTTTCAACAAGATGTGCAGGTGCTAAATGTCCCATAACAAAAATCAGCAAGGAAGTTTGTATGTGGTGGTGGTGTTTGTATTGGTCGTGATGGGCTTTTTAGCCACCACATTGACGCGGATTCAGTGGTCAAACAGCGATGCGCACGCCACGGATGTTCTGGGTACACAAGCGTGGTTGTTGGCTCAGTCAGTGAATGAAGAAGCATTAACTAATTTTTATCCACTTAATTTGGTAGGTTCAAATGTGGCAGGGCAATGCCAAGCATCTATGCCTTCACCAAACTTTGTGGATAGCTTGAAAGTATTCAAAGATACGAAAATGAATTGCCGTCTTATTGATTCATCTTGTAAGCCAGTTGGTACGTTAGATGGCATGAGTTACTACAAGTTACATGCGCGAGTGCAATGTGGCTCAGGAAAGAGCCAAGTAGAACGAACCGAAGAAATTTGGGTTAGGGAGTAGGGGCTATGAAGCGTTTTTTAACAGTATTATTTTTCTCTCTAGTAAGTTTCACAGCGCTCGCTGACGAAGACTTAGTTGAGTATTGTAAAGTCGATTATAAAAAAGACTTCACCTTGTATGCTGATTACGGAAAGCAGCATTCTGATTTCTACAGTCAACATTCTGCAGATATCTCTAAAAATAAATGGGATTTCGACGAAGAAGTTTTTTTCTTTGCTAGTGATAAAAAACATGACAGCCATAAAACAATAAAAGTATGGTCAAGCGATGATGATCATAAAAATGCGCTCTTTTATGATGACAGTGTTGATGATGATATAGGCGCAACAGTTCGCTTTGATTATAAATATCGTGGTCATTCAAAGAATTCGCGTAAACAAACTTATGTTGGTGACCTCACTTACTATGTTTATCAAAATGGACAGTGGTCTAGTGGAATTACTAAACAAATAACTACGCGATTTACTTCTCATAAAGCTTACGCAGTCTTTGAGCATGAAGACGATGATGATGAGTTACATAACTTGCGTTGTGGTGAGCTTGATACTCCACCAGAAAATCCGGTCTTTAAGTTAGATATTTGTCCTTATGTACCTAATACGGTGCAGACTAACTATTTACTTACCGATGATAAGCCTTTTGGTGCTTTACAAGTTAGCGCAAGTAATTATGTCCACCTTGGGAATTATGAAACACGTTTTTTCTTATCTTCAAGTACTGGAGTGCGGGATTGTGTGCTCCCTGATGGCACGGTTACAGACTGTCAAATTTCAGATCAAAAACCAGATATTGATGGGTTCCCAGCTGCGCTCGGATCATTCCCTAATACAGATAAAAAACCTGATATAGATTGCAAGCTAGACAATACCGTTGACTGCTACCTGACGCCTGGCGTTTATAAAGATGTAAAAGTGGCGGAAGGAGCAACGTTGGTTTTACAAGGCGGTCAATACTTTTTTAAAGAGTTAAAGTTTGAAGCTACAGGGGCTCGTTTAGAAGTAAAAGGTCCAACTGAAGTCAATTATCAAGAAATACTTTTTGAAAAATCAGGTATTAGAATTAATGCTAGCCCAGGTTCAAAAAGCGAAAATTTGTTATTTATTGGACATGGGGAAGATGCGAATTTTTACTTAGAGTCAGACGTGAGCAATGTTGTTGTTAATGCTTATGTATTTATTGATAAAGAAGCGGATGATAAAGATAACGGTTTTGGCTTTACTGGTTGGAACAACACTTTAAATGGTGGTGTAACATCGCATTCGATCGCAATCAGTGGTGGTAATAACAGAATTAAAGCAACCAACAATCTCAATTGTTTTACCCCTCCCAGTTCAGACATTAGTACTATCAATATCGTACCGAGCAACATCTATCTTCAATGCGCAGGTAGCAAACTCATCTATGTTGAAGTGTTTGATAAAGATGGTCAGCCTATCACTGATATAGGTGACAGCATGGTGTCTTTGTATAGCACAACGCCTAATGCTTTGACTTTTTCTTTAGTTCGATTTGATGCGGACAACAGTCGTTTTGAATTCAGTATTGATTCAAAAGCCGGTAATGACTATGGAGAGATAGAAGTTGTAGCGCATCTTGTTAGCAATGACAGGATTAAAGATAACAGCCATGTCGTTTTCGCCCCTGCTATTTTTGACATTAACGATGGGCAGGAGAAAGTGCTTATAGCCGGTAAACCTGAACAAGTGGATATTAAAGTTCTTGCTTGTAGTAATGATGGCAATACGATAACAGGTAACTACAACCGCACTTTGTCTCAAGAGCATCTTCAAGCGAATAGCTTCTTGCCAGGTCTGTGGAGTGATAATGCGAATAAATTGAGCTTTGATGCTGATATTAAGCAAGGTCTTGCCGATGCAACTATTCAATTCGATGAGGCAGGGCAATATGTCGGTCGCCTTGTTGATACCATCAAGTGTGAAGACTTTTATCAACAAGGTGTTGAGCCAGTTGATTGTCCTCGTGGTGAGAGCAAAGAAATCATCGGTGAACTGAAGTTCAAAGCTCGCCCATGGACGTTTGCCGTGTGTCGCTCTGATCTTACCTCACTACCAAGCGGTGATATTAGCAATGTTAGCAGTGCCCCATTTGTCGCCGCTGGTGAAGCATTTGATGTTGCTGCTTTACCGATTCGTTGGCAGGCTAGTGGCGCAACAACGGGTGCCATAGCCACTGAAAGTGCTTACTGTAATTCCTCATTAGTGACACAAAACTTTGCCAAAGGTGGTGTGGACAGTCTAGAAGTGAAAGTAAGCCATAACTTAAATTTGCCGAGTGGTGGGGAAGTTGGAACGCTTAGTGGTGTGGTTACAAAAGATTCCATCGCTAACTCAACAAGTGGTTATTACATATTCAATGATTTGAGTTGGGATGAAGTCGGTCAGATTAAGCTAATTGCAACTAGTGATAAATATCTGACGATGGACATTCAGCCAGGATATAAGAATTTGGGGCGCTTCTACCCTAATCACTTTGCTATCAATAAATCTGAGTGGCTTGCTCCTATCGACCAAGGTGGTGTTACCTACTTAAGCCAACCATTTGATCATGCTGAGGTGAAGGTTGCTGCCTTTGCGTATGGCAGCACAGAACCATTGAAAAACTACCACCATTTTTCGTCAGATCTCCAAGCTCACTTTAATCTCAAACAAGATAGCGATGTGAGTAATGAACTTAAGTTAGATACAACGACTGGTGTGTGGCGAGCCGATTCCGATAGCCCTAGTGGTTTTTCTTACTGGGAGCTTGAATCTTCAGATGCGGTGGTGCTGCGCCAAGAAACAGCCAATACTGGTGGCGTCATTACGACTAAAGAAAATGGTCCATTTAATACTGGTATCGCAACTACGGACTTTGGTCTGAGAATATCAGCTATAGACCCGGCTACATTTGATGAATCTGGATTAGCACTTGATAATCAGAAGTTTATTAACCAACCGAAACTTCGCTATGGGCGTATGGTGTTGAGTAGCCTTGGCGGTACATCAGGGATGAATATCAAAGTTCCATTGAAAGTAGAGTACTGGAACGGTTCTCGTTTTATCATTAACGCTGATGATGATCGTTCACAGTTTGCTACAGCTAGTGGTTACCAATGTAAACAGACCCTTTGGTCAAAGGGCGGTGCATCAGACTCAATGTTATCAGGTTCGAATACAGTGCCATGGGAATCTGTGAACACTGGTTTTTCAGATAAGCTAGTCGCGAGTGCAGATACAAGTGATGATTCACTACGAGAGCAAGTTAGATTTTGGTTACGATTGGATGATACTAGTGATAGCAGCCACACCTCACCACAGTTATCCGATGCTGATGAATGTGGGAGTAATGGATTAGCGCAGCCATGGTTGCAATATAATTGGCGTGGCAAAGGCGATGAGGACCCTTCAACAGTGGTTACTTTCGGCATCTATCGTGGTAACGACAAGATCATTTTCCGCAGTGAATCGGGACTTACTGGACAATAAATTTTGTTAAAAAATTGTGTTAGGTAAGGAAACTGTCAGAAATTGCGTGTTTCACTCCATCTTTCTTAGACAATGCCTTGCTGTGATGGCAAGGCATTGGTACATTTAGAGCAATTTTTATCTTCTAATTCTTTCAGGACGAACGAAGAATATGTTCAAAAAACTTCGTGGCATCTTTTCGAATGACCTATCAATCGATTTAGGTACAGCCAACACCCTTATTTATGTCAAAGGTCAAGGCATTGTCCTTGATGAACCTTCAGTAGTCGCTATTCGACAAGATCGTAATCGCGCAGGTAAAAGCGTTGCGGCTGTCGGTCATGCAGCGAAACAAATGCTAGGTCGTACGCCAGGCAATATCTCTGCGATCCGTCCAATGAAAGATGGCGTAATTGCTGACTTTTACGTGACTGAAAAAATGTTACAGCACTTTATTAAACAAGTGCACGACAACAGCGTATTAAAACCAAGCCCACGAGTTCTTGTGTGTGTGCCATGCGGCTCTACTCAAGTTGAGCGTCGTGCTATACGTGAATCTGCACTAGGTGCGGGTGCGCGTGAAGTTTACCTAATTGATGAGCCAATGGCGGCAGCAATTGGCGCAGGTCTACGTGTTTCAGAACCGACAGGCTCAATGGTGGTCGATATTGGTGGTGGTACAACTGAAGTTGCCGTTATCTCACTAAATGGCGTGGTTTACTCGTCATCTGTTCGTATCGGTGGTGACCGTTTCGATGAAGCAATCATCAACTACGTACGTCGTAACTACGGCAGCTTGATTGGTGAAGCAACGGCAGAGAAGATCAAACACGAAATTGGTTCTGCTTACCCTGGCGATGAAGTTCAAGAGATTGAAGTTCGCGGTCGCAACCTTGCTGAAGGTGTGCCACGTAGCTTTAGCCTAAACTCAAATGAGATCTTAGAAGCACTGCAAGAGCCACTAACAGGTATTGTTTCTGCTGTGATGGTTGCGCTAGAGCAATGTCCACCAGAACTTGCTTCAGATATTTCTGAAAACGGTATGGTTCTTACTGGTGGTGGTGCGTTACTAAAAGATATCGACCGTCTACTGACTGAAGAAACGGGCATTCCAGTTGTCATCGCTGAAGATCCACTAACGTGTGTTGCACGTGGCGGTGGTAAAGCTCTAGAAATGATCGACATGCATGGTGGCGATTTATTTAGCGAAGAATAATTGTAGATACCCAGTCAAGTGGCTGGGTAAATAAGAAAGAACAAAGGAACTCATAATCAATGAAGCCTATTTTTGGCCGAGGACCTTCACTTCAATTACGCTTATTTTTCGCCGTGATTCTATCAGCCAGCCTCATGCTGGCTGATAGTCGTTTAGGTGCTTTTGCTCAAGTACGCTATTTATTGAATAGCATTGTGGCACCAATCCAATATTTGGCTGATGTACCTCGAGAAATGTTTGATGGAGTGTACGAGCGATTCAACACCAGCCAAGGAACGATGGAAAGCAACCGTGCCCTCAAGCGAGAAGTGCTGCGTCTAAAAAATGATTTACTACTTCTTGATCAATATCGAGAAGAAAACCAACGACTTCGCAAACTCTTAGGCTCTTCGTTCGTCCGTGATGAGCGTAAAGTTGTTGCCGAAGTGATGGCGGTTGATACCTCACCTTATCGTCACCAAGTTGTGATTGATAAAGGTCAAATTGATGGCGTCTATGTTGGACAACCTGTTGCCAACGAAAAAGGCATTGTTGGTCAGGTGACGTTTGTTTCAGCACACAACAGCCGAGTATTGTTATTGACTGACTCTAATAGCGCCATTCCAGTGCAGGTGATCCGTAATGACATCCGTGTGATCGCGTCAGGCAATAGTAAAGTGGATAAGATCCACCTCGATCATATTCCAATCAGTACCGATATTCAGGACGGCGACTTGCTGGTGACATCAGGCTTAGGCGGTGTTTACCCTGAAGGGTATCCTGTTGCTTATATAGATAAAGTTGAGCGTGATAGCCACAGGGAATTTGCTTTGATTGAAGCGGATCCAGTGGTTGATTTTGAACGTCTTCGTTACCTGTTATTAATTTGGCCAAGTGATTCGCGCCAAGAAAAAGTTCAACAAGCGGAACCTGATAATATGGCTGAGGTAGTAAGCGAAGAGGTAGTAACTAATGGCGAATAGTGTAATGAAAGGCAAAATGGTGATTTTGGCTTCATTTATTATTGCCTTAACGCTGCAAACTATTCCGTGGCCAGGCGTTCTTGATGTACTACGTCCATCATGGTTGCTATTGGTTACTTGTTATTGGGTACTTGCACTTCCGCATCGCGTAAATGTTGGTACTGCCTTAATATTAGGGTTACTGTGGGATCTTCTACTAGGCTCTACGCTAGGCATCCGTGGCATGATGATGTCGATATTGATCTATATTGTGGCTTTAAACTTTTTGGTTTTACGCAATATGGCGTTGTGGCAACAGGCGATGGTGATCGGTTTGTTGTCCATTGCCTTGGAAGTGATGATTTTCTTTGGTGAATACTTAATCCAAGACATTACTTTTAATCCGACATCACTTTGGACAGGGTTAATTAACTGTATTCTATGGCCATGGATGTTTTTATTAATGCGTCGCGTGAGACGTCGTTGGCACGTGAGGTAAACATGCAGCCTTCTATTGTATTGGCATCAGGCTCGCCAAGGCGCAAAGAGTTACTAGAGCAGTTAGGTTACCAATTTTCGATTATTCGTACCGACGTAGAAGAGCTGCGTCGAAGTGAAGAGAGCGCGTTCGAATACGTGTCGCGCTTATCTCAAGATAAAGCGTTAGCTGGTGTGGTATTAGAGCCCAATTCTATTGTGATTGGCTCTGATACCATTGTCGTGTGTGATCAAACGGTATTAGAAAAACCGAACGACTATGAGCATGCGAAACAGATGTTAATGCAGCTATCGGGACGTGCGCATCAAGTGATGACTGCGGTAACGGTAGCAAATAAACAAAATCAAGAAACGGTAGTTGTGACTACCGACGTATGGTTTAAACCGTTGTCAGAGCAAGAAATCAAACAATATTGGCAATCGGGCGAACCATGCGATAAAGCTGGCAGTTATGCAATCCAAGGAATTGGAGGGCGCTTTGTCACCCGAATCGAGGGCAGCTACTACGCTGTCGTTGGCTTGCCGTTATTTGAAACTGACCAGCTCTTGCACAAATTTTTATAATTCAAATTTGAGGTGCGCTCATGAGTGCAGAGTTGTTGATCAATGTGACCCCGAGCGAAACGCGCGTGGCGATGATCGAAGAGGGAGTTCTACAAGAGGTCCATGTTGAGCGAGAAGCAAAACGAGGCATTGTAGGTAATATATATAAAGGTAAAGTCAGCCGGGTTTTACCTGGTATGCAGGCGGCATTTGTTGATATCGGCTTAGATAAAGCGGCATTTTTGCACGCTTCCGATATTGTTCCTCACACCGAATGTGTGGCGGAGAATGAGAAGCAGCAGTTTCAAGTCCGTGATATTTCTGAGTTAGTTCGTCAAGGGCAAGATATTGTTGTGCAAGTGGTGAAAGATCCTCTTGGCACTAAAGGCGCTCGTCTTACTACCGATATTACCTTGCCATCTCGCTATTTGGTCTTTATGCCAGGTGCGAGTCACGTCGGCGTATCACAACGTATTGAAAGTGAAAAAGAGCGCGAGCGTCTAAAGAAAGTTGTTGGTCACTATTGTGATGACGATGGTGGTTTTATTATTCGTACTGCAGCGGAAGGCGCTGACGAACAAGAACTGTCGCAAGATGCGGCATTTTTAAAACGCCTTTGGTCGAAAGTTAACGAACGTAGAGCTAAATACAAAACTCGTGCAACACTCTATGGTGAGCTAGGACTATCTCAACGTATTTTGCGTGACTTTGTTGGTACTGAGTTAACCAAGATTTTAGTCGACTCACGTTTGGAATTTGAAAACTTAAAAGAATTCACGTCTGAATACGTACCTGAGTTAACTGAGAAGCTTGAGCTATACGAAGGCGATAAGCCTATCTTTGATATGTATGACACTGAGAATGAGGTTCAACGCTCGTTAGATCGAAAAGTTGACTTAAAATCAGGCGGTTACCTTATTATTGACCAAACAGAAGCGATGACCACGGTCGATATCAATACCGGCGCATTTGTTGGTCGTCGTAATCTTGAAGAAACCATCTTTAATACTAATATCGAGGCGACTCAAGCGATCGCTCGTCAACTACGATTACGTAATCTTGGTGGCATTATTATTATCGATTTTATCGATATGATTTCTGAAGAGCATCGTAAGCGAGTGGTTACTTCGCTAGAGAATGCACTAAGCCAAGATCGAGTCAAAACCAACATCAATGGCTTTACCAGCCTAGGTTTGGTAGAGATGACGCGTAAGCGTACCCGTGAAAGTATTGAACATGTACTGTGTTCTACTTGTCCTACTTGTGAAGGACGTGGTCGTGTGAAGACTATTGAAACCGTGTGCTATGAAATACTACGTGAAATTACACGTGTTAATCGCGCATACGATGCTGATAATTTTGTCGTTTATGCCTCTCCTGCGGTGGCTGATACTTTGCAAGGTGATGAATCACATGCCTTGGCAGAACTTGAAGTCTTTATTGGTAAACAAGTAAAAATTCAATCAGAACCGCTCTACGTTCAAGAGCATTTTGATGTTGTTATGATGTAATAGGAAACATGTGAGCGCGACATTAAACCGTATAGCACAAGGTCTGCTGTGGGTGTTTTTGATAGCAATGGTGACTTTAGCCATTGCTGTCACTGCCCTTCGCATCACTCTGCCACAACTGAATCATTTTCAAAAAGAAATCCAAACTTGGGTTAACCAAGGGACCGGATTAGAGTTCGAAATTGGCGAAATTAGTGGCTTTTGGCGTAATACTCATCCCTCTATTTCGCTCGTCGATGTGCGAGCAAAAACGCCAGAAGGAAGTGGCATAGGTTTTTCTGCGCAAGCGGTGGAAATCGAGTTCAATCTATTCCAATCTCTCTTTCAGTTAGAACCGGTTGTTGCCGATTTGAGTGTCCACGCACTCAATATTGATATTCGTTCTATTCAGTGGGTTGAAACCAATGACACAGCTAAATTAACCCCGAAAGATGAGCAACGAAACGTTGTAGAGCAATTAGATAAGTTATTGCTACGTCAGCTTGATCATTTCTCTCTCAAAGATTCTAGTGTGCAATTTACCGCGATCAACGGTGAAGAGCATCGCCTTGATATCACTCAGCTAAAATGGAATAACCAAGGCAATCATCATGCCGCAGAGGGTGAGATAACCATTCCAGAAGCTAAGCTTAATTCATTGAATGTGAAAGCGAATTTTATGGACCACGGTTCGCTACTGGATGTAACAGGTGAATTTTATCTTTCAGCAGAGAATATCCTTATTACCCCTTGGCTTACTAACTATTTGCAACATGAGACTGGTATTAAAAAAGGTGAGGTGAGTTTAAACACTTGGGTCACTCTTTATCACAGCAAGCCAGTTAGTGCTTACCTTGAAGTGCTGCCTTCAGAGTTAGTTTGGCAAGAAGGCGAGCAACATGAATTGATGTTTGAGTCTGGCGTGTTTGTTTTGGAACCAAGTGGTGAAGGGTGGCAAGTAAATGCTCACTCACTAAAACTACGAACAGATGACATACAATGGCCCGAGTTGGATGTTGCATTTAATTGGCAAAGCGACAAATGGCTGCTCAATGCCTCGGAGCTTAATTTGGCGGCAATCTTGCCGTTAGTGAAACTGGCTCCTGAATCAGGCTCAGTCACAGAATTGCTACAAAAGTTCGCCCTAAATGGTCGTTTAGAAGATATTCGCGTACAAATGGCGGGTGATATTGAATCAATAAAGTATTCTGCCAATTTAGAGCAAGGGAAAATGCAGCAATGGGAACTATTACCAGGAATTAACCACCTAGAAGTTGAAGTAAGTGGTAACTATCAGCAAGCACTCGCAAAAGCGCGTGTTATTGACGATGTATTACCATATGGCGATGTATTTCAAGCCCCTCTGCGTATTAAACAAGCTGAAGTTGACATAGTATGGCAAAACCTCGGTGAGCAAGGTTGGCGCCTATGGGCAGATAAAGTGACCGCCGCTACGCCTGACTTGCAAGTATTAGGTGCTTTTAGACTCGACTTTCCAACCAATCAAAGCCCATTCTTATCGTTTTATGCGGAGGCTGATCTGTTCAATGCCGGCGAAACTTGGCGTTATTTACCTGCGCCGGCGTTGGGGCAAGAGCTAACTGATTATCTCTCAACGGCCATTCAAGGTGGTAAAGCCGATACAGCGAAACTGCTTTGGTATGGTGAGCTATCAGAATTCCCATATAAAAATAACAATGGCATGTTTCAAGCGTGGGTCGGTTTAAAAGATGGCACATTTAGTTTTGACACCACTTGGCCAGCAATTACCAATTTACAGCTCGATTTACTGTTTCAAAATGATGAAATGCACCTAGATTCACACAGTGCGCAATTGAGAGGTGTTTATGCCAATCGAATTACTGGGCGTATTCCTGAATTAGCGGAAAACGGTCATATTGAAATTGAAGCTTCAGTGGTTGGTGATGGCGATAAAGTACGCGATTACATGACAGCTTCACCTCTGGTTGATTCAGTGGGCGCTGCTCTGACGACGCTGCAAGTGGACGGTAAAGTTAGCTCTAAGTTCCAACTCAACGTTCCTTTTGATGATTTTGATACTCGAGCTTGGGGGTATGCTGAACTTAAGAGCAATCACGTAACCATTGATGCGCCACCAATGGAGCTAGATAAAGTCTCTGGGCGAATTGAATTTGATAATGATGTAGTTAAAGCGGCGGGTCTGTCAGCTAAATTACTCAATCAGCCTATCGCTATCGATTTCAATGGTGAAAGCTCGAATGCAGGCTATAACGTTGATATTGATGTGCTAGGCGATTGGCAGGTTAAACCTCTCGCTCGTTATGTAGGAGAGCAGTGGTTAAAGCCGGTGTCAGGGCATGTGCCATGGCAAAGCAATATTGATATTCAGCTTAATGATGTGGGCTTTACGTATCAGGTTGATGCCAGTGCGGATCTACAGATGTTAGCCAGTAAATATCCGTACCCATTACAGCGCACTATGGGTGAAAAGGGTAAAGCGAAACTGCAAGCATCGGGGAATCAGGAAACTGTCGCAGCGCGTTTACAGCTGCCCGATTTCAAATACCAAGCAGAGATTGATATCCGTCCTGATACGCCTTTACTCACGGCAACCAACCTTCTTTTAGGTAAGGGGAGCTTTAAGATCAGTCCGATTGTTGGTCAGCATTTACAAATTAGAAGTACGCATTTTGACATGGATGCTTGGCTGCAAGCGCTGACTCTACCGGAGCCAAATAAGCCATCAGTATTGGCGAAGTTAAATACACCGAAAGTGCCATTCCCAGAACGCGTCAATATTAATGTTGGTGAATTCAAGCTTGCAGGCATTGGGTGGAACGATGTTGATTTTGATGCTAGGCGTAAAAACCTAGGTTGGCATATGCAGCTGACTAGCCAAGAGGCGCAAGGCGAAGCAAGTTACATTGAACCATACGATTTATCAGTTAAATTAGATCATTTGCATCTCTTTTTTCCAGAGCTAGAAGATCAAGAGGTTCAACGACGTAGTCTATTTGAAGCAGAAGATCCTAGCTTACCGATAGTAACTGCATTTGATCGTAAACTACATCAACAATTACCAAACATAACATTGGCAATTGACGATTTTTGGGTACAAGGTTACAAGCTTGGCCAGGCTCATTTAGATTTACAACGTCAGGGTAATACACTTGAATGGCGTGACCTTTCTTTGAAAAGTGGCAGTAGTCAGGTCACGGTTACTGGAAGCTGGTCGCTGGAAGGCGACAAGAGTAAAACTAACATGCAACTTGCTTTATCAGGTGATAACAATACCGAAGTGATGGAGCGATTTGGCATTACCTCTGGCATTCAGAAAGCACCGTTTGATATCCGTGCCAAACTTAAATGGGATGGGGCGCCTTGGTCGGTAAGAGTGAGTAGCTTATCGGGTGATGTGAACACCAAGCTAGGTAAAGGCTTGATTTCAGATGTGAGTGGCGCCGCTAGGCTATTAGGCTTGTTTAGTTTAGATTCAATCATCCGTAAGATGCAGCTCGACTTTAGCGATGTCTTCGATAAAGGGATGGCGTTTAATTCTATTACTGGCAGTGGTGAGATTAAAAATGGCATCTTCTTGACCAACGATATCCGAATGGATGCGGTGGCAGGTGAGATGAATATTAAAGGGCTTGCTAACTTAAATAACCGCACAGTGGATGCGGAGGTAAACTTCGTGCCTGATATTACTTCCGGTATTCCAGTATTGAGTGCTTTTGCTGTGACACCACAAACCGCACTGTACGTACTGGCGATAACCACGGTGATTTCACCGGTTGTTGAGGTATTCACACAAGTTGATTACGAAGTGAAAGGTCCACTTGATGCGCCAGTCGTTAAAGAAGTCTCTCGTAGTAAAGGTGAGTTTAAATTACCGAAGAAGTTGTTAGACGCAGTTAATTAAGGAGGTTCACTCATGGATAGAGTTGGCTTGATACAAATGACGTCGGGGGCAAACCCTGAAGCGAATCTTGCTTATATTGAACAACAAGTTGCTGCACTGGCTGACCAAGGTGCGACATGGGTGATTACACCAGAAAATGCCATCGTATTTGGTTCTCGTAGCGATTACCATCATTACGCCGAACCTTTAGGGCAAGGGGAAATTCAAGCCAGATTATCTGTAATGGCTAAACGTTATCAAGTATGGCTTGTTGTTGGCAGTTTCCCTATTCAGCGCGAATTCGGTGTTACCACCACATTATTGGTTTATGCCAATGATGGTGAGTTGATGGCTCATTATGATAAGTTGCACATGTTTGACGTAGATGTCGCTGATAGTCATCAACGTTACCGAGAATCAGAAACGTTTATGCCTGGCAGTGAGATTGTTTCAATAGAGACACCATTTGCTCACTTGGGGCTGTCGATTTGTTATGATGTGCGCTTTCCTCAACTGTATGGTGAGTTAGCCAAACGAGGCGCCAATGTCATTGTTGTCCCTGCTGCATTTACTGCAGTGACAGGGCAAGCGCATTGGCAGCCATTACTGACGGCTCGCGCGATCGAGACACAGTCTTGGATTGTTGCCGTTAACCAAACGGGCGTTCATCAAGGTGGACGGCAAACATGGGGACACTCTATGGTGATATCACCATGGGGAGAGGTTTTTGCCAGTTTAGATAGTTCCACTAGCAACCTATTGGTTGAGTTAGACTTACAAGCAGTGACAGAGATCAGAGCGACAATGCCGGTTATGACCCACAACCGCTTTGATAGTCGAATTAAAATTTAAGAGCGAAATATGACAATTAATCACGTAGAAGAAGCCCTACTTAAACCTGCAGGTCTAACAGAGCAGGATATCGCGAGCACGTTAGAAAGTATCGCGACTCGTCAAATTGACTACGCTGATATCTATTTCCAATCCAGCTGGCATGAGTCTCTGGTTTTAGAAGATAGCATTATTAAAGATGGCTCATTTAATATTGATTGCGGTCTTGGTGTCCGCGCCGTTACAGGTGAAAAAACCGGTTTTGCTTATTCAGACCAAATTCAACTTGAAGGCTTAAAGCAAAGTGCAGTTGCGGCTCGTGGCATTGCGCAACAAGGGCAAAATGGCAAAGTCCAAGCGTTCAAACGTTTTGATAACCAAAGCTATTATGCCGCTGACAACCCACTACAAAGTTGGGAAAAGCAGCAAAAAACGGCACTGCTTAAAGAGTTAGATGCGTACATTCGCACTAAAGAGCCATTGATTGATGAAGTGTCTATCAGCCTAAGTGGGGTACATGAACAAATGCTGGTTGCCGCAACCGACGGTACTTACGCTGGAGATGTTCGTCCATTGGTTCGTTTATCGATTACCGTATTGGCACAGCGCGGTGAGCGCCGAGAGCGTGGTAGCGCTGGTGGCGGTGGTCGTTTTAGTTACGATTACTTCTTAACCTCTCAACAAGGTCAGCAAATCGCTTACCAATATGCAGATGAAGCAATTCGTACAGCATTAGTGAACCTAGAAGCGGATGCGGCTCCGGCAGGAACCATGCCTGTTGTACTAGGCTCAGGTTGGCCTGGCGTATTACTACACGAAGCGGTTGGTCATGGTTTAGAAGGTGATTTTAACCGTAAAGAGTCATCGGTATTTAGCGGTCGTATTGGTGAGCAAGTGACTTCTAAGCATTGCACGATTGTTGATGATGGTACATTGAAAGATCTACGTGGATCGTTGAATGTGGATGATGAAGGTGTTGCTGGTCAATACAACACTCTAATTGAAAATGGTGTACTGAAAGGTTACATGCAAGACAAGCTTAATGCGCGTCTGATGGGCGTAGCGCCTACTGGTAACGGTCGTCGAGAATCTTATGCGCATCTACCAATGCCTCGTATGACTAACACTTACATGCTACCAGGTGAACACTCGCCAGAAGAGATTATCTCGACAGTGAAGAAAGGTCTGTATGCACCAAACTTTGGTGGTGGCCAGGTGGATATCACTTCAGGTAAATTCGTCTTCTCAACCTCAGAAGCTTACCTCATTGAAGATGGTAAGATCACACGCCCTGTTAAAGGTGCAACCTTAATTGGTTCTGGTATTGAAGCGATGCAGCAAGTCTCTATGGTCGGTAACGATCTGAGTATTGACCGCGGTGTTGGTGTATGTGGTAAAGCAGGACAAAGCGTTCCGGTTGGAGTTGGTCAACCAACATTGAAGATTGACTCAATTACTGTTGGTGGTACTGAATAACTGACGGTGGTGTAGTGAAATGTAATAAAGCAGCGCTTAGCGCTGCTTTATTGTTTTCGTCCCTGTAAATTGTTCCCAGGCAAGGTTGTTAAATACCTTCTCGCTCGATAGGGCAACTCATACAACGAGCACCGCCACGTCCGCGTCCAAGTTCATTGCCCGGTACGGGTAAAACGGTAATCCCAGCTTTATCATACTTTTCATTGGTGTAGATATTGCGCTCATAGCCAATCACTACCCCAGGTTTCACCGTCAGTACATTATTGGCATCATTCCATTGTTCGCGCTCTGCTTCGTAACTATCGCCCCCAGTGGTGATGATCCTTAAAGCATCTAGCCCAAGTGCTTTTTCAATCGAGCCCATCAAGTTATTGGTCTGTTCAATTTTCATCTGCCCATCTTTTTTCGGCGTTAGACACCAAGTGTTCATATCTTTGCGAACGATTTCAGGGTAGAGCGAGAAAGTATCGACATCAATATGTGTCATCACAGTATCTAAATGCATGCAAGCACGGTTTTTAGGCAGCTCAGTGACGATCACTTTCGTCGCCTGTTTATGCTTGAACAACTGAGCCGCTAAGTTTTCGATCCCTTGTGAAGTTGTACGCTCAGACATGGCAATCAGTACCGCGCCATTGCCAATCACCAACACATCACCTCCTTCAATGTTGGCATTGTCATAATGTAGATCTTCATTGCCGAAATACTTAATAAAATCTTGCCCTGCGAAAATAGGATGCCAATGATAAATAGCACGCAAGTGATTCGTTTCACGTTGGCGAGCGGGCATCATCATTGGATTCAAAGATACTCCACCATAAACCCAACAAGAGCTATCGCGAGTAAACAGATGGTTGGGTAAAGGCTCGATAGCAAAGTCTAACGAACGATGCAGTTTAGGCAGGATAGATGCTGATTTAAAAGGCAACTCGGAATAAGCTAGACCGCCTAATAGAACGCATGCGAGATGTTCGTTGTCCATTTCGGCTAGGTAATTTCGGAAGTCGTTGGCAAACATTGGTCCATAACGAAAGTCGGATATTTGCGTTTTAAGTAGCCACTCTCTTGCCGCTGGAACATCTAAGGTTTCGACTAAAAGATCGTGCAGTAGTAGTACTTCGACGCCTTGATTGGTTAGCGTGTTGGCAAATACATCATGCTCATCACCTGCAGCCTCTACGGCAAGTACATCATCAAAGAGTAGTTCATGACAGTTTGATGGAGTGAGGTGGGTGAGCGCACGCTCTGGTCTATGCAATAGCACTCGCTTCAATTGACCAACTTCTGAGCCTACATACAACTTACTCATTTCGTATCCTTACTTTAAGTTCTACTACATTTATGACAATGTTAATAAAAAGATGCAAGCTTGTTTTGTGGAGGTAAAGTTTGTTTTGTTTTGGTATTTTAGAGATAAATGTCAATAAATTGGATAGTGTAGTAAATAACACTAATCCTTGATTTGATTATCTAGGCGTTAGAGTGCCTTTTTATTCGATAGCATGTTGATGATTTATTGACTATGCTGCTGATAGTCATGCCTAGCTATGCGCAAATTTGCAGCTGTTGGTGATCTTTTCAGTTTTTTATTCATTATGATTTTCATGAGTTTATGCATTAGAGATTCATAACCTTGCGTTTAATGCCATATGACATATTTGAGTGAAACCACAGATTGTTCTGAAATGAGAGTGGTGTAGGGAGCTCGAACTTATTTTGCTTTGTGAGTAGGATCTTCTTTATTGAGGGAGGCGATCAAAATAAAGATCGTGCCAAGCGTTGATTCTAGGTAGTAATTTTTGTTGATCCATGCGATATTTCGTCGCGAGAAATCGTCAATATTGTTATTACACTCTGGAGCACAACTATGTCTCACGAAGATGAATATCTATCAGTAGAAGAATTAATTGAGATTCAAAAGGAAGAGACTCGCGATATTATCCAAGCATTGCTTGAAGATGGCAGTGATCCAGAAGCGTTATACGAGATCGAGCATCATCTTTTTGCTGAAGATTTTGATACGCTAGAAAAAGCAGTAGTCGAAGCATTTAAAATGGGTTTTGAGGTTCTAGAAGCTGAAGAAACTGAAGATGAAGATGGTAATAAGCTGCTTTGTTGTGATGCAACAATGCAATCTGCATTAAATGCAGAAGCCATTGATGTACAAGTTGAAAAGCTTATTTATCTTGCTGAAAAATTCGACATCATCTACGACGGTTGGGGTACTTACTATGAAGGCGAAGATGCGCTTTACCCTGAAGAAGATGAAGACGACGAAGAGTAATCATTCTCTTTTAATCGTGATTAATTAGTTATTGAAACCAGCCAGAAGGCTGGTTTTTTTATATTTACGCAGTATCTATAGTCACGTCTATTCTCTATAATCGAGCTAACTTTGATCTAGCGCAAGTTTGTATAAGATGGAACTCTCTCTCGCAGGACCTTGGCAATTATCGCCGCTTACTGATTTATCTATCCCCCAAGATGATCTCTCTTTTCCTGCACCGTTAAGTCAGATCTTACCTGAATATCTTTCTGAACACGCAATCAGAGAGCAAGAATGGCATTTGATGCATGATATTGATGTCGATGAGGCGATGCTTGCATTTCCCGCTATCGACTTAATTGTCGCTGGTGTTGATTATCATGCAGAGGTGCGTGTGAATGGTGTGGCAGTATTTGATTGCGATACAACTCAAGCCATATATAAGAAAGATATCCGACCTTATCTACAGTTAGGACGTAATCGTTTTGAGATTTTGTTTGTTCATATTGATAACGATTGGTTGATTGAAGATGACACAGAACAGGTCTGCTGCCTTGGTGCTGACGAGGCGCGTAAGAGTGATGACCGAATTGGTATTTGGCAGGAGCCATTTTTGCAGTTTATTCGTCATATGCGTTTAGAGTACGTCGCAACTGAACAAATTTGGCATCACGGTGGAGGCTGTGAATTTAAAGTTGATCTGCATTACACCACTTATGCTGCCGGTCTTATTTCGGCATCAATTAAATTCAACGGCATGACTTATCATTTGCCCATTGATGTGCGTAATAATCAAGCCAGTGCGCTATTTCAAATAGAAGCGCCGATCTATTTTGATACCAAGCAGCCTGATCCTGCGCATCTTTATCAATTAGAAGTGACTCTCGACCAGCAAACCCAATGCTTTAATGTTGGATTGAGTAAAGATTTGTGTGTTCAGCACTATCCAATTTAATGGGCGCATGCCCAGTTTTGGTTTTGTTTACTTAACCATACTTTTTCATGGAAGTAGTATGCGCAAGTATTAATGGTCGGTTCGATAGCTGCCATGATACCCCCAACAAACGCATCACCAGTAAGTAGATACACGACGCTGAACGCAACACTAAAATGGACAACAGCAAAACTAGTGGTTTTGACTTTTGCATTACGAGCTAGCTTTTGCAGCGATGATATCTCGTTCCATGCGCGTTCATGGAAGTAAAAAGCAACGGTGTTTACAGATGGCTCTAGCATCGCAATCATACTGCCGATGATGATGTCACCAGTCAGTAGATAAGCGACCGTGAAGGCTATAGTGAAATGAATGCTGGCAAAAGTAAGTGTCTTTTTCATGGTTGATGTTCTTGGTCGCTGATAGTGAGTTAATTATCGAACCACAGTGAAAATAAATAAAATGGATTAAATCTGTTTGTTTGATAGGTAATAGCTATTAAAAAGGCGCTCAATTGAGCGCCTTTTGTTTGTTACGAGAATAACTTAACCTTGTGGTTTGAGTACTAACACACTAATTGGTGAAGCTTGAACCACTTTACTGGTGACAGAACCCAGCAAGGCTTTATCAATTTTTGAACGTCTGTGACTTGGCATGATAATTAAATCTGCCGAAAGTTTTTCGGCGTAATTCAAAATGGTTTTATAGGCTTTACCTTCAGCAATATGGACCTTGTAAACCACATCATCACTGATATGTTGTTTAGCAAATTGCTGCAGTTGTTTTTCTACGTCGAGCTTCATTTTTCGCGCAGCGTCTTTGGGAAAATAACTGGCGACCATCGACATATGCATACCGGGCAGCACATTAAGTAAATGTAATTCGGCATTAGATTGCTTCGCGTGCCAAACGGCGAGTTCAACCGCACGATCAGAGAAGCCGTTTTCATTTAAGTCTACAGGTACAAGAATTTTTTTATACATCACATTTCTCTATTAAATCTCAATCCTTGAGGGCCGATGTGTTAAGCGCTCAGCGATTCTCGATGAGCACGGCGTTTTTGATTTGCAGCTAATAGAATGACAAGTAATAGACATGGTACAAAGATCCACTCTTTCATTGGTCTGTCCGCGTCTTGTACTACCCATTTGATTTGCCAATCAAAATCAATACCAGAGGCTTCGGCAGGGCTACCAAATTCAACCATATCTACGATCATTTTCCCTGCATTTTCCGTCAACATTAACCCCATAGAGCTGATACGTTCTTCCGCTGTTGCTGCATCATCTTCAAATGGTAAACGAACGGTTTTCTCTACGATGTTTCCTTCTAATGTTTCGCCTGAAACTCGTAGTTCGAGTGCTTGACCGACACGGAGTGTTTCAGCTATCTGGGCTATCTCTGTGCCTGGTGATAACACTTTAGCTGGGTAGACCATGTCCCACCAAAAGCCTGGGCGGAAAAATGAGAAGGTAAGCAGCAATAATAAAATCGTTTCCCACCACTTGTTACGCGTAAACCACCAACCTTGAGTCGCTGCGGAGAAGAGTAACATAGCAATAATTGACGATATGACGGTTAGCATTAAATGCCACCAAGAATCTATCCCCATCAACAACAACTGAGTATTGAAGATAAACATAAATGGCAGTATTGCGGTTCGAATATCGTAGGTAAAACCTTGGATACCAGTACGAATTGGGTCGGATTTCGCGATGGCTGCTGCAGCAAATGCTGCTAAACCGACAGGAGGGGTATCGTCGGCTAAAATGCCAAAGTAGAACACGAATAAGTGCACGGCGATCAGTGGAATGATCAAACCATGCTGAGCACCTAGGGTGACGATTACCGGAGCCATCAAAGTAGACACAACGATGTAGTTTGCAGTGGTTGGAAGCCCCATCCCAAGGATCAAGCTAATCAGCGCAGTAAACATCAACATCAAAATGACGTTACCACCAGAAATAAACTCAACAAATTCGGTCATCACCAAGCCGATACCGGTGAGCGTGACGACCCCAACTACAGTTCCTGCCGCCGCGGTTGCAACACCAATACCAATCATATTACGTGCACCGGTAACCAAACTTTCGGCAAGATCGATAAAGCCTTGCTTGGTTTGCTCAGTGACATTACCTGACTTTGATATCAGTGCCATGAGTGGGCGTTGAGTGATCAGAATAAAGATCATGAACACGGTTGCCCAAAAAGCAGATAAGCCAGGAGAGAAGCGCTCTACTGTTAAACACCAAACTAACACTACGATTGGTAATAAGTAGTGCAAACCTGATTTGATAGTTGGACCGGGATCTGGCACCTCGGTAAGTTCGGCATCAATTTCGATATTGCCTTCATTGGCGTATCGCGCTGATACAGTCAGCAAACCAAGGTAGGCGATAAATAGTGCGACGGTAACGATGGATGTAGCGGCAGAGCCAAATACATCTTTTGTCCAACCAATACCGTAGTAGACAACAGCGCTCGTGACGACTAAGCCTAAAATCGTACCGGTAAATGACAACAAGTTCTGCAATAAGGTTGGATTGTGGCGGCGCGGTAGCCCAGTCATACCTGCTTTACAGGCTTCTAAGTGAACAATATAAATGAGGGCGATATATGAAATGAGAGCCGGCAATAAGGCTGCTTTAATTACTTCAACATAGGAAATACCCACATATTCAACCATTAAGAATGCTGCCGCACCCATAATCGGTGGCGTTAATTGACCATTGGTTGATGCCGCAACTTCGACTGCACCAGCTTTTGTGCCGGGGAAACCGACACGTTTCATTAGTGGGATAGTAAATGTACCAGTGGTCACTACGTTAGCAATCGAAGAGCCAGAAACTAACCCTGATAGACCTGATGCGACAACGGCGGCTTTTGCTGGACCGCCTTTCATATGACCAAGCATCGAAAAAGCCACTTTAATGAAGTAGGCTCCTGCTCCCGCACGTTCGAGCATTGCTCCAAACAGTACGAATAAAAATACGAATGAGGTTGAGACACCAAGAGCAACACCGAATACCCCTTCGGTGGTTAGCCATAGATGTGACATGGCTTTATTTAAACTCGCACCTTTATGAGCGATAACATCTGGCATATGAGGACCAGCAAAGGTGTAGAGTAAAAACACTGCTGCGACGACCATTAGAGGAGGTCCAAGAGCACGACGAGTTGCTTCTAGTAACAGTAGCATACCGATGACCGAGATGATGATATCAGGTTGCGTTGGCGCGCCTGAACGATCGGCGAGGGCTGTATAATAAATATAGATATAAGCTGCAGCAAAACTGCCTGCTAAAGCGAGAATCCAATCGAACAACGGAATTCTATCGCGAGGTGAGCTCTTGAGTGCAGGGTAAGCGGTGAATGCTAAAAATACTGCAAACATGAGGTGAATAGAACGCGCTTCTGTGTCGTTGAGTATGCCGAAATTAAAAATGAATGGTAATGGAGAGGCATACCAAAGTTGGAATAAAGACCAACATAGTGGAACAAACCATAAAATATTTCCCGAAATTCCTTTCGGTGAGCGTGCCCCAGTATCAGCTTGGGCTACCATGTCCTGCACATCTTTCGATGGTGTAGTAGTCTGCGTCATGGAGGTTATCCTTGTTATATTGGGTTCGTTATTATTTGTATAGAACCCTGCGCTTATATCAGTGTAGTGAGTAAGCTGAATAAGCGTCGGAAAAATTGGGTATAAAAAGAGTGGGATTTCAGTATTGAAACCCAAAAAAGAATGTAAATTTTAGACGAAGAGAGTGAGCAAGGAGGACATGCCTCCTTGCTGTTACCGGTTATTTAAGAAGACCGATTTCTTTGTAGTATTTCTCTGCACCTGGGTGTAGAGGAATAGAAAGACCGGCTTGAACCATGTCTTCTTTTTTAAGGTTTGCAAATGCTGGGTGTAGGCGTTTAAAGGTATCGAAGTTTTCAAATACTGCTTTTGCTACATTGTAAGCAATTTCGTCAGAAACGTTTGTCGTCGTTACCATTGTTGCTGCAACACCAAAACTGTTTACATCTTTGTCAGTGCCACGGTACATGCCTGCTGGTACTGTGCTAAATGCGTAGTAAGGATTGCCTGAAACAATCTTCTCGATCGCTTCACCTGTTGCAGGGATAAGCTTAGCATCACAAGATGTGGTTGCTTCTTTGATTGAACCATTCGGATGACCCACTACATAAACAAACGCGTCGATTTTGTTATCACATAGCGCTTGTGAACGCTCAGAACCTTTAAGTTCAGACGCTAACTTAAAGCTGTCATTTGTCCAGCCCATAGCGTCCATTACCACACCCATGGTGGCACGGTCACCAGAACCAGGGTTACCGATATTCACGCGCTTACCCGCTAGGTCAGCAACATTTTCGATACCTGAATCGGTACGAGCGATGATGTTGAAAGGTTCTGTGTGTAATGAGAATACAGCGCGTAGCTCTTTGTATGGACCTTGATCCGCAAACTTACTAGTACCGTTGTAGCCATGGTATTGCCAGTCTGACTGAACGATACCAAAGTCCAACTCGCCAGCACGCATAGTATTAACGTTGTAGATTGAACCGCCTGTAGATTCTACAGAACAACGAATATTGTGATCTTTACGTCCTTTATTAACCAATTTACAAATTGCACCACCAGTAGGGTAGTACACACCAGTAACGGAGCCTGTACCGATAGTAATGAATTCTTGTGCGTTTACAGCGCCTGCACCCATAATAGCTGCAGCAATTGCGCCAGCTTGAAGAAGTTTGTTAAATGCCATGAATGTTCCTTCCTTTATTCATTATTAGTCCTTCAGCAAGTTTAGCTGCTAAAAGAGTTTCCTATCTTGGAAACGGCATCTTTTTCAATCCATTTGATGAAAAAGTTGCTGAATAATACCAAAAAAACCAAAGATAATTACATAATTGTTAAAGTCTTTAGCGAAAGCAACTAGTTATTAATATGGTGTTTTATTTGCTTATGTTGGGGAAATCCCTTTTTCCTCAATTAGTTAAGGTATATGAGATCTAGGTAGGGGTTTTGGTTAAGTTGTGAAACAAATCACACCTAAAAGTAGGTGTGATTGGTGAGATATGCTGTTTTAGATGGTGTTTTAACCAGCGTAATCAAATAATTCGCAGACAGAATTGAAAAGCTGTTCAGTCGTAATTGTGAGGGTAGGAGTGATAAAAATGGTGTCATCACCTGCGACTACACCCAAAATGCCTTCTGATTTACCAAGAGAGTCAAGTAATCTGGCAATTAGTTGAGCAGCACCTGGTCCGGTGTGAATCACCACCAACGCCGCGTTGTAATCAATATCAAGCACTAGCTCACGTAGTGAACTAGAAACAGTAGGAACGCCTAACTCTGCTGGTAAGCAATACACCATTTCCATTTTAGCATTACGAGTTCTAACCGCACCAAACTTCGTCAACATGCGAGAGACTTTGGATTGGTTGATATTCTCATAACCTTCATTTTTTAGTGCTTCAACGATGTCGCCCTGTGAACCAAAACGTTCTTCTTTTAATAGAGATTTAAAAGCACGTACGAGGTTATCTTGTTTTTCTGTATGACGCATAGCTCTCTTTCAACTCGCAACTTAGGTAAGTGCATAGTCTCGCATAGCCATGCACTTTGTGCCAGTTAGCGGTAAAAAATATCTTCAGAGTGTGACTGAAGAATTGGCAGTGTTTGTTGACACTTTTCTTACTTAAAAGCTTGTTAGAAAAAGGATTTGTCGTGCTATTATCCTTCGCTTTGTAGCACGAAAAAAGCGAGTTGCGTAGCCTCGCAAAGATGACGTTAAATAATTGTAATTGTAAGTTAAATGCTATAGCGTATTTAACCAACGTGTTTACAAATTACTCTACCAAAATATAGAAGAGACTACCTCTCAAGGAGAACTACGATGAAAGTAGCCGTAATTGGTGCCGCTGGAGGCATCGGACAAGCCCTAGCCCTACTACTTAAGAATCGCCTTCCTGCAGGCTCAGACTTAGCTCTTTATGATATAGCTCCTGTTACCCCGGGAGTTGCAGCTGATCTTAGTCATATCCCAACACCAGTATCTATTAAAGGTTACGCAGGAGAAGATCCAACACCAGCACTAGAAGGTGCGGATGTTGTATTGATCTCAGCAGGTGTTGCGCGCAAGCCAGGTATGGATCGTGCGGATCTTTTCAATGTCAATGCTGGCATCGTTAAGGCACTAGCGGAAAAAATTGCGGTAGTATGTCCAAAAGCGTGTGTTGGTATCATTACTAACCCTGTTAACACCACAGTACCAATTGCTGCTGAAGTCTTGAAAAAAGCAGGTGTTTACGACAAACGTAAGCTATTTGGTGTAACCACGCTTGATGTAATTCGTTCTGAAACGTTTGTTGCGGATCTTAAGGATAAAGATCCTGGCGAGGTTCGTGTTCCAGTTATTGGTGGTCATTCAGGGGTAACTATTTTGCCACTGCTTTCTCAAGTCGAAGGCGTTGAGTTTACGGATGAAGAAGTGGATGCGTTAACTAAGCGTATTCAAAATGCAGGTACTGAAGTTGTAGAAGCGAAAGCGGGTGGTGGTTCTGCCACACTTTCTATGGGTCAAGCAGCGTGTCGTTTTGGTCTTGCACTAGTGAAAGCACTACAAGGTGAAGAAGGCGTGGTTGAATGTGCTTACGTTGAAGGTGCTGGCGAGCACGCTCCATTCTTTGCTCAACCAGTAAAACTAGGTAAAGATGGTGTTGAAGAAGTGCTAAGTTACGGTGCGCTAAGTGCTTATGAGAAAGCCGCACTAGATGGCATGTTAGAAACACTAAGTGGTGACATTGAAGTTGGTGTCGATTTCGCTAAGTAATCTTATCTAACGTTACTATTAGTAGAAAGCCGGTATTTGATATCGGCTTTTTTGATCTTTGTAGAAATTCATGCCGTAATTACTCTGAGGTTTAAGAAGAGGTGCGATATGGAACTTTCGGAATTAAGGCAAGGTATGCTGATTGATAGCGCTCAAGGGAGCGGAAAAATACTGGTGATCGATCAAGTCACTCAGTCAGTACTGATTGAAAATCAATATAGCCATGAGCAATTTGCTGTTGGGTTGGAAGAAATTGTTGATGATCCCCAGCTCCATTTAGGTTGCGACAAATACTACTGATCGGATTATATAGAGATAAGGCAAGCCAAGTGGCTTGCCTTTTTAGTCTGGGATAGCGCGAGAGCTTACTTACTACGATGAACCGATAGGTGCGCAAGAGTGATCAGAGCTTGCTTATACTCTGATTCAGCAAGTACCGACAATTCAGCAATGGCTTTGTCCGCTTCTTCAATCGCTTTAATGCGAGTGTATTCCAAAGATCCTGTTTGATCCATTGCCGATAGAATTTCATCTAAACGATCCATGCCGTTAGATTTTTCGATCGCTTCGCGGATCATTGCAGCTTGTTCTTCTGTACCGTTTTGCATCGCATGAAGCAGTGGAAGGGTTGGTTTGCCTTCGGCGAGATCATCACCAACGTTTTTACCCATCTCTTCACCATCAGCGGTGTAGTCCATTACGTCATCAATCAGTTGGAATGCGGTACCTAAGTACTTACCGTAATTTTGTAGTGCAAGCTCAACATCAGCAGGTGAGTCAGTTAAAATGGCCCCGATCTGAGTTGCCGCTTCAAATAGACGTGCAGTTTTTGAGTAGATAACTTGCATGTAGCTTTCTTCAGTCGTATCCGGGTCATTGCAGTTCATTAGCTGCAATACTTCCCCTTCAGCGATGATGTTCACAGCATCACTCATGAGCTTAAGAATTTTCATCGAACCTAACTCCGTCATCATTTGGAATGAGCGGGTATAGATGAAATCTCCAACCAATACACTAGCGGCATTACCAAATGCAGCATTGGCTGTTGCTTTACCTCGACGCATATCTGATTCGTCAACCACATCATCGTGCAACAGAGTCGCGGTGTGGATGAACTCAATAAAGGCTGCCGCCGTCGTGTGTGCACTTCCTTGATAACCAAGCGCACGGGCTGACAATATCGCTAAAAGTGGACGTAGACGCTTGCCGCCGCCACTGACGATATAGAAACCAAGTTGATTGATTAGAGATACATCAGAGTTAAGCTGAGCTTGAATAGTTTCGTTCACTTTTGCCATGTCGTCGGCAGTAAGCGCTTGGATAGCTTTAAAATCCATTGTAATTCCGGCTGAGGTTAGAACCTGTCTGGTGTCTTTATCTTCTTTAATAGATGAATAATACACTAAAAAACGTTGATAAATACACGCTTTAAGGGCATGATCTCGGCACTTTTAATTGGCGACTAGCTTTTCGCCAATTTTTTCAAAATATGGCTTGTCATAGGAAGATCTCTTCTGTAGAATCTGCGCCCTATTGATGATTATTAGCGCACACCCAATTGCTCAAAATGAATGCAAAGGCTGTGCGGAAAAAGCGGAGTAAAATATGTACGCTGTTTTCCAATCTGGTGGTAAACAACACCGTGTAAGCGAAGGTCAAACTCTTCGTTTAGAAAAATTAGACGTTGAAACTGGTGCAACTGTTGAATTTGATAAAGTTCTACTTGTTGCTAACGGTGAAAACATTCACGTTGGTGCTCCTCTTGTTGAGGGTGGCAAAGTTGTAGCTGAAGTTGTACAACACGGTCGTGGCGATAAAGTTAAAATCGTTAAGTTCCGTCGTCGTAAGCACTCTCGTAAGCAGCAAGGTCACCGTCAGTGGTTCACTGAAGTGAAAATCACTGCAATCAACGCTTAATCGAATTAGGAGAGCTTAACAATGGCACACAAAAAAGCTGGTGGTTCTACTCGTAACGGCCGCGATTCAGAAAGCAAACGCCTAGGTGTTAAACGTTTCGGTGGCGAATCTGTTCTTGCAGGTAACATCATCGTTCGTCAACGTGGTACTAAATTCCACGCTGGTAACAACGTAGGCCTTGGTAAAGACCACACTCTTTTCGCTCTTACTGAAGGTAAAGTGAAATTTGAAGTGAAAGGTCCTAAGAACCGTAAATTCGTAAGCATCGAAGCTGCTGAGTAATCACACTTCTAGCTTAGAATTTGGTTTCTAGCTGAATTTAAAAGCCCTGCCGATTCGGCGGGGTTTTTTATTTTTAAGCAAGGGCAAATAACCAGAGGCTTTTAATTGGTAACCCACCATTGAAAAAACCTCTCGTTATTTGGTCCAAAGTAGGCGACCCAAGATCTCAGGTGATCGATCTGTATATGGGATCTGCTAGAATTTATATCATTATCAATTAGCTCAAATTAGCCTTGTAGATGATATCGCAACGCACAAAATGCGGAGTAACAGATGAAATTCGTTGATGAAGCGGTAGTTAAAGTTCAAGCCGGCGATGGCGGTAGTGGTGTAGTGAGTTTCTGGCGTGAGAAATTCATTACCAAAGGTGGTCCTGATGGTGGTGATGGTGGTGATGGCGGCGATATTTATATTCAAGCTGACGAAAACCTAAATACTCTAATCGATTATCGTTTCCAGCGCTTCTATGAAGCAGAACGCGGCGAAAATGGTCGTGGTGGTAACTGTACCGGTAAACGTGGTAAAGACAAGGTTCTACGCGTTCCTGTTGGTACACGCGCCGTGGATATCCACACTAATGAAATCGTGGCTGAAGTTGCAGAGCACGGCAAGAAACTTATGGTTGCTAAAGGCGGTTGGCATGGTCTTGGTAACACGCGTTTCAAATCTTCAGTAAACCGCGCACCGCGCCAAAAAACGCTTGGTACCAAAGGCGAGATGCGTGAATTACGTCTTGAGCTACTGTTGTTGGCTGACGTTGGTATGCTTGGCTTGCCTAATGCAGGTAAATCAACCTTCATCCGTGCAGTTTCAGCGGCAAAACCGAAAGTGGCAGATTACCCATTTACGACATTAATCCCAAGCTTGGGTGTGGTGAGTGTGGTTGCTGAAAAGAGCTTTGTGGTTGCTGACATTCCTGGTTTGATTGAAGGCGCAGCTGATGGTGCAGGTCTAGGTATTCGCTTCCTTAAACACCTAGAGCGTTGCCGTGTATTGTTACACATGATCGATATTATGCCAGTTGATCAATCTGATCCGATCCAAAATGCATTGACGATCATTGATGAACTTGAGCAATACAGTGAGAAACTTGCTGATAAACCGCGCTGGTTGGTATTCAACAAAGTCGATCTAATGCCTGAAGAAGAAGCTGATGAAGTGATTCAAGGTATTTTGGATGCGCTTGGTTGGGAAGAAGATTACTTTAAGATCTCTGCTGTAAATAGACAGGGTACTAAAGAGCTTTGTTATAAACTTGCTGACTTCATGGAAACACTTCCTCGTCATGAAGAAGTGATTACTGAAGAAGAGAAAGTTGACTTCATGTGGGACGATTACCATAAAGACGCGATGTCAGGTAAAGACGTAATCACTGAAGATGACGAAGATGATGACGATGATTGGGACGACGAAGAAGATGACGGTCACGTAGTCTACGTTCGCGATTAATCCTCAAATAGATTTGAAAGCCGCAATTAAATTGCGGCTTTTTTACGTCAAAATTCAAATTGCGTTTTAAATCAAAGTTATTTGTTGCAAATTTAGTCACAATGTCAGCCCCTCGAATAAGAGACTAGATTTAGGGAGTTGTTGAATCAGTATGGATACAAAGCAAAGGGCTGTGTCGCGCTTAATTGCACAAGCTGGCCAAATGCTACTTGCCCACGGAGCTGAAAGTGCATTAGTGGGAAGCATCATGGAACGAATCGGATTAGCGTGCGGAATGGATGAAGTAGAGGTATCACTTTCTGCCAGCTCATTGGTTGTCACAACCGTCAATCGTGGACACTGTATTACCACCGCAAGGCGTTGTGCCGACCGTGGTATCAACATGCGGGTCGTCACGCAAGTTCAACGTATCTGCATTATGCTTGAGCGCGGTATCATTGATGACTACCTTGCCCAACATAAACTCAATCAAATTAGCCCTGAGCGTTACAACCGCTGGTTAGTGGTGGTGATGATTGGCTTATCTTGTGCGGCGTTTGCTCGTCTTGCTGGAGGAGACTGGGCTGTATTTGGCATGACCTTTATTGCCTCCGCTGTCGGCATGATTGTTCGTCAAGAAATCGGTCATCGACATTTTAATCCGCTACTTAACTTTACTGTGACCGCCTTTGTAACAACGGCAATATCGGTACAAGCCTATATCTACAACATCGGTAATCTACCCACTCTGGTAATGGCATCTTCTGTGCTGATGTTGGTTCCTGGGGTTCCGCTAATTAACTGCGTAGCCGATATGCTTAAAGGTTACGTCAACATCGGTATTGCTCGCTTTGTCATGGCGAGTTTGTTAACGCTGGCAACTTGCTTGGGTATTATCGCGGCGATGAGTGTATTTGATGTGTGGGGGTGGTTACTATGACGCTGAGTGATTTGCTGATTGGGCTTCTCAATGACATGTTTTTTGCTTCTATTCCTGCAGTGGGTTTTGCTTTGGTATTTAATGTCCCTGTTAAAGCGTTAAAATATTGTGCGCTGGGCGGGGCGATTGGGCACGGTTCACGCTACTTGATGATGCATTTTGGTATCCCTATAGAGTGGGCAACCTTTTTTGCTGCCACGTTTGTTGGCATGATAGGTGTTCATTGGTCACATAAACTGCTCGCTCACCCGAAAGTCTTTACCGTCGCTTCCTTGATCCCGATGGTTCCGGGGGTATATGCGTTTAAAGCGATGATTGCACTGGTTGAGCTGAACCATCGCGGTTTTGAGCCGCAATTGTTAGAAATGCTGGCAACCAACTTTTTAAAAGCGATGTTTATCATCGCAGGTTTAGCAGTTGGCTTAGCGATGCCAGGCTTGTTATTCTATCGCCGTCGTCCGATTGTTTAGTCAGCAAAAAATAGGAATAGCGTAATGATTATTAGCATGATTGCCGCGATGGCAGACAAGCGTGTTATTGGTAAAGACAATCAAATGCCATGGCATTTACCTGCTGATTTTGCTTGGTTTAAGCGTTGTACATTAGGCAAACCGGTAGTGATGGGGCGAAAAACCTATGACTCCATCGGTCGCCCATTACCTGGTAGACAGAATATTGTTATTAGTCGTGATAGCAACTTGTCTATAGAAGGTGTGGTTACAGTGACATCGATTGAACAAGCTCTGCAAGTGGCAGGGGATGTTGAAGAAGTGATGGTTATTGGTGGTGGAGCAATCTACTCAGCTTGCTTGCCATTAGCAAACAAGCTTTACATTACTCATATAGATGCGCGGGTTGAAGGTGATACCCAGTTCCCTGCTTGGAGTGATGCCTTTGTCGAGAGCTATTCTGAAAGCTATCTTGCAGATGAGAAGAATGCTTATAACATGCGCTTTGTGATTTTAGAAAAGAGTCTCTAAAGTAAGTGGCTGGAGGAGACTCCAGCCATATTCTCTACAGTGCAGGCTGAACGAAGAATTGTTTGTCTTCCCAACGTAACATAGTTAGCGACCCTCCCCATACACAACCAGTATCGAGACCAATTTCATCGATACCATTATGCCCTTCGAGCGCAGCCCAGTGTCCAAATAATACCGTTTTGCCCAATGTGATACGGGTTGGAAGATCAAACCATGGCATGAGTTGATCGTTATCGATTTCGTTTGGCGGTAGTTTGCACTCCATGTCTAAGCGAGCGTCAGCAAAACAAAAACGCATGCGGGTGAAGGCATTGATGATATAGCGGTAGCGGTCTATACCTTGTAACTGCTCATGCCAAAGATCGGGTTGATTGGAATACATGTTCTCAATCAACCAATGCCAATCGTTGCTTTGTAGAATTTGCTCGACTTCTTGCGCGCAACATCGAGCGGTAGCTAAGTCCCATTGTGGTGAGATACCAGCATGGCACATGACAAATTCATCGTGTTCTGCAAATAGAGGTTGGTGACGCAACCATGTGAGTAGTTCGTCTTTATCTTCGGCAGAAAAAATAGCCGCGGTTTGATCTTTTTCTTTAATGCGATGGATACCTAATGATACCGCGAGCAAGTGGAGATCATGATTGCCTAACACGATGCGAGCACTATCACCGAGTTTTTTGACAAAGCGTAGAGTTTGTAGCGATTTAGGACCTCGTGCGACTAAGTCTCCTGCGATCCAAAGCTGATCCTTGCAAGGGTCAAATTGAGTGGTAGTAAGCAGTTGCTTAAGTTCATCAAGGCAGCCTTGTATGTCACCAACAATGTATGTTGCCACTGAGTTGTCCTAGTTTAAGATATTAGGGATAGCGAGACGAAATGGCTCTATTTCAGCATTAAATTCCAGGCCTTTGCCGTCTAACATGATGTAGTGTCCTTGCATTACGCCTACTGGTGTTTCAATCGCAGTGCCGCTGGTATAAGTGTATTCATCATTGCCTTCAATGAAGGGTTGTTGACCAACGACACCTTCACCCTCAATGGCGAGTTTTTTACCATTAGCATCGGTAATTAGCCAGTGGCGACTGATCAATTGTACCGTTTCAGTACTGAGATTTTTTATCGTAATGAGGTAGGCAAAGATATAGCGATTAGAGTCAGGGTCCGATTGTTCTGCAATGTATCGGCTATGAACTTGGACTTTTATACAAGGTTGAGAGATATCCATATAAACTCCTCGTACAGTCAAAATAAAAGGGCGCGAATGCGCCCTTAAAGTAGATTATTCGTGGTTTGCATCCAACCAGTTCGCCATGGCAACAAACTGCTCTAGCGTTAGGTTTTCTGGACGCAGTGCCGGGTTAATACCCAACTCTTCTAACGTTTCCGTACTAAGTAAAGACTTGTAACAGTTACGTACGGTCTTACGACGTTGGTTAAAGCCTTCACGACATACTCGTTCTAACCACTTCAAGCTTGTAGCTGGGTGAGGTAGTGTTTCGTATGGCATTAAGCGAACGACCGCAGAATCTACCTTTGGTGGCGGAACAAATGCTGTTGGTGGTACTTCTAGTACAGGAACCACTTTACAGAAGTATTGTGCCATGACTGTAAGTCGACCGTATGCTTTGCTGCCTGGTCCCGCAGATAGACGATTTACCACTTCTTTTTGTAACATGAAGTGCATGTCTTGAATATCCGCGTGGAATTCAAACAAGTGGAACATCAAAGGTGTCGAGATGTTGTATGGCAAGTTACCAAAGATACGTAGCTTGTTGTTTGGCTTAACCAGTTGCGCGAAGTCGAAGCGCATTGCATCGCCTTCATGAATCGTCAACTTATCTGCTAGCTCTGGGTGATTACGCAGACGCTCAGCAAGATCTCGGTCAAGTTCGATAACTGTGAACTTATCCACTTCACGACCCACAGGCTCAGTGATAGCGCCAAGACCTGGACCGATCTCAACCAGATTTTGCCCTGGTAGTGGATTGATGGCGGAAACAATACCATCAATGATATAAGGATCGTTTAGGAAGTTTTGACCAAAACGTTTACGCGCTTTGTGTCCTAGATGGACATCATTTCTCATTGTTTCTTCTCTACTAAATCTATTGCGTGCGCCAATGCTGTTCGGAAGCTCCCTGTATCCGCTAGACCGGTACCGGCGAGATCAAGTGCTGTACCGTGGTCCACCGATGTCCGAATAAATGGTAGGCCAAGAGTGATATTCACTGAACGGCCAAATCCTTTGTATTTTAGCACGGGAAGTACTTGGTCGTGATACATGCCTAATACGGCATCTGCATCTTGTAAGTACTTTTCGTTAAAAATGGTGTCTGCTGGAAGGGGACCTATCAGGTTAATATTCTTATCCTGCTTAATACGCTCTAATGTTGGCGTAATGGTCTCTATTTCTTCTCTGCCTAAACAGCCATCTTCCCCTGCGTGAGGATTAAGCCCGCAAACATAGATGTTTGGCTGACGAATAGCAAATTTTTCTACTAAATCGGTATGTAAAATATCTATGATTTTTTCTAGGCGCTCAGCTGTAACCGCTGTAGAAACGTAAGCAAGTGGAATATGAGTAGTGACTAGCGCTACACGCAGCCCTTCTGTTGCCAGCATCATGACCACTAAGGGTGTATTCGATTTTTCAGCAAAGAACTCAGTATGACCACTAAATGCCACACCAGCACGGTTGATAACACCTTTATGCACAGGACCTGTCACTACCGCATCAAACTCACCACTCATACAACCGTTGGTCGCACGTTCAAGAGTTTGCAGCACGTAATGCCCATTGGCTTCGTTAAGCTGACCTACTTCAACTGCTTGAGCAAGCGGAACATGATCAACTATCAATGAGCCGGCTTGTTGCTTCTCGATGGGCTGTGTTGCATCGTAGTCATGCAGTGTGACTTCAATACCAAGTTGCTTTGCTCGTTCAGCCAGCATGGTTTTGTCGGCACAGACAATAATTTGGTGATCCCACCCTTCTTTGGAAAGAGCTAATACTAAATCAGGACCGATACCCGCAGGTTCGCCAGCGGTGACTACAATGCGTTTAATTGTCATCTTGTTGATCCTTCATCATTTCAACGTAGGCAGCCGCGCGAATTTCTTGCAACCATGCGCCTGCTTCTTCGTTAAATTTTCGATTAAACAATATACGGTAAGCCTTGTTTTTCATCGCTGAGTCGGTACGGTCTACTTCGCGACGATCGATAACTTCGACAATATGCCAGCCGTGAACGGTTTTGAATGGTGCACTAATTTGACCAACGGCAAGAGTATCAACTTGGTGCTTGAACTCTGGTACGTAGAGATCAGATGTTTGATATCCTAGCTCACCATTTTGTGCCGCCGATCCAGGGTCTTGGCTGTACTGCTGCGCCAATTCACCAAAGGTTGCTTCACCTGCATTGATTTGGCGAACAATTTCATTGAGCTGTTTCTGTACACCTTCATCACTGAGAATAACAGTTGGTTTAATCAAGATATGACGAGCATTGACCTCTGTTACTGCAACGGTTTCAAGACCTTTTACATCTTCAATTTTTAAGATGTGGAAGCCGACACCACTACTGAATGGACCAATGATGCTGCCTTTATTTTGCAGTTTGATCTGGTCAGCAAAAATGGTTGGCATCTCTTCTTTGCGCATCCATCCCCAGTCACCACCTTGAAGTGCTTTAGGACCTTTAGAATAAGCGTAAGCGAGTTTCTCGAAATCTTCGCCATCTTTTAGTTTTTGTACCAGTTCGTTGGCAAGCGCTTGAGCTTCCGCTTTGTCTTCACCATCACCAACGCGTAATTGAATATGCCCAATTTTGTATTGAACTGTGGCGTTAGTTTCGTTCGCGAGTATTTCAGCTAAATTATCGACTTCTGCAGGAAGAATGTTGACTCGACGGCGAACAAGCGTATTACGCGCTTCACCAGCGGCAATCTCTTTACGCACTTGTTCACGAAATTCTGGGTAGCTAATGCCTTCCTCAGCAATTGAGGAGATCAGTTGTTCAATAGTTTGATTGTTGTTCTTGGCAATATCTTCGATGGCACTATTTAGGCGGCTATCGTCAATACGTACACCAATACGTTCAGCTTCTTGCTGTTGGATTGTTTCAAGGATCAGTTTTTCTTCTACTTGCTCAATCAATGCATCTTGATCCGGTAGCGATTTACCACTTTTCTTCGCGTTGATAGTCAGAGTTTTAAGCGCAGTATCAATGTCGCTTTGTAGTACGACACCGTCATTGACAATAATTGCCACTTTATCCATTTCAACCACATTGGCACTGGCTGCACCGATATGGCATGCCGCTACAAGGGTAAGCAGCGTCGTTTTCCAAGTATTCATCAATAACCCTTAGATGTTTGCCAGCCCAAATGAGCTGGCTTGAAAATTAGTTGTTTAAGAAGAATGGGCGTCCGTAGCCCAAAGAATTGCTACCGCTATCGGTTTCAGACAATCCTGAGCCTGTGCCCATATTGGTACCAAAACCAATAATACCGAAGTTGATACTAAAGTTGTTTTCGTAGTCCGCGGTTGCTTTTGGATAGCTGGTAAAATCAGGGTCCCATCCACGTAGCTGGTTAGTATATGTGAAGCCGATATACCAACAGTCGTCGATGTAGTTAATACGAGCTAGCCATTCGATCGACTGATCAGTGGTTAAATCGTAAAAATATTGAGCGCTCGCGTTCCAGTTTGGCGAGAAGGTATAACCTGCTAAAAGACCCGCTTGAGAGATACCGTCACGGGTAATAGCGTCAATACCATCGGCACCCGCAATGCTTTCTAAGTCAACAGTTTGCTCGATATAACTCTTAGTGACATAACGATAGTTACCTTGAATATAGCCTTTGTTAAAACGGTACTCTAAGGTGCTGTTGCTGACTTGCATTTCACTCGAGTCGACATCGTATTGAATACCACCGTGGTAGAGTAGGTAATCAGAGAAGTTAAAGTCCATCTCAACAGCCCAAGCTGAGTAGCTGGTTGAGTCAGGGTCTTGAGTGATAGCGTCTGAGTTCTTGGTTGATTTATCTAAGTAGAAAATCTGACCAAACGAGATATTCAATCGTTCTTTGTACATATCATCAAAGAAGCGAGTGGATGCACCGTAACTAAATTGGTTTGCTGCGGCAATTCTATCCACGCCACTGTATTTGCGGCTACGGAATAGACCATAGTAATCGGTTTGTAGCAGCGTGGTGTCGTAAAGGTAGATATCCGATTGATCTTCTTTCGGCACGTATAGGTATTGAACCTGTGGTTCTAGGGTTTGTGTGTATCCACCTAAGACATAGGAGTTGCGCTCCAACACGATACCGGCATGAGTTCGAAATTCTGGTATGACTCGAGTCACGGTCTTTTTCAGGTTGTATCGATCGAACTGTGAATCGCTTAGGTCAACACTATCCAAATCTTGTTGATAATTGGTGCCCAAAATACGCGCTTCTGTCGTCCATGAGCCCCATGTGGTACTGATAGGAATGGTAATGCCTGGTTCGACATGGATACGAGTTGCCGAAGGTTTCGTTTTGTCATCGGTGTCAAATCGAGAGAGACTACTTACGACATCAAAATCCAAATATGGCGTTAATTCAGGTGAATAATAGTTGAATGAGAGTTGCGGCAAAATGCGGTATGGCAAACTGCCTGCTTCAGTCAATACTTGAAAATCACGCGCTAATAAAGTCGCGTCCCAGTTATTGGTACGATACTGGAATTCCCCTTCTTGAATGAGCTGACCATCCTCACGTTTACCGATGTTAGAGTCGATATCGGTAAAATAATTAATATCGCTTACTTTTGAGTAATCGATATGGAATTTCCAATTTTGCTGGTAAATACCGTCATGGGTATATTGCATTGCCCAGCGATCGCCTTGCTCTGGATATTTCTGATCGTCTGGCAGGTATTCTGATTCAATCTGACCTTGACCAAATTCAGTGAGGTAACGGAAGTTACTGTTTAGCTGTGTACCTCGCTTTTCCATGTATTTTAGCGTGGTTTCCAAGTCATAATTTGGTGCTAAGTTCCAGTAGATTGGTACTTCAAATTCGATACCATCGCTTGAACCATAGGAAGCGGTAGGGTAAAGGAAACCAGTTTTACGGGTATCACCGATTGGCACGGTTAAGTAAGGTAGATAGAAAACGGGTACGCTTTGTACTTCAAAGCGTGGATTGAAAAAGGTGGCTTCTTCTTCGTCTTGATCTATTTCAATACTTGAAGCTGACATGCGCCATGAGTTATCACCTTCAGGACAAGATGTAATTGAGCCGTCTTCTATTTCGTAGACGGCTTTACCCGTTTTTGAAACATACACCGCTTCACCACGTCCTGGTTCACAAAGGAATTGGTATTTGGTGTTATTCAGTTCAACATAGTCGTTATTGAGGTTATTCACTGCTTTATCGGACAGAGTTTTTACCTGCCCGTCACTGAACATAACATTACCTTCTGCCACCACCACATTGTCCTTTTGGTGGAGGGTCACGCTGTCAGCCTGCATACGCTTTTTGCCTTGTACAACAACGACATTACCGCTATAAGTGGCTTTGTCACCATTTACGCCTTCAAGGCTATCAGCTTCGACGGTGATCGGCTGCTGATTTGGATTTTCTGCATCAGGTTGATCGATCAAGCATTGATCTATAGCGGGCAGTTCCTGCACACTATTGTCTACTAAGGCTTCATTAGCTTGAATCTGAGGTGCAAATAGTGATGCACTGATTGAAGCGGCTAGTAACGTACGTGGAAAACGTGACATCGAGTTTTACTATCCTGTTGAACTTGATAAATTCGGTGAATAACAACCGAACAAAGAATAAAACGGTCTTTATCATAAAGGAATTTAAACCATCCGGCACTATCAGACCGCGTAACGATGATAAAATTCATAGATTGAGAGCACATAATGCATATTTTTGGCAAAATCCTGGGCACTTTTTTTGGCTTTCTATTTGGTGGCTTATTTGGTGCTGTGTTTGGGCTTTTTCTTGGTCACCAATTTGACAAAGCTCGCCGATTACAACAAGCCGGTTTCCGTTCTTCGCCATTTGGAGGAGGACCTAGCCAAGCGCAACGACAAGAAGAATTTTTTAAAGCCGCCTTTGCTGTTATGGGGCACGTAGCAAAAGCAAAAGGGCAAGTAACCAAAGAAGAGATTCAACTGGCAAGTACCATGATGGACCGTATGAGTCTGCATGGTGAATTGCGTACCGCTGCTCAAGAGGCATTTCGTGAAGGGAAATCTTCCGACTTTCCGCTTGATGATGTATTAGCGCGCGTAAAAATATCGTCAGGTGGTCGTTTCGATTTATTGCAGTTTTTTTTAGAGCTACAAATTTCGGCCGCTTTTGCTGATGGAAGTCTTCACCCAAGTGAACGCGATGTATTGCATCGTATTGCTGAAACATTGGGCTTCTCTGCGCAGCAACTTGAACAGCGTTTACGTATGCAAGAAGCCGCTTTCCGCTTCCAGCATGGTGGTTTTGGTGGGCAAGGTGGTCAGCAACAATCAGGCAGTTGGCAACAAGCACCGTCTGCAAACCAGCTAAGTGACGCCTATAAAGTGTTAGGCGTTGATGAAGATACAGATTCTAAAGTGTTGAAACGAGCGTACCGCAAGTTGATGAATGAACATCACCCAGACAAGCTAATGGCAAAAGGGTTACCACCTGAAATGATGAACGTAGCAAAAGAGAAATCGCAAGAAATCCAAAATGCCTACGATCTGATTAAGAAAGTGAAAGGTTTTAAGTAAGCTGAATGGTGAACAGAAAAAGAAGGCGAGCACTGCTCGCCTTCTTTATCAATAGTGTACTTATTTGCGAACCGCAATAGCTTCAATCTCAATCCCTACATTTTTAGGTAGACGAGCGACTTCAACACAAGATCGGGCAGGGTAGTGCGCGACGTTATGCTCATCAAAGAATTCACCATAGGCTTGGTTTACCGTAGCAAAATCGTTGAGATCCTTTACAAATACCGTCATTTTCACGATATCACCAACACTCAGTCCTGACGCTTCTACTACCGCTTTTACGTTTTCTAATGATTGACGAGCTTGAACTGCGATGTCCGCAGAGATTTCACCGGTTACTGGGTTGACTGGAATTTGTCCAGAAGTCATTACCATGTTGCCTAGATCGACACCTTGAACATAAGGACCGATAGCTGCGGGTGCTGCTTCTGTGTGAAGAACTGTAGTCATGTGACGTTTCCCATTGTTTTAATTGAAATAAAACACGCAGTTTGCCTTGTATGAAATAGCGGGTAAATAGCCACGTACCTCACTTTTGTAAGGTACTTGGCTAACTGGATTTCTTTGCTTAGCGCTCGGTCACAATTTCTCGAGAGAATACTTTCTCACAATATTTGCACTTCAAGCGAACATCGTTGTTTTTCTCAAACACTCTAAAGCTACTCTCTACTGGTTCACCATGAGTGATGCAGTTTGAGTTAGGGCATTCAAAAACATTGTTCACCTGCTCAGGAAGATCCAAAGCAAGCTTTCTAGCAACCTGATAGTTTTCAATTTGGTTTACGGTTGCGTGCGGGGCATATAGTGCTAACTTACTTGCTTGCTCTTCATTGATGAATACGTTCTCAATCTTTAGCAGATCTTTATGACCAAGTGCCGACGATGGCAAATTAAGCCCTACCGTCACACGTTGATTGCTTTTATGCATGCTAAATAGCTTCAGCACTTTAATACCAACCTGAGCTGGGATGTGGTCGATCACCGTTCCGTTCTTAATTGCTTCTACCTGCAATTGAGTTTCTTTAGCCATGATTATTCTCCTCGATTACAGTGATTTATTTAGAACAAGAGCCAAGAGTGCTTGGCGAGCGTATACGCCATTTTCGGCTTGTTGGAAGTAGCAAGCGTGTGGTGTTTTATCAACGTCAGAGGTGATTTCATCCACTCTTGGTAGTGGGTGAAGTACTTTTAGGTTTTCTCGCGCCCCTTCAAGTATCGAAGCCGTCAGAATATACGCCGATTTAATGTGCACATATTCCGACTCATCAAAACGCTCTTTTTGTACTCGCGTCATATACAAAATATCTAGTTCAGGAACGACACTTTCCATATCGGTATGCAAGCTGTATTGGATGCCCGCTTCATCAAGCTCTTCACAAATATAATCAGGCATTGCTAACGCTTCGGGTGCGACAAAGAAGAAGCGAATGTTGTTAAATTTTGCTAGCGCTTGAGTTAACGAGTGCACCGTGCGACCGTATTTTAAGTCACCCACGAAGGCTACATTCAGATTATCTAAACGACCTTGCGTTTCTGAAATGGTGTAAAGGTCTAGCAGCGTTTGAGTTGGGTGTTGGTTTGCACCGTCACCAGCATTAATAACGGGTACACCGTTAGAGAACTCAGAAGCAAGACGCGCGGCGCCTTCTTGTGGGTGGCGCATCACAAAGGCATCAACATAGCTAGAGATCACTTGTACTGAGTCGGCTAGTGTTTCGCCTTTTTTCGCTAGCGATGTGTTACCAGCGTTGTCAAAACCAATCACATCACCACCAATGCGTTGAATTGATGTTTCAAAAGAGAGGCGGGTACGGGTTGATGGTTCAAAGAAACAGCTCGCAACCACCTTGTTTTTAATCAGATCTGGGTTGGGTTCTGCTTTTAGCTGACCTGCTGTTTGGACTATTAACTCGAGCTCTGCACGTGATAGCTCTGGAATCGAAATGATGTGCTTGTTGTAAAGCGTATTGGTCATAATCGTCATCCCTATCTGACTAGAAAAAAAATTTAGGCAATAAAAAAGCCCCCCAATAGGGAGGCTTTAAAAAACAATAGAAGTTGAAAAATAACCAGCCAGTAAGCAAGCTAGCTTACCTTGAGTAAAGCGTATTGTAGAACACGAATTACGTGGCATTATTGACAACCTCCAGACAAATTGCCGTGAATTATACGCAGAAGATTGTCGAGCGCAAGCGATTACCTCGTGCTTTTTAACTCGGATATGGTCAAATTTTCACGCTCCTCCATTCAGGTTAACTGCCTAAAGTTGCCACCATAACGGCTTTGATGGTGTGCATTCGGTTCTCAGCCTCGTCAAAAACAATCGAATGGTGAGATTCAAACACTTCTTCGGTTACTTCTAAACCTTTCATGCCGTACTTCTCTGCAACTTCTTTACCGACCGTTGTTTCATCGTTATGAAAAGCCGGTAGACAATGCATAAACTTTACTTGGGGATTGCCCGTTTTCTCAATCACATCCATATTAATTTGATAAGGTGTCATCAGCGCGACACGTTCGTCCCAAGCTTCTGCTGCTTCTCCCATCGATACCCAAACATCGGTATAAAGAAAATCACAACCTTGTACACCTTCATCGATATTTTCAGTGAGGGTGATCTTAGCTCCTGTTTGCTTGGCGATTTGTTGGCAAGTAATGACTAGATTTTCTTCTGGCCAAAACTGCTTGGGAGCAACAAGGCGGATGTCCATGCCCATTTTTGCCGCGCCAACCATCAATGAGTTACCCATGTTATTACGGGCATCACCTAAATAAGCGAAGGTTATTTCCGACAACTGCTTACCTTGTCCGTGTTCAAGCATGGTTAGAAAATCAGCTAAGATTTGTGTTGGGTGGAATTCATTAGTCAATCCATTCCAAACAGGTACACCGGCGTGTTCTGCTAGCTCTTCGACAATGGCTTGACCAAAGCCACGATACTCTATGCCGTCGTACATTCTGCCAAGCACGCGAGCAGTATCTTTCATCGATTCCTTATGCCCAATTTGTGAGCCAGAAGGACCAATGTAAGACACTTGTGCGCCTTGATCGAAAGCGGCGACCTCAAACGCACAACGAGTACGTGTGGAGGCTTTCTCAAAGATTAAGGCAACATTCTTGCCTTGTAGGGTTGGCTGCTCCGTTCCCGAATACTTAGCGATTTTTAAATCCGCAGAGAGATCGAGTAAGAACTGAATCTCTTTTGCAGTGAAGTCGAGTAACTTAACGAAATTACGGTTACGAAGATTGAAAGCCATACTCTAATCCTTGAGTCTGAATAATACATATCATTAGTAAAACATAAAAACGCACTGAAAGTGAATAATTATTTTGTTTTAATTGGCGAATAACGAATAGTCATTCGCCATGTTGAGTAAAAGTTTCACAAAACCTATGTCTATAGGTTTTCTTCGGCGTATTCCGCGAGACGGCTTCTTACTACACCATTGAGGTGGATATTGGCACTGCCTTCAAAGTTTTTGAATCGTTCAACCATATAGGTTAACCCCGAGGTGACGGGGGTGAGGTATTGAGAATCGATTTGCGCTAAGTTACCGGAACAGACAATTTTTGTGCCTTCACCACAGCGGGTAATAATAGTTTTGATTTGTGAAGCGGTGAGGTTTTGACACTCATCGAGTAACACAAATGCATTTTGAATCGAACGACCACGCATAAAATTGATTGATTTGAATTGGATGTTGGCTTTGTCGCAGATGTATTTAAGAGAGCCTTCAGTACAGTGATCATTTTTATGCAGCGCTTCCAGAGTATCGGTAACCGCAGCCAGCCATGGCAACATTTTTTCCTCTTCGCTGCCGGGTAAAAAGCCAATTGATTCACCAATGTCAGGCGTGTTTCGTGTGACGATTATTTTATCGAACATGTTTTTTTCGATGCTTTGTTCGAGCGCGGTCGCTAACGCGAGTAGGGTTTTACCACTACCTGCGGCGCCAGTTAAAATCACCAAATCAATATCAGGATCAAGCAGGGCATCCATTGCCATGGCTTGATAAATGTTTTTTGGTGTGATGTCCCAAGCTCGGCGATGCATTAATCGCTCGCGGCTGAGATCTTTTAAGCTGATGGAGTCTTCACTTATCTCAGCAACTCGCCCAACAAAATCACTCTCATCAATCACATATTGGTTTAAGTAGGTTGGTTCGAAAGGCGCTTTTGCTAAGGTGTGATAAGTGCGACCCGCGAGGTTTTTACTTTCTACTTGCTCAACACTTGCCCAGAAGTCGCCGTCAATTTGTTGAAAGCCTTTAGTGAGGTACTCAACATCATCAATCAGTTGGTCTGAGCGGTAATCCTCTACATTGCGAACGCCTGCACCTTTAGCGCGTAAGCGCATATTTATGTCTTTGGTGACTAAAATGACTTCACGTGGTGCTCGCTTGTTTTGCAGATAGATCGTTGCGTTGAGGATGCGATTATCACCAGCTTTGTCGGCAAAGGCTTTAACGGTTTCTTGCAGTTCAAAATCTGCCAAAATTGCAATGTGCCCAGAGCTTTCTTTACCACGGTTAATCGGGATGCCTTCAGAAATTTCATCGGGAGTCGCATCTTTAAATAGCGCTTCAAGGGCTCGAATCGCCACCCTAGCGTCACGCGCTACATCGCGCTTGCTGTCTTTGATGCGGTCAAGTTCTTCTAAAACAGTCATTGGAATGACCACGTCGTGTTCTTGGAATGAGTATATCGCGAGAGGTTCGTGAAGAAGGATATTGGTATCGAGTACGAAGAGTTTTCTGTCCGTATCACCCATAAGCGTCTCCTGCCGCAGAGCGGCGCAGTGCTCACTGTTGTGAGGCTGACTTAACTGCTTACTAGCTAATAGCGTTTGAATGAAACTTCGATTCACTTGTCGCAGTGCTTGAATGCTTCATCCATTATCGCTCTATTGTTTTGTTTGAAGAGCGAGCGGGATAGTCAGCTAGCAAACCCGTGTTGATCGTCTCTTTATACGCATCAGTGAAGCAAAAGGTTAAAAAACTAAAGTCACCGTTACGTTAATAAAAGTATATACCTGATTTTATTAAAGTTGCAGTTACGATGCTGTTTTTAGTTTGCCAGCATTGCATCAACAGTACATGGTATCGGTATATGCGATCAGCACTTTCTGTTGTGCCACTACTTTCTTACACTTTGATGTCATTCGAATCTGCGATGAAAATTTGTTAGGAAATGCGCGCTAGGCACGTGACCAATGTCACAGCTTCGAGTAAGATGACCGACCTTTTTCCGCGCCTAAGCTGACCTAAAATTCCCCCGTCAGCTGCCTTTGAAATGGCGTGAGAACAGCTAAAATAAATAGTAAATTTATTAAATGAGGTAGTCGATTCATGACATTTGCTTTGGGTCAGCGTTGGATTAGTGATACGGAAAGTGATCTTGGTTTAGGAACCGTAGTGGCATTGGATGCTCGTACAGTGTCGTTAATGTTTGCTGCATCAGAAGAGAACCGTGTTTATGCCCGTAGCGATGCGCCCGTAACTCGTGTGACATTCAATGTTGGTGACGTAATTGAAAGCCAACAGGGTTGGTCATTAAAAGTTGAGCAAGTGGTTGAAGAACAAGGGCTACTGTCATACGTGGGCACTCGCGAAGAAGATGGTGAGCAAGACGTCGTGCTGCGCGAAATCATGCTTAGTAATCAAATCCGCTTCAACAAACCGCAAGACAAATTGTTTGCTGGTCAAATAGACCGCATGGACAACTTTGTATTGCGTTTCCGAGCGCTACAAAATCAATATCAGCAACATAAGAGCCCAATGCGTGGTCTGTGTGGTATGCGTGCCGGTCTCATTCCGCATCAGCTATACATTGCACACGAAGTGGGTCGTCGCCACGCGCCTCGCGTCTTGCTGG
>ERZ794982.85-NODE-85-length-49105-cov-54.417452_pt1 | contig 49105 bp, 54 predicted proteins | sample MGYA00433071_ERZ794982 | MGnify/ENA primary metagenome ERZ794982 (study PRJEB30140, sample SAMN00862574) | bioreactor metagenome | study: EMG produced TPA metagenomics assembly of the Bioreactor inoculated with sediment Metagenome (bioreactor metagenome)...
TAGACAAAATTTTATCCTTTGTCAAGAACTTTCTCTGAATGTTGGCTTAAATTTTTGAAAAAGTGGATTTTTCTTGTTTTGTATAGTATATAAGGAAGTATAATGAAAACACTATACTCCCTGAGTTGTTATTTTTTAAGTTTATCGATTATTTTTATGAGATATTCGGCTGAATTCTTTGCAGATGATTTTAAAAACTCATCAAAATCAAACCCTGCATCCATATCAGCTGTATCAGAAATGGCTCTTAATATAAAACAAGGTACATTTAAAGCATCACAAACAACAGCAACACTTGCACCTTCCATTTCTAAAGCATCGGCTTGAAATGTCGTTTCAATAAACGCTTTTCTTTCATTTGAGTGGACAAATTGATCACCTGTGGCAATTGTCCCTTCAATCACTTTTAAGTTATTCTCAATTGCTACTTCTTTTGCGATAGTATTTAACTCTTTTGATGTTTCTACAAATACAGCTCCTCCCGGAACATATCCGTTGGGATGCCCAAATGCAGTAATATCTAAATCGTGTTGACATAATTTATTGGCAATAATCAAATCTCCAATTTTAAGGTCTGGATTGATTCCTCCCGCAACTCCTGAAAACAATAAAGTATCACACCCAAATTTTTCTATTAAAGTAGCCGCTGTTAAACTGGCAAATACTTTTCCAATTTTAGAGTAGGCAATGACCATATCTAACCCATTATATTGAACTTCATAATAAGTATTCTTAGCAAACTCAACAACTTGAACATTTTCAAAATGTGCTAAAAGAGGCTCAATTTCCTCTTCCATTGCACCCATTATTGCTAATTTAGTCATTTAGCGCCTCCAAAGTGGCTTCCAATGTTTTCATATCACTTACATTTAAAGTAGGTGTCGTTGTCGTTTTTTTATTTAATCCTTTTAACACCGCTCCATTACCAAGTTCAATTAAAGCATCGACTTCATTGGCAAAATTTTCAATGGACTGTTTGTATTTTACAGGAAATGTTAATTGTTGACACAATAAACTGATTGCTTCTTCTTTTGTATTGTATTTTTGTGAAGTTACGTTGGATACAATAGAAGTTGTAAAGTTATTAGTAACAAAGTTTTCTAAATATGGTTTAAGTTGTTCAACTGCACTGCTTAATAATTCACAGTGACTTGCCACACTCATATCTAATACTATGGCTCGTTTAGCACCTGCTGCTTTAAATACATCAACTAAACTTTCTAAATCTGCTTTGATTCCTGCTAATACAATTTGCCCATCCATATTATAGTTTGCAGCCCATACTTTTTTACCCGTAGCTCTTTGTTCTTCACACACTTTTTCAACGGTTGCATCATCTAGTCCTACTAATGCCATCATTCCTGCACCACCATTGGCACAAGCTTCTGTCATAAATAATCCTCGCTTATGTACCAATTCAATGGCATCTAAATAATCAATGGCACCACTTGCAACCAATGCAGAAAATTCACCCAAAGAGTGTCCCAAAACAAATTCTGGCTGAATATTGCACTTTTCTTTGAAAATTGCTGTTGCAATTGAACTTACCAATAAAATAGCAGGTTGTGTAAACTCTGTTTTACCTAAATTCTCATTTTCTTCAAATAATAGCTCTTCAAAATTAATCCCTAATCTTTGACTTGCCTTGGCTATCATCTCTTTTGCAATTGCACTGTTCTCAAAAAAGTCTTTACCCATCCCCACAGATTGACTTCCTTGTCCAGGAAAAATAAACGCAATTTTTTTCATATAGTAATACCTTATTATAAATTTCTAGCTTCAAAAACTATTTATAAAGTTTATTTTATAAACCTTATAAATAGTTTTGCCCAAAAGCTGTCGCTCTTGGGCAAAATGTGTTTGGCAGTTATAAACATATTAAAATGTTTTGATATCCATCAATTAGTGACTGCAACCACATCCACCGTGAGAATGCCCATGTCCATGAGATTTTTCTTCACTTCCACAACTTCCGTGACCATGGTCATGGTGACCTCCACCACAACATCCACCCGAAGCCATTCCTCCTACTACACCGGTTTGAATCTCTTCAGCCGTTGCATCTCTTAATGAAGCAATTGCAACTGAGAACATTAAAGTTCTTCCAGCCATTGGGTGATTATAATCAATCGTTACTTCTGCATCATTGAATTCTTTAACGGTAACTTGAACTGTTTCTCCTTGCTCACCTGTACCATATAATGTCATACCAGCAGTTAATTCTATACCAGCAAATTGCTCTTTTGGTAATACCTGAATCGCTTCTTCATTGTACTCACCATAAGCTTCTGCAGGTTGAACTAAAATATCTGCTTCTTCATTTAAAGCCATTTCAATTAGTTTGCTTTCTAAACCTGGGATAATTTGACCTTTGCCACTGACAAATTCTAAAGGAGCTTGTCCTACATTTGAATCTAATTGCTCGCCGCTGTTAGCATCTTTTAAAGAATACTCTATTCCTATTACTTTTGACATATATTTATGTCCTCCTTATTGTTATTTTTAATTTAAATTACTTAAATTTTTATTTGCTGTTTGTGCTTCAGTAGAATTTGGATATACATTTATTAATGTAGAATAAAAACTCGCTGCGTTTTCTAAATCTTTAATATTTTCAAAAGAAATTGCACTGTGCAACAAAAGCTTCGGCATATATGAAGCTTTGTCATATAATAATGCTGACTTTTTGAAATAATTAATGGCATCATTATACTGTTTTCGATAATACCATATTTCACCTAAATAAAAATTTGATTCTGCAGGTTTATAATTTTTTGCAATCAAATCTTCAAAAATAGGTATGGCAGGGGTAAAATAATCTTTTGCAAATAAATCTTTAGCTTTTTCCAATAATTGGGCATTGCTTAAGGCTAAATCTTCATTTGACAATTGAGTGGTTCCTTTAGATGAACCTTTAGGTTCTTCCTCTTTTATGACCAATTTTTTAATCTTTTCAAACTCTTCTTTGGTCACAAACTGTTCCATATTTGACTTAAACTCTTTTTCAGATATATAACTGCTGTTAATCGCATTAACTAATTTTTCAAGCTTAGCAATAGCCAATTTTAGATTTTCAAAGTTTTTGTTGTTATTGGTGTTGTTCTCTTCTTGTATTTGTAAAATTTGAGCGGTAACTGTTTTTATTTTTTCTATTTCAACATGGTTAATTTCATTTTTTTTGGTTAAATCATTAAGCTGTAAAACGGCATCATTGAGCTTTTTACTGTCGCCTTCATAAACCGATTCTAATCCATCAATTCTTTGATTAACCGATTCTATAGTATTTTTTACATCTTTGACTTTGGTATCAATAGTATTAAGTTCATTTTTATTTTTAAGAATATATTTCTCAGTAGTTGTCAATCCGTAAGGTTTGTTTGAGTCTAAATTACCAGCACCAAAGACTGAAATTTCTTCCGAAATTGCTATGGTGCTAAGTAATAATAATGCGAACGTTCTCTTCATTGCTTCGATTATGGTAATAATCTGTGTTCAGCTCTTCGGTTTTTTTGCCAACATTCAGAGCTTTTTTCATTACACACAGGATTGCTCTCTCCAAAACTGATTAATGAGATATTTGAAGCATCAATTCCATCTGCAACTAAAGCATCTTTTACGGCGTTAGCTCTTTTTAATCCTAATGCGTAGTTATACTCATCGGTTCCCCATTCATCACAATTACCTTCAACTTTGATTTTTCCATTGTATGCAGATAATGCTGACGCATTGGCTTTAATAACATCTCTCATTGCCGCAGAAATATCATATTTATCAAAAGCAAAATAGACTGAACCTAAAAAGACTTTTTTCCCGTTAATAGTAACATATACACCATTTTCTGCTGTTTCCATTGCTTGATCAACTGCCATTGAACTTTCATTGGTTGCAACTTGATTCAATGAAGCTTCTGAATTTGCAGCATTTGAATTTGCATCTACTTCAATCTCTTTTTGACTACAACCTGTCAACAATACTGCAGCTATTAATAACGAATAAATACCCATTTTTTTCATATTTTCTCCTTATGAATTTCGAAAATTCTACACTATTCTAACTTAATTACGCATTACGAGAAGCATCTATTACCAATCAATTGATTGTATGTTTCCTGCTTGTAATGGGAAAAGAAAAGATTTATTGTAATTTAAACGAATGATACCTATGGAACTTTTACCGTTAAACGTTTTTAAAAATAAAACCGACTCTCCGTCATTTGAAAATTTTGGGAATTGATTTCTTCCATTGGTGGTTAATCGTCTGACAAAATCATCTTGAGTCGAAATTAAATACAAATTAAAACTGTTTTTTGAAAACTCATTATCTCCTTCTCTGCTTGAATAAACAATATAATTTTTGTATGAAGTTGCAGAAGAGTTATTTCTTCCATGATACACCAATCGCTCAACGGCTCTTGAGCCAATTGTTTGGGCAAAAATATTGGGATATTTTAATCGATCGGATACAAAAACAACTCGTGAATCATCATCAATAAAACTTCCCCCAACATCAATGCCTTTATAATCAGTAATTTTTGTTTTGATTTTTGTTTGTGTGTTATACAAATAAATATCGGGTTGATCTTCAGGAGACATCGTTAAAAGTAATTTTTTCCCATCACTGCTGACATCAGAACAAACAATCATTCCATTACTGCTTACAATATCGGTTGTTTGTCCCGTAAATAAATTGGATTTAACCAATGTGGGTTTTCCTCTGTTGTACGTAGTATAGTAAAAACTCTCTTGCGAAGCGTCTGCCCATTTAGGAAAAATGTTTAATCCCCCTTTTATAATCACTTTTTGATACGTCAACGTATAATCCGCAATAACAATCTCACTTTGTTTGGCATTGAGATATCGTGAAAAAATGACAAACTTATCCATCCAAGCAATTGTAGGTGCTTTCATATAATCATTAATCGCAATAGAAGTACGATGGGCTAAAAAAGGAAATCGATCTTGCTTAGAAGAGGAAAAAGATTGATTTAAAACCAAATTACCGTTGTTAATATCGTACATTTTAATCAAGAGTAATAGTCCACCAAAACTGCTTTGCTCAATACTTAAATTGACCAATAAATCAATGCTTTTATTTCTTAATATTACAAAATTGGGTCGCTCATTAAACCCCAACATCACTTTTTCTTCTTGAACATCAAAGTGTCCACTCACATTTAAATCTTGCTCAATCACTTTTGCGATTTTGCTGACCAAAATTTGATCAAAACTGTCACTTGAAACATTAACACTAATTTTGGGTAAAGTCGTCCCTTTTTTTATAATTTCCATTTGTGCATCAATGGCATTGGATTGAGTGAGAAAAAATAGAAGTACAAAGATGGCTTTAATTATCATGTTTTTCATTTTATTCCTTTGTTTTAAAAGTAAATTCTATATCCGTACTGTTCCCTTTTTCATAGGGAGGAAATTTTTCTAATTTTTGAGATTCTAAAAAAGCATACAAAGAATCATCAAAAATATCGTTACCCGATTGAATCAATAATTTATAATCGAATCGTCCATCATTAAAAATGGTAATAATCACTTTTGCCGATAAATCATCAATAATAATTCTTGGATTCCATCGACTCGCAAGAAGTTCATAAATTTTTGAATAGTAAGGGTCATTTTGATTTTTATTGTTACTGACGAGCAGTTTAGAACTGTTTTGTTTAACATTATCTAAAAGTTTAGAAACCGACACACTTTCACTTTTACTTTGTTTTTCAAATTTTGATTTATAACGACTTGAAACTAAACTTTTTTCAGTGTTATTAATCACTTCTTTTTTAACCGTTTGAGCAGCCACACTGACATTGGCAAACAATGATTGAACATTGGCAGTCGTCTTTACACTTTTAGATGTCGATTTTTTGACTATATCTTCAGATTTTTCACTGTTTTGAACCAATTTTTGAATGGTTTTCTCTTCTTGTTTGGACTTATTATCAACAATAATATCCAACTCCAAAACAGTTGTTTTTGAAAAAGCATCTATCTTTTTTACGTTATGAGATTTAACATACAAAATAAAAAGCAGAAAAAACAGACCATAGAAGCTAAATGAGAGAATACCAGAAACATAAAAAAATTTTTTATCGCTCATGTATTTACCCATCAGTAATTAAAGAAATTTTATAAAATCCTGCCTCTTTAACCGTTTTAAGTACAAAAATAATGTCATCATACATTAAGGTCTTTTCAGCACGGATATGTATGGCAGTATCTTTGTTTTTATCTTTGGAAAAAAGGACAAAACTGTCAGGAAAATTGGAATATTGGTATTTATTTTTGTTGACATTTATTACTTTATTTTTGGTAATATAAATATCAATTTTTTGTATTTGTTCAACTTGTTGTGTTTTACTTCCTTTAGGAAGATTTATGGGTTCTTCAAACTCAATTACGGGTGCTGTAACCATCAAAATAGCCAGCAAAACAAGCATAATATCCACTAAAGGTGTAATATTAAGTTCTGGTTTTTGGTTAAAATCATACATTTATGATTTAACCTCTTGAAACTAAAATTTTAGATTGTGCCTTTAAAAACGTGTCTAATTCATAGATTTTTCGCACTAACATTTGGTGAAAAGTATAGGCAAAAATTGCTACAAAAATTCCTGCTGCCGTTGCAACAAGTGCTTCTGAAATAGCAGGTGCAATAATAGAAAAGCCTACTTTTGAATGTGACGAAAACTTTGCAAACGATTCCAAAATTCCAACAACTGTTCCAAACAGACCAACAAAAGGTGATGTTGAAGAAATAATTGACAACCATGAAACACCAACACTGGATTCACGAATGATTGAAATTTCACATGCACTTAAAATCTCTTTTGTATGCGTTTGACTTTTTGAGCATTTGCTTAAACTTGAAAGAGGACTAATACTTAATGTATCTCGTGATATTAACGCTTCAAGTGCTTTTTTTTCGGTATCGACCAAAGAAGAAATAGATAAATATCGATAAATAAATATCCAAAATGTGGTGACTAAATAAACAGACAGCAGTGCCAATACGAAAATCGTAATAGCACTGCTGTTGTTTAAATAACTTAATAATAAATCTATCATTTACTTATGCAAATGAGTTAATTTTTGCTTCAACAGCGGCTAAAGATACATTTGAATCTTTAACTGAATTCACCAATTCTTTTGCTGCATCAATATTTTTAGCTGTTTCAGATCCAGGTCCCTGAGTTAATGCAACTGCACCATCAGCTAAAACATCGACTGAAGTTTCACTTACTTTAACATGTCCCCAGTTAATGGCGATTGCTTCAGTACTGTTTGCTTTTTCAATTACGATTACACCCACTGTCAGTGAAGAGACTAACGAGGCATGCCCCGGTAGTACTCCAAACTCACCCTCTTTGCCTGGAAGAGTTACAGTTTTTACACTATCATTAAAAATAGGTCCATTTGGTGTAACGATTGATAATTTAATTGTATCCATGTTATGCCTTATGGTTTTTATTTCATACTCTCAGCTTTTGCAATAGCTTCATCAATTCCACCAACCATATAAAATGCCATTTCTGGAATATGGTCGTATTTACCATCAATGATTCCTTTGAAACCAGCGATTGTATCTGCTAACTCAACATATTTTCCAGGAGAACCTGTAAATACTTCAGCAACGAAGAATGGTTGAGATAGGAATTTTTCAATTTTTCTTGCTCGGCTTACAACAAGTTTATCTGCTTCAGATAACTCGTCCATACCTAAAATCGCAATAATATCTTGTAAATCTTTATATTTTTGTAATGTTGCTTGAACACCTCGAGCTACTGCATAGTGCTCTTCACCTAAAATATCTGCACTTAAAATTCGAGAACTTGAATCAAGTGGATCTACCGCTGGATAAATACCTTTTTCTGCAATTTTTCTGTTAAGAACTGTTGTTGCATCTAAGTGAGCAAAAACAGAAGCAGGAGCAGGGTCAGTTAAGTCATCCGCAGGTACGTAAACTGCTTGAACAGAAGTAATAGAACCTTTAGAAGTTGAAGTAATTCTCTCTTGTAATTTACCCATTTCTGAAGCCAATGTAGGTTGGTAACCAACTGCTGAAGGAATTCTTCCTAATAAAGCTGACATTTCAGAACCTGATTGTGCAAATCTAAAGATGTTGTCAACGAACATTAAAACGTCAAGACCTTTTTCATCTCTAAAGTACTCAGCCATAGTAAGACCTGTTAAAGCAATTCTATTTCTAGCACCTGGAGGCTCACTCATTTGACCATAGCACAGTGCAACTTTGTCAAGAACGTTTGAGTCTTTCATCTCATGGTAAAGGTCATTTCCTTCTCTTGTTCTTTCACCAACACCTGCAAATACTGAGTAACCAGAGTGTTTAAACGCAACGTTGTGGATAAGTTCCATAATAATAACCGTTTTACCAACACCAGCACCACCAAATAGTCCAACTTTACCCCCTTTTGAATAAGGAGCAAGTAAGTCAACTACTTTAATACCCGTTTCAAACATTTCTGTTTTTGTTGATTGCTCTTCAAATGAAGGAGCAGCTCTGTGAATTGACCATCTTGGTGCATCAGCAGAAACCGCTTCACCTTCATCAACAGGATCACCAATTACGTTAAAAATTCTTCCAAGTACCGCTTCACCTACTGGAACTTTAATAGGTCCACCAGTAGCATTACACTCTTGACCTCTTTGTAAACCTTCAGTCATATCCATTGCAATAGTTCTAACTCGACTATCTCCAATGTGTGCAGCAACTTCTAAAACCAATCTATCAGCGTTAGCATTTGTTAAAACAACATCTATTGCTTCATTTATTTCTGGTAAGTATCCGTCGAATTCTACGTCAACGACAGGACCCATTACCTGAATAATTTTACCTTTCATACGGGCAGCTCCTTTATCTTATTTTAATGATTCAACACCACTGATAATCTCTATCAGCTCTGTTGTAATTGCAGCTTGTCTAGCTTTATTGTATTCAATTGTTAAAGTTTCAACTCTCTCTTTAGCATTTTTTGTTGCTGCTTCCATTGCTTGCATTCTTGCACTGTGTTCAGCTGCTAAAGAATCAATTAATGAATAATACATATTGAAATCAATGTATTTTTCCGTTAATTCATTTAAAACTTCACCGTCATCATCTGGCTCAATATCTAACATAGATGTTTCATTCTCAGCCAATGTAACATCATCTAAGCTTACAGGTAATAGCTCTCTGACTCGAATTTCTTGAGTGAGCATATTTAAAAATCCATTGTAAACCAATATAACTTTGTCTGTTAAACCGTTATTAAAATCTTTTACGGCTTCATCGATAAAATCGCACGCTCTGTCATAATCAGGAGCTGAAGTTAAATCACTCACTTTTTGACTCAAATCCACTTTTTGGAAAGAGAAAAAGTCTACCCCTTTTCTTCCAGCAGCACGTAATCTTACGTTGATACCTTTTGATTCATAATCCGCTTTAAGTCTGCTTACTGTTTTAATTGTTGCCATATTAAAACCACCGCAAAGTCCTTTATCCGCTGTTACAAAAACAATATCAATTGTTTTTGGATTATTATTTGGAACAAATGCTTTACTGACATTTGCTTCATCTTGAACTTTGCTAACTCTATTTGCAATCTCAGAAAGTACTTCATTAATCTTACTTGCATAGCTTCGTGCTTGTTCAGACAATTGTCTGGTACGAGTAAGTTTTGCAGAAGAGACCAGCTTCATAGCTTTAGTCGTCTTTTGCGTATTTGAAACACTTCCGATTTTTAATTTAATTTCTTTTAAGTTAGCCATTGCTAATCCTTAGTTTGCATTAAAAACAGTTTTAAACTCTTCTAATGCTGATTTTAACGCTGCTTCAGTTTCATCGTCTATTTTTTTACTAGATTTAATGTTTTGAAGAATGTTAGAATATTTTTGCTCAATAAATGCGTGTAATTCACTTTCAAATCGTACAACATCATTAACAGATACATCATTTAAATACCCTTTTGTACCCGCATAAATAATAACAATTTGTTTTTCAATTACTAATGGCTTATTAACACCTTGTTTTAATACTTCAACCATTCTTTGACCTAATTCAAGCTCTCGTCTGGTTGATTCATCTAAATCTGATGCAAATTGTGCAAACGCTTGTAACTCTCTAAATTGTGCTAAAGAAAGTTTCAATGTACCCGCAACTTGTTTTGTTGCTTTAATTTGCGCAGCACCACCCACTCGTGATACAGAAAGTCCTACGTTAATAGCCGGTCTGATCCCTGAGTTAAAAAGGTTAGTTTCTAGGAAGATTTGACCGTCTGTAATAGAAATAACGTTTGTTGGAATATAAGCAGCAACGTCTCCTGCTTGTGTTTCAATAATTGGTAACGCCGTCATAGAACCCGCACCTTTTTCATCACACATTTTTGCTGCTCTTTCAAGTAATCTTGAGTGTAGGTAGAATACATCCCCTGGGTATGCTTCTCGACCTGGAGGTCTTCGTAAAATTAAAGACATTTCTCTGTACGCAACTGCATGTTTTGATAAATCATCGTAAACGATTAACGCGTGTTTACCGTTATCTCTGAAGTATTCACCAATAGTAACACCTGTATACGGTGCTAAAAATTGTAATGCCGATGAATCTGAAGCAGACGCATTAACAACAATTGTGTATTCCATTGCACCAGACTCTTCTAATGTTCTAACAACAGAAGCAACTGAAGATGATTTTTGACCAATTGCAACATAAATACAAATTACATCTTCACCTTTTTGGTTAAGAATTGTATCAATAGCAACTGTCGTTTTACCTGTTTGTCTGTCTCCAATAATAAGCTCTCTTTGACCTCGTCCAATTGGCACAAGTGCATCAATCGCTTTAATCCCTGTTTGTAAAGGTTCATGAACAGATTTTCTAGACATAATACCCGGTGCTTTTTCTTCAACAAATTTTCTCTCTGCTGCGTCAATAGCACCTTTACCATCAATTGGTTCACCAAGTGCGTTAACAACTCTTCCAACCATTGCATCACCAACTGGAGTATCTAAAAGTCTTCCCATTCTTTTACAAGAAGTTCCTTCTCTTAAACCATCACCTTTTCCAAGGATAACAATACCAACAGAAGACTCTTCTAAGTTCGCTGCTAATCCTTTTTCCCCGTTTTCAAACTCTACAAGCTCACCAGCCATAACGTTTTTAAGACCGTAAACTTGTGCAATCCCATCTGCGTAAGAGATGATTTTACCAGTTTCGTTTACATCTACATTTAATTCAAAGTTATTAATTCTTTCTTTAATTATCGAACTAATTTCATCTGCTTGAATCTTTGCACTCATTCATTTTCTCCTTTATAAATTCTAAACTGCTTTTAAAATATGATCAATCATTTGAGATTTTAATCTCTCTTTTGAAAAACTTATCTCAACACCAAGTCCATCAATATCAACTTTTATTCCATCGTAATCACAAATATTTTGTTCCAGAGCTAAATTAATATTAAATTTTTTACTAAATTTTTCAGTAATTGAATCTACATAACTAGAATCCAGTTCTTTATTTGTATAAACAACTCCGGTATAGGTGTTGTTTAACACAGAAATTTGATTTTTTAACTCGTGAAAAATAAAAGGAATAACATCTAATCTTTTATTATCCCCTAAAAGTTTAACCAGATTGGTTGTTGTTGTACTGATGTTGTCCACTAAAGAGATAATAAAATCAACTTTAGCACTATTTGCTACTTCAGAAGAAGTAATAATAGAAACAAACTTTTCATCGGCATAAGCTGAAGAAATTTTATTTAACTCATCACAAACTGCAGTCACTTGATTAAGATCTGTTCCATCGAGTAATGCTTTAACGTATCGTTTTGCTATTAAATCAATCATTACGCCACCTTCTTAAGAACAATATTTGCCAACTCATCTTGAGAAACACCAATATTGTCGCTGCTTAATAACTCTTCTAAGACGCTTTGAACAACTTCTTTTTTAGCTTTTTTTGTTTCAATTTTAATTTTTTCATCAAAATTTTTATTTAAATGTGCTATTTCATTGTCAACAGCTTGTGCAATTTTTGATTTAATAGAATCAATCTCTGCATTGGCTCCACTTACAATTTCAACAGCAAGTTTTTTTGCCTCTTCTAGTTTTAAAGTAGCTTCATCAACTTTAGCTTGAGACTCTTTTAAAGTATCTTGTACTTTATCAAGCTCTGCTTGAATGCCTAAGCTTCGATTAGCAAAAAAAGCTTTAATTTTCTCAGCTAATAAATACCACAAGATTCCAGCAAAAATAACAAAGTTTACGGTTCTTTGAATAATATCAGTTTCCGCACCTTCACTGGCAAACAATGCCAAAGGAGCAAAAGCTAACATAAACAATACTATTTTCTTCACTTTTTCTCCTTATATTGATCTAAGCTTAGCTTTTAAGCTCTCATTGAACTGAGGCATAGAAGCCACCAATGAATCTTTTAATGCAGCTGTTTCATTTTGTAACTCTTTAGTAAATTCAGCATATTTTGTTTCCAAATCTGATTTTGCACTAATTAGCTTTGCATCAGCTATATCTTTTGCTTCATTGTACGCTTTGTCTCTAATTGCAGCAGCCTCTTTTTTAGCTTTTGCAATCACATCATTTGCTTCAGCCAGCATACCGTTTACGTCTGCACCGTTTGACTTTGCATTTTCTAAATCTTTTTTAATAGATTCTGCACGATCATCCATGTGTTTAAGTAAAGGTTTAAATAGACAACTGTTTAGTCTGGCAAGTACAAGTAAAAAGATTATACCAGAGCTAAGCAATAATATAGGACTTATGTCTAACATTCATTCCTCCATATTTTTTACAGTTTAGTTTGACTAAAACTGCACAATTTTAACAAAATAAAATATAATAGAAGTTTAAATGAAGAAATATTGTTAGTAAAATTTATAAAGTGTTACCAAAGTGTTTAGAAATCTTTTCAATATCTTCTTGTGAGTGTATTTCTATCTTAAAATATTTATTATCGACTTTCACTTTAAGTTTATCCGATTGTAAATTTTTAACAATATCATCTAAGATATTTAAATCAAGATTATTGTTTTTGGCTTTTTTCTTTGGCTCTTTTGGAAGGGTTGGGTTTTTAAGTTCTTTGACTAAATTTTCTGTTTCTCTTACAGAAAGTTTTTGACCAATAACAGAATCGACAACTAATTTTTGCTCTTCATCGTTCAATCCAATTAATATTTTGGCATGTCCTGCACTGATTTTTTCATTGGCCAAATGCTGTTGAACATAAGAGCTTAATTGTAACAATCTTAAGGTATTAGTAATAGAGGTTCTGCTTTTATACACACGATTAGATAACTCTTCATGAGTAATATTATGTTCGTTAATTAATTGAGCATAAGAGTATGCTAACTCAATAATATTTAAATCATCTCGTTGAATATTTTCAATTAATGCCACTTCCCTTAATTGCAACTCTTCAATATTAGTAATAATGGCTTTAATTGTTGGCAAACCTGCCAATTTATGTGCTCGCAGTCGTCGTTCACCTGCGACTAAAATATAATTATCTTCCTCATCTTGCATCACAGTAACAGGTTGCAAAAGTCCGTGTCGTTTAATGGACTCACTTAACTCTTTGAGTCTCTCTTCATCAAACACTTTTCTGGGCTGATTAGGATTGGCTTTAATTAACTCAACATCAATCTCTTTGATACCTGAACTGTGCTGGGTAGTTGAACGGCTGTATGCTGTTTCAACTTCACCTAATAATTCGCTAAGTCCTCTTCCTAGTGCCATATTGTTATCCTGCTATTGCTCGCGCTAAATTTGTATATGCTCTTGTTCCAATGGCTTTATCATCATAAAGCATAATGGGTTTTCCAAAACTGGGTGATTCTGCCAGTTTAATATTTCGTGGTATAACCACATACGAGTCTTCATCAATTTTAAACAACTTATTTTCAAAGTGTTGTGCCAAATCAGCAAAAACTTGTTTGGACAGATTGTTTTGTTCGCTGTACATAGTAGGTAAAAAGCCTCGAATTTGCAATTGCCGATTGATGGTTTGCTTCACCAATTTAATCGTATTTAACAATTGGGCTAACCCTTCGAGAGCAAAAAATTCACATTGGATTGGAATTAATACAGAATTTGCTGCACTGAGTGTATTAATCGTAATAGGTCCTAAAGCAGGAGGTGAATCTATGATAATATAATCATAATCTTTTTTAATGGGATCAATTTTTCGCTTTAAAATCAATTCCCGCTCGTTGGTGTTTCGGTAAAACTCTTTTTCAATCCCAACTAAGCCAATATTTGAAGGAGCGACTTTAAGATTTTCAATTTCGCTGTCTAAAATAATTTCAGAAAGCTCTTTAGTTCCTAATAGCACATGATAAATGTTATATTCATAAGTGTCTCTTTGAAATCCTAATGAAGTGGTGGCATTTGCTTGTGGGTCAGCATCTATTAACAATACTCTCTTGCCTTCAAGTGCTAAAGCCGCACTCAAATTTACAGCAGTGGTAGTTTTACCTACTCCGCCTTTTTGATTTGCAATTGCAATTATTTCTGTTGTCATCGTAAACTAAACACCTTTGTATTACCTAAACTAATTGAACCATCGTCATTTAGCACGGCATTTGTTAAAGAAACTTTCTCGTCATTGACTGTAGATTTGAAAAATCTGCTTTTTTGAAATTCTATCTTAAACTCACTAAAAATATGCTTCCATGAAATTAATTCTTCTAATTGTAAAAAATAATTATTTAAAATTGTATTAGGTGACATTTTTATATCTAAGTGCCCATATTGTTCATCCACGTTAACTAAATTGAGCCCTATTCCACAATAAATAAGTTCTTTATTGACAGAAGTAATCGTTCCCCCTATTTTTTTATCGTTCATATAAAAGTCATTGGGCCATTTTAACCAAATTTTTGACCCCTCTTTTTCGAGTACTTTTTTTAGAATGTATGAAAAATAGATGGATGCTGATTGCAAAGGCAAATCAGTGGGTAAACTTGCTTTTTTCAAGACAAAAGAGAAGAATAAATTTCCCTCTTGTCCTACCCATTGATTTCCTCGACTTCCAATGCCATTGGTTTGATATGCAGTTACAATACATAAAGGAGAACTATATCCTTCTGTTGCTATACGATTTTTCAAGTAACTGTGTGTTGAGTCAACTTCATTTAAAAAAATAATTTTCATGTAGCCATTATACATAATTCTAGTTTAATATGAATAGACTATAATACACAAAAATACTATTTGGATATTCTATGTTAGACCCTGTTTTACCTATAGCTTTATATTTGGCATTTGGCTATTTATTTAAAATCTTTATTAAAGATAACTCAAAAGAATTAGTTGATTTTGTCATTTACTTTTCCTTGCCAGCCATGGTGTTTGTGAAGATTTATCCTTTAACGTTGGATTTGAAAATCTTAAATCTGATTTGTATGTTTAATACCATTATTTTGGCCAATTTATTGTTGGCTTTTGGTGTGGGAAAACTTTTCAAACTGGACAAAAGAACCTTAGCTACGTTTATGATTGTTGCCACATTTGGAAATACTTCATTTATTGGTTTTTCTTATATCGATGCCTTTTATGGACAAGATTTTGTTGTTTATGCCCTAATTTATGACTTGTTTGGTTCATTCTTATTGGTGGTTTCTTTGGGTGTGTTTATTATCAATTGGGGAAGCGGAGAGAGTGTAAAAATCAAAACGGTTTTTAAAAGTGTTTTATTTTTCCCCCCTATTGTAATGTTTTTTATCACCGTACTGGCCAAATTTTTACCCATTCCAAATTTTATGATGAACACAGCACAAACCATTGGTGCTACTCTTGTGCCACTGGCTATGATTGCCATTGGGATGAAACTGGAAATTAAAAATATCTTTTATAAATTTAAAATCACCTCTTTGGCTTTGTTCCTTAAAATGATTGCCATGCCAATTATTGTAATGATTCTTTTTTCTGTGTTTTATACCTTAAATGATACGTGGAGTAAAGTAACGATATTAGAAGTTGCTATGCCACCCATGACAACAGCTGTTATTTTAGCCATAAAAGGCGGTTTGGATGAGAGATTGGCTATCAATGCTTTAGTTATAGGAGTTATTGCCTCTTTAGCAACGGTGACGGGATTTTATCTTTTTTTAGCCTAAAACTAGGCTAAAATATCTCCCACTTGCAGTCGTTGACCTCGAAAATAATCAACAGAACTCAGTTCTTTTTTTGAAGGGGCTTGAAGAGTTTTTATCTCTATGGCACCTGTAGCACAACCTACAACTACACTTTCTTTATTGATGGCTAAGATTTCTCCTGCTTGATGGGCTAAAGTTTCATCAACTAGGGTAATGCCTTTAAGTTTTAATCCCGAAGATAAAAATACGCCTGGCCAAAAAGAGTAGGCTTTGTATTTTAAAACCAATGCTTTTGCATCGCTAAAATCAACTTCACCCTCTTCTTTCTTTATTTTTTTACATAAAGAACTTAACGCACTGTTTTGAGGTAATGGGTTCAAAGAAGAGAAGTGATTTAACGTCTCAATGGTTAAATCTGCTGCAACATGAGATAACGTTTCAAATGCTTGAGCTACTTCTAACGTAGGAGTTATTTTTAAATATTTAAATCCTAAAATATCACCTGTATCTAACCCTTCTTCCATAAGCATCGCGGTTACACCGGTATATTCATCATCGTGCAATAACGCTTCTTGAATGGGACTTGCCCCTCTGTATTTTGGCAATAATGAGGCATGAAGATTAATACAAGGAGCTATATCTAAAATAGATTTTGGCAAAATTTGTCCATAGGCTGCTACGACAATAAAATCAGGTTTTAAAGAATAAAGAGCATCAACCATTTCTTGATTATCTCGTAATCTTTGGGGTTGATAAATAGGAAGATTGATATTATGGTCTAAACAATATTGCTTAATATGAGGAGGAGTAAGCTCTTGCTTACGCCCTACTTTTTTATCACTTTGAGTAAATAAAGCCACCACATTGAAATTCTTTTCTAAAAGCTTTGCAAAGATAACCGTTGCATAACTTGGTGTCCCCATAAAAACAATTCGTTTGCTCATCTTACGCCTTTTTAAATACCGTTCCACCAACGTGGCTGTTATTGACTAAAAACTCTGTAGCATAAGACAAATCAAATCCACTGCTTAAATACATGGGGATATCTCTTTTAAGTAAGAAATCGGCTGCTTTAAGTTTAGTTACAATTCCACCTGTGGCAAATTGAGTATTGGGGGTGTGTTCCCCTTCAAGCATTTCATCACTGATTGAATGAACAAACTTTTGAAGCTGTGCATCATCATGCTGATGTGGATTTTTATTATAATATCCATCGATGTCTGTCAAAATTGCCAATAAATCTGCTTCAAAATAATATGTTACGTGAGCAGCCAGTTGGTCGTTATCACCAAATAACAATTCATCGGTTGCGGTTACATCGTTTTCATTAATAATAGGCAAAACTTTGTTTTGCAACAACACTTCAATCGCCCCTTTAGCAAAAGCCGTTCGTTTTCTTGAATCAAAATCATCAGCAATTAAAAGCATTTGAGCACATATAATGCCGTGTTCTTTAAATCTTTCTTTGTAGTGTTTCATCAATAAAGGTTGCCCCATAGCAGCTAGCGCTTGTCGATTGGTTACAGATTTTTTATCTAAAGGCAAAGAAGTAAATCCTGCTGCAACCGCACCAGAACTGACTAAAATCACTTCAACATCTTGCTTTTTTAATTTGGCAATGAGTTGTACTAAATTGTTTAATCTCTCCAGTGCTAATTTCCCGTCTTGTGTTAAAACAGCACTCCCCACTTTTAAAACGACTCTTTTCATTATTTGCTTTTTCCTATTAAATCATATAAGGCATATGTTAATGCTTTGGTATTTAAATGAGTTACTGATGATATGGGTAAGATAAAATAAGGCTTACTTGTATCAAAACGTGCAAACGTAGTATCTTGAACATAATAAGGCAAGGTTTTATCAAAACCAAATTCACTGTTTTTTGATGGTTCTAAGCCCAACTCTTGAATGAATTTTGCAATATCTTCTTCTAAATTTTCACCATAATACGCATCGATTTTTGTTAAAGCAATGGCGTAATTACGTTGACTTAACTCTGTTGAGAATTTTTTTAACTCTTCTTTTAACACACTTAATTGATCGGACGTTGTTCGATAATTGGCAATATCTATGGTAAAAAGTAAAGTTTTTGTTCTCTCAATGTGTCGTAAAAATTCTAAACCTAAACCTTTTCCATCACTTGCCCCATCAATAATCCCTGGAATATCTGCCATGACAAAAGAGTTATAATCTCCTGCATCAACAACACCCAACTTTGGTGTTAATGTTGTAAACTCATAGTTTGCAATTTCTGGCGTCGCATTTGACACCGTAGAAATCAATGTCGATTTCCCCACATTTGGATACCCAACAAGCCCTACATCAGCGATAAGTTTTAATTCCAATCGAATTTCTCTTTTTGTTCCAGGAAGTCCAGGCTGAGCATACGTTGGTCTTTGGTTTCTTGAGTTCTTAAAGTGAACATTTCCCAATCCACCTTTTCCACCCTCAATAAAAGTAACCACTTCACCTTCAACCAATAAGTCCAATAAAACTTCACCTGTTAAATCATCAATAACTTGAGTTCCAGGAGGCACACTTAAAAGCAATGTTGGAGCAGATTTACCGGTCATATTACGCCCCATACCTTGCTTACCATTTTCTGCTTTAATGATATTTCTTCCTTTAAACCAAGAAAGCGTGTCAGCATTGCTGTCTACGACAAACGCAACATCTCCACCTTTTCCACCATCACCACCATCAGGTCCACCTTTGACAACGAACTTCTCTCTTCTAAAAGAAGCACATCCTTGTCCACCTTTTCCTGATACGACTGTAAACTTTACACTATCTATAAACACAAAAACCTCCGTTTAGTGAAAAGTGAAAAATCAAAAGCATTTAACTTTCAACTGTTCACTAAATTTTTATTAACAAAAAAAGGGTGTAGGCAAATTGCCATACACCCTTTTTTTCAACATTAAAAAAGTCAGATTTACGAAGCGTAAACTGAAACTTTTTTTCTATTTCTATCTTTAATTTCGAATTTAACTTTACCATCAATTAAAGCATAAATTGTATGGTCTTTACCCATTCCAACGTTGTTTCCAAGATGGATTTTTGTTCCTCTTTGTCGAATAATGATGTTTCCAGCTCTTACAACTTCTCCACCATATTTTTTAACTCCAAGTCTTCTACCAGCTGAATCTCTGTTATTCTGCGTACTACCTTGACCTTTCTTGTGAGCCATAATCTATCTCCTTGATTTTATTGAGCTTATGCAGCTATTTTAGTAATTCTAATTTTTGTAAAGCTTCTTCTGAAACCTTTTTTTAATTTAGAATCTTTTCTTCTTCTTTTTTTGTAAATAACTACTTTTCTATCTCTATTTACACCAGTACCATCAAGTACTACTTCTGCTTCAACTTTTGCAGATGATACAGCTTCTCCACACTTTAACTCACCGTTATTCACTGCGAGTACATCAGTAATTGTTAGTGTTTCTTTAGCAGCTTTTCCAGTGTAATCGATATCGATTAAATCACCTTCTGAAACTTTATATTGCTTTCCACCACATTTGATAATTGCGTACATTTTCTATCCTTAGGTTGTCTATTCTATTATTGCTATGCTTTTTTGTGAAGCGAATAGTATCTTAATTTAGTTTAAACTTTCTTTAAGCCAAAATTTAATTAACAAAATCTTTTGCAGCAGCAATAACATCCATCTCTACGAGTACATTTTTGGGTAATGTTTTAACAGCAACCGTACTTCGTGCAGGTTTATGATCACCAAAATATTCAGCATAAATCACATTCACTACACCAAAGTCATTCATATCTTCTAAAAAAATCGTCACCTTGATAACATCATCTAAAGAAGAGCCAGCTTCAGCTAAAATATTTTGTAAGTTGGTTAATACTTGTCGTGTTTGTCGTTTAATATCTCTGTCAACTAACTCACCATTAGGAGTAATTGCAATTTGACCTGAGGTAAAAATCAAACCATTACTTTTGATGGCTTGTGAATAAGGACCAATAGCAGCGGGGGCATTGGGGGTTTGTATTATTTCCATAAGAATCTCCTAATTTTTTGAAGCATTGTACTTTAAAAATGGTTTTGAATTGATTAAGAATATCTTGAATTATAAATTATAGGCAATCAATTTACCCTTTTTTAATTGCATAATATTATCACGAATTTTTACAATGATATGTTTTTTTTCATTATGGTCTAATCTCTCCTCATATCGAATAGCATGCAATTTTTTTTCATAAAACTTGATTAACAAAACGCGTAATTCATTGCTTAAGCGTTCATCGTCATACGTTTCAAGTTGTTCATTCAGTAAAATCCCTATTAATTTAGGGTTATTTTTATCATGCAAAAGCATTTCAAACTCGTTTCGGTGATATTCAAACATGGAAGCATCGATTAAATCCAACACCATCTCTAAACGATGGGGCTTGTCTGCAATGGATTTAATAATACATAATTCGGCTATATCAATTTTCATCAATTGAACATCATTTCGATTATGGACTTTTTGATGTTGTACTTTAATAAATTTTTCATTAACATTCAAGCGTGAAGCCAAATAACGTTTATATTCATCTTGAAAAATGGGATTAAGTGTTTTTAAAAATTCATTGGTCTCTTCTAAAGCTTTTTGTTTACTTTGAGGGTCATGTAAATCATACTTTGCAATTAAATAGTCAATTACAAAGGGAATAAAAGGCTTAGGATGTTCAAAAATTGCACTGAGTTCTTGAATTTTTTTCTCTTTAACCATATCAGCAGGGTCAACCCCTTGCGCAAAAATAACCACTCCCCCTTCAAAATTTCCACCACTTAACATCAAAGCGGCTTTATACGCAGCATTTAATCCTGCATTGTCCCCATCATAAGCTACAATCACTTTGGGTTCACCACGGCGTAATAAAGGTAAATGTTCTTGTGTCAATGCGGTTCCCAGTGTTGCAACAGAGTGTTCAAATCCTGCTTGATGTAACATGATAACATCCAAATAGCCTTCGGTGATAATAATCTCTTTGCGTTTATAAATATGCTCTTTGGCCAAATGATATCCGTATAAAAGCCGAGATTTATTAAACAGTTTGGTTTGAGGAGAGTTGACGTATTTAGCATTATGCCCGGTAATAGTTCGTCCACCAAATCCAACAATGGAGCCATTTAAGGCATAAATTGGAAAGGTAATACGCTCAATAAATCGTGCATACAAACCATTTTCTCCACTGTCAATGACGCCTAACTCTTTAGCATCGCCTAAATTTAGAAAATTATCCTTAATGTAATTAATGGTTTGCAATGAATTTGGGGCATATCCTATTTCAAATTTTTCAATGGAAAACTCAGAAATACCACGACTTTTGATGTACTCTTTTGCCGTTGCATTTGAAATAAACAGTTTTTGATAATATTGATTAATCTCTTGCAAAACTTTAGTATCAAGTTTTTGTTGCGTATTATTTTCATAAGTGAGTGAAATATTATACATGGAGGCAAGTTTTTCAAGAGCCTCTGGATACGCAAGTTTCTCATACTCCATAACAAATTTAATGGCATCACCCCCTACTCCACACCCAAAGCAGTGGTAAATTTGTTTGGTTGGACTAATAACAAAAGAGGGTGTTTTTTCGCCATGAAAAGGACAACATGCCTTAAAATTGGCTCCCGATTTTTTAATCTCAATAAATTGAGAAATCACATCTACAACATCTAAATGGTTTTTTAAGTTTTCTATGGAGTCTTTGCTAATCATAAATTGCATTATACTGTTTAAACTCTTTATAAATGTACAATTTGCTAAATTTATTATTTTCTATGAACTTTTATGATAACATATTGAAAAATTAGACAATAAGGGATAAAAGTGGATGGACTGGTTGTAGAGTATAGAGACCCTCTTTTTGGTGTCATGGTATTCTTTACTCTTATTTTTGTTATCTCCTTTTTAACCTACTCTTTTGGTCTGTATAAAGAGAAAAAATCACGAGCAGAATATCGAAAATTGCTTCAACGCTTTGAATTGGGCAACTTAAAAGAAGAAGATTATGTCCATTTATACGCCACATACAATTTACCCTTTGATTCGATTATTCTTTTAGCCTCTACGTTTTTACATAAGGGAGAATACAATAAAGCCATTGGGGTTTATTTGGCTCTGTTAGAGCATGTTACTGAGCGTGTCAAAAAAGAGGAATTACTTGAATTGTTGGGAAAAACCTACTTCAAAGGAGGATTTTTACAACGAAGTAAAGAGATTTTTCTAAAAATATTAAAATTTTCACCCCGAAACAACAATGCGTTGGAGTATTTACTTCTTATTTATGAGAAACTCAAAGAGTTTGATAAAGCGCAAGAAGTGATTGAGTCTCTTAATGAGTTGGAAATAGATATTAATCAAGAAGAGCTTTATATCCAAACCCTTAAGCTTTTAAATGATCCACTGATTTCCTTTGAAAAAAAATCTCATTTGTTGTTAGAACATTTTAAAATCAATCCCGATATTGAACGCATTGTGGTCAAATATTTACTTCAATTTCATAAAACACTCTTTTGGGAAAATCTTGCTTTGTTTGATTTGAAAAAATCCTTAGATTTTTTGTGGTACTTAAATTTTGACGACATCAATTTTGATGCCGTTTCAAAAAACGGTTTACTCAAAGAGTTATACACTGCCAAAGGGTATATTAATGAAGCCTCAAACAGTTCAATTTTTGAACTGGATATGATAATTATTTCCAAACACGCCAACAGCCATTTTAAAACCGATTTAAATTTCAGATTTATTTGTAAAAAATGTAAAACCGTTCACCCCATTTATGAGTCGCGATGTCCACATTGCCATAAAATTTTGACGTTTAAAATAGAACCTGAACTTACAAGGAAAAAAATTGAAACAAATCAATCTTTACAGTGACGGTTCAAGTTTGGGAAACCCAGGACCTGGCGGTTGGGGAACCATACTAAAATACAATGAACACACCAAAGAGTTAAGTGGGGGAGAACTGCTTACAACCAACAATCAAATGGAACTAAAAGGAGTTATTGAAGGATTAAAACAGTTAAAAGAACCCTGTAAGGTTCATATTATAAGCGACTCAAAATATGTGGTACAAGCCATCAATGAATGGCTAGAAAATTGGCAAAGAAATGGGTTTAAAACTGCGGCTAAAAAACCTGTAAAAAATGTTGAGTTGTGGCAAGAGTATTTGGACGTTTCAAAACAACATACCGTAACTGCAAGTTGGGTAAAAGGGCATGACGGGCATGAAGAAAATGAACGATGCGATTTACTTGCACGAGCAGAGGCAGAAAAATTAAAATAAGGAAAAACATGAGTGATTATTCAAAATTAGAAAAGTGTTTGGGTTATCAGTTTAAAGACAAAAATCTGATAGTCGAAGCACTTACCCATAAAAGTTATAAAAAACCCTACAACAATGAACGTTTGGAGTTTTTAGGTGATGCGGTGTTAAATTTAATTGTGGGAGAGTATTTATACCATAAATTTCCCAAATCAAATGAAGGGGAACTCTCTAAGATTCGTGCATCATTAGTTAATGAAACAGGATTTACTAAATTGGCCAAAGATATTAATTTGGGTGATTTTATTTATATTTCAGTTGCTGAAGAGAGAAACAATGGAAGAAAAAAAGCCTCCATACTGTCCGATGCATTTGAAGCCATTATGGGAGCCATTTATTTGGAATCGGGATTAAATAACCTAAAACCCATTATGCTACAACTGCTTGAAAACTCATACGATAAAATCAATTTAGATGTTTTATTTAGCGATTATAAAACCGCTTTACAAGAGATAACACAATCGATGTTTGGCTCAATACCAGAGTATAAATTGGAAAAATCATTTGGTCCAGATCATCAAAAAGAGTTTGAAGTTTCCATTTGGATTGATGAGAAAAATTATGGCACTGCCAAAGGAAAAAGTAAAAAACTCGCTCAACAAGCTGTTGCTAAAATTGCACTCGAGAAGTTAAAGGAAACACAACTATGAATACATTTGGTCACCAATTTCGATTTACCACCTTTGGAGAAAGCCACGGAAAAGCATTAGGATGTATCATTGATGGTGTTCCTGCTGGTTTATCTGTCGATGAAACTTTTATTCAAAATGAAATGAATCGACGAAAACCAGGACAAAATGAGTTTGCCACTGCACGAAATGAAGGCGATAAAGTTGAGATTTTAAGTGGTGTTTTTGAAGGCGTTACTACAGGAACTTCTTTGGCTATGATTATTTTTAATGAAAACCAAAAAAGTGGGGACTATTCCAATATCAAAGATTTGTTTCGTCCAGGACATGCTGATTTTACTTACTTTAACAAGTATGGCATAAGAGATTATCGAGGCGGAGGAAGAAGCAGTGCCAGAGAAACAGCAGCAAGAGTGGCTGCTGGTGCAATTGCCAAACTTTTATTACAAGAAGTGGGCATAAAAGTACAAAGTGGAATTTGTGCCATTGATGGCATCGAAGCAGAACAATATAATTTTAATCATGTAAAAAGTTCTGAAATATACGCTTTAGATAAGAACGTTGAAGAAGCTCAAAAAGAGGCGATTTTAAAAGCCAAAAAAACGCATGACAGTGTGGGTGGCGTGGCAATAGTTAATGTCAAAAACGTTCCCATTGGTTTAGGTGAACCACTCTATCATAAACTCGATGCCCAAATTGCCAATGCTATGATGGGAATCAATGCCGTCAAAGCAGTTGAAATCGGTGAAGGGTTTGAATCTTCTGCCTTAAAAGGAAGCCAAAACAACGACCAAATCAGTGCCGACGGATTCTTAAGCAATCACAGTGGTGGTATTTTAGGTGGTATTTCAAATGGTGATGACATCAACGTTAAAATCTATTTCAAGCCAACTCCTTCAATTTTTATCAAACAACACACAATTGATACACATAATAATGAAGTAGAGTGTGAACTCAAAGGAAGACATGATCCTTGTGTCGCTATTCGAGGAAGTGTTGTTGCAGAATCTATGATGGCGTTGGTGTTAGCTGATATGTTATTGCTTAATATGAGCAGTCAAATTAAGAATATTAAAAAGGTGTATGAGTAAAAGCGTTTAACCGCTTTTACTTTTCATTTGCTTTTTTTCTCATTTTATAACTAAAAAAAGCCAATAACACAACAACAAAAGCGATAACTGAAAAACTGATTATTTCATTGATTAATATATTCATAAGTGAATTCTAACGAAAAGAAGCTGTATTTGAATCAAAAATGAATTGATAATACTATATTCTCTTGAAAACCACAAGGGTTTCCGCTTTCTTACTTTTGTATTGACGAAAAGTAAGCAAAAACAACCACGGCTTCGGTGGCAAAGCTCCCCTCGCTTATTATTTTAATTTTTTGGCTTTTTAAAACTCACTAAAATGACCGTTTAGGTCATTTCTTAACGCTTCAAACAGTTAAAAAGCTAGTTTCAAAAAAAGAAAATAAACACTCGGCACCTGCAGATGTGGAAATCCCTAGTATTTAAACTATCTTGAGTAAATTGAGTTAAGGAAAGGTTATAATCTTAGAAAATAAAATATGACAATGTCCTTATCCCATTCTTTCCAACATCTGAAAAGCCGAACGTTTATTTTTATTTTCGGAAAAGAGTTGCAACTGTTTGAGTAAATAAATGTGCTAAATGCACATTTATTTATGAGTTTTGCGACTCAGAAAAGAAAAATAATAAGAGAGGGAACCCCAAGGGCTTTGAAGCTTAGTTGGTGGCTTTTTGTTACTTTTTACCATTAAAAAGTAAAAGGAGGACACCCTTGTGGTTTTTAAGAGAGGTATTTTTTTCAGTCAAATCTTTTTTAACTCAGTTTTCCCATATTAATTCTGAATAAAAATATTCACCAATCACTATTCTGACTGTTATAGTACTTTTTTCTTGAAATGCTAAAAATCTATATTGACCATCTTGAATTATATTCCATGTTGAGATAGGTATAACATTCTCTAAAATAGAAATATAAGTAGCTCCTCTTGAGCCTATTTCAGGCAAAATATCAAAAACAGGTTCAGAATTAAAATTGTCTAATTCTTCTTGTGTTAATTCTGGGAGAAATTTATAATTAATTATATTTGGTTCATCTAAGTGTATTAAACTTAAAGTATAAATAGCATGTCCTATGCTTAATTTTAATAAAATATTTTTAATTTTATAATCATTATACTCTATATACTCAACATTACCAGTTAGAGTATATTTTGTAGAATTTTCAAATTCACTTTCAATATTTGCTCTAGAATCAAATGTTCTTTGTATTTTACTTCTTTTGACAGCTTTCAAATTATCCATTTTATATTGAACATAGTCAATTAAACAAGCCAAATATTGTTCGTTTTCTGAATATGAATTATTACATTTTTTACAAGAAGGAAGAATCGCTAAATTAGTTGTAAAAGGTTCATTTAAAAATACTTTAGATGGTATATGTTCTCTGCTATCCGCTTTTTCTCCACAATATACACATTTAAAATCTCCTTTTTTATCATATTTAAGAAATTCTAATATTCGTATATCTCCATAATAATTATTTAGTTCATTATTAATAAAATATTTTTGTCTGGAATCCATTATATTTCCTCTTAATTTTCTAGCTTTTGATTTAGTTCCACCCAACTATCTCCAATATAATCTTTTGATTCTATACTTTTTAATATTATTTGTTCAAAGGTATAAAAGGAAATAAGAAATAAAATAGCTATTTGCATTATTCCATTTGAAAAATTATGTTTTCCTTTTTCAACTTTTCCAAATTTTATTTGACCTATTTGAAATTCTATTTCATCTTTATTTGATACGCCATTATCATGTAAAGAATTTCGTATATTTATAAATCTTAAAAATAACTCAACCATTCCTTTTGATTTAATTCCATCATGTTTTAAAAACTCTTTTATTTCATCTCTTGAATGTGAACATCTTTTAATTACTTCATCCGTAAATAATTTTAGCTCCAATTTATCTTCAATATTGAAATGCTTTAAAACTACCGAAAGTAATTGTTGTTTTTTTCTAATATTTAATTCAATTTCATATTCTTTATTTAAAGAACTTAATAAATGTTCTAAATGAAAATAAATTTTAGTAATCATATCATTTCGATATTCAACTTCTTTATTTACTATCATCATACTTATTATATAGTGTAGTGGATAATTAAAATTAATTAAAGCATCAATGAATAATTTTTTAAAGTTTTCTCTATTAAGCTTATAATCTTGATACTTATTAAAAAAACCAAGTTCAAGTCGCCCCATAAATGTTTTTCTAATATCACTACTTTTTAAATTATTTAATTGTTTATAAATTGGTGACATATATAAAAATTCTAACACCATAAATAATATATCTTCATTTTTTATATTTTTATAGGAAAATAGCAAATTATATTCATCTTCAAGATACAAAAATAAACTTTCATATATAAAATCAATTGAATTACTACATTGCTCGTCTGTAATATGATTTTCGTTGTTAAGATTTTGTAAATTTCTTAGAAATGATTTCACACCATATGTATACTCATCCATAAATGTAATATTGTCTTGTTTGACTAAAATCTCACCAAATTTTTTTAAAGTATTTTCAAGAAATAAAATCTCTTTTTCTTTTTTTAGTTCATTTTTTAACAATTCTTGGAAATTCTCAACATCATAGTTTGTTGGAAAGTTATAATTCTTACATATTTCATTACATATATATTCAACTAACTTTTTAGCTGTAAATTTTTTTAAATTTATTTTTTTCAAAGTACACTTTCCTATATTTTTTTAGCAAATCATATACTTATTGATTTTATTATGCTGTATTTTAAACTACAAAAAACTACACCCTAGAGGTTGAATCTCCACTTTTTTACTCCTATTGTCAGTACAATAAAAAAGTAAATAGGTACAATTAACAATTTAAAAAGCCCAAAAGTAAGACTCGAGAAACAATTATGCGACTCTAATCTCTAATTTTTTATTAAAAGTATTGGCTACTTTTTGTAAAAAATCAATACCAATATTTACAGAGCCGTTCTCTACTCGACTAATAACAGCTTGAGTTGTTCCTAATTTTTTGGCAAGTTCTGCTTGAGATAGTTTATATTGAATTCTAATACCTACTAAAATATCAACCACTTTGTATCTTAACTCCTTATCCTCATAAGCTGCTTTAAACTCTTCATCTTTTAAAGAATCTTTTAAATGTTTTCTAAAATCATCCATTTTTTAACTCCTTCATTCTTTTTATTGCAATATCAATCTCTTTTCGTGGGGTTACTTGTGTTTTTTTCTGAAACCCATGAAGCATTACAAAAGTTTTTTCTTTATATGCAAAATATAAAACTCTATAGATTCCTGATTTATCTTTTGCTCTTACTTCATATATTTTATTTTCAATCGGTCTTACAAAAGGCAAACCTAAATCAATGCCGTATTTAGAAAGCATTTCAAATACTTTAAATATTTCAGCTCTTGGCTCATTGCCAATTTCATCAAGCCATTTTTTAACAGGAGATTTATTATTTTGGCTGTAATAGTTTATTTTCCATTTCATGCAAAATTATATCTTATAAGATATAAATAGTCAATATCTTATAACATTAACTAAGGGTATCAAGGTTGTCAAATAAGAATTTAAAGCTCTTTATAGATTAAAGCTTCAATCCTTTCGAGTGATTTATGAGAAAAAAAATGATATATTGATTATTTAAGTATTAAGAGTTTTTCATAGAAAGAATGTTATCAATAATTGACCCAATCTTTGTGGTTGTAATGTACAACCACAAAGATTAACTTAGGCTAACGCCAATTTTTGATTTAAAAAATCATTGAATGCACTTAATACCAATTGTGATTGGCTATCTGTATAAACATTTATCCCTGCATTTTTCAACTCATTTAAAGGCAAAGAAGCACTTTGTGGGATTACGATGGCTTCGTATTGATTCTCTTTGAATGTTTGTACAAAATCTTCATTGTTTGATGCAAAATAGTTTTTGATGGTTTCGACCCCCACTATATCTTGATTTTGAATATCTAAGACGGTTAAATATTTTGCTTCATTAATATCCGATGCACTGTGCGACATATAACTCATATTTTCTGTTGTAGGAAATACAATTCTCATTTGATTAACTCCGTGTGTAATGTAATTTTGATGCAACTATACTATAATTCATTCTTTTTGAACATATGTTTGAATTATAAATACAAATGAACATATGTTTAGAATTTTAACAAATTAATGAACATATGTCAATATAAAATTTGCTAAATTTGATAAAATATGCTAGAATTTTCCAAAAAAAAGATACCCATGGCACGAGAAAAAGTACAACGAGAATTAAGTTTAAAACTGCACAGCAAATATTTTGGTCCCAAAGATGTAGAACCCGAAGAGACTATTGTGTTATTGCATGAAGAGATTGAAGCCATTCAATTGATGAATATTTTAAATATGTATCAAGAAGAAGCTGCACAAAAGATGAATGTATCTCGTCCAACGTTTACGCGAATCCTTAAAAATGCTCGAAGAAAAATTGCGATGGCATTGATTTATGGGTATAACTTAAAAATCCATGAAGTTAAAAATGATTTCTATGTGGCAGTGTGTTCATCGAGTAAAACGGAGTTAAAAGAGATCAGCTTATACTCTGAATTTATTTTTATCTTACACATTGAAGAGTATAAACTCACCTCGAAAGTTTTGATTAAAAATCCTACTTTTAATGGTGCGGCCAAACCCACATCGGCACTGCCAAATTTATTGCAAGAGCATGAAGTGAACTATTTTATTACCGATAAAATTGGCGTCGGTTTAAAAAATACCCTTATTGCAAAAGGGATTTATCCCATTTTAAAAGATACCATCAGCTTTGAAGAGGTCGTTGATTTATTTAAATAATTTCTTAAAGTTCAAATTTAAGCTCTTCAAGTCGTGCAATCCTGTCTTGCGTGGTTGGATGGGTTCTAAAAAAATCTGAAAACCGTGTTTCATGTCCTGAAAAAGGATTGATAATAAACATATGCGCTGTTTGTTCTGTGGCATTATGTACTTCACCTCGTTTGGCATAACTTTCCAATTTGCTTAAAGCCGTTTGTAAAGGCTTAACATCTCCTGTCATTCTTGCAGCACCTTCATCGGCTAAATACTCTCGACTTCGACTGACTGTCATTTGAATAATTCCGGCAGCAAGAGGTAACACAAGGGCTAATACAATCATAACAACCGGATGAACCCCACGTCTGTTATCGCCAAATAAAGCCGAAAACTGCAACATATTGGCAAGCATCGCAATGGCACCTGCAAAAGTTGCGGCAATGGTTCCAATTAAAATATCATAATGTTTAATATGCGATAACTCATGGGCAATCACAGCTTCTATCTCTTTTTCATTTAACAGTTCCAATAATCCTTGAGTCACAGCAATGGCTGCATTTTCGTGGTTTCTTCCTGTTGCAAAGGCATTGGGTACACTATCAGGAATGATATAGATTTTAGGCATGGGTAAATTGGATTTATAAATGAGTTGTTGAACAATCTTTCGCAAACGATGGTTTTTATCTTCAATTAAGACCGCATTATAGTGTGACAAAACCCGTTTATCGGAATAATAATAGGCATAAAAATTAATTCCTGCTGCAATTAAAAATGCAATCAAAGCACCATTACTTCCTGCAACATATCCCCCAATAACAACAAACAAAACAGTTAAAAAAGCTAACAAAATAACAGTTTTTACTTGCTCCATTTTTTTTCCTTTCAATGAGTTGTGTAATTGTATAAAAAAAGAGTTAATAGTTGGCTATTAAATTCGATTTAATATTGACTCTTTGGCATAAGGCACTTTTGCACTGGGAGCAATTTTTGATGTCTTTTGTAAATGCACATCTTGGTCATCAAAGAAAATATCAGCACCAAAAGCATTGACCACTTCATATTTATCCACACCACCTAAAAAGAAAGCTTCATCCAATCGCACATTCCAAGCACTTAATGTTCGTATGACTCGTTCATGAGCAGGAGAGTTTCTTGCCGTTATGAGTGCTGTGCGTATGGGTGTTTGCTCTTGAGGGTACTTAGCTTGGATGTTTGAAATTAAGCTCAATAATTTTGCAAAAGGTCCTGCAACTAATGGGTTAGAGGCATTTTGCATTTCATACTTTAAAAAAGCTTCCAAACCTTGTGTTTTATAAATGACTTCGGACTCTTCTGAAAAAAGCACAGCATCACCATCAAAAGCGATTCGTACTTGATTACTTTGAGAATCTTGATGCTCTTCATAGGGCAAAATTCGAGCTGCAGCAATACCTAAATTAATCGCCTCTTGAACATCATTTTCATTGGCAGATAAAAACAAATCCACTTTAAAGGGTTTTAAATATTTAGATATATCTTCTCCTCCTGACCACGCAGAACGTTGAATATGCAAATTATATTTTTCAATCGATTTGGTAATACGCAAACTTGTTGCGGCATTATTTCTTGAGATAATAATCACTTCAACTTGTTTATCTTGTGGAAAATCATCGTTGATACGAAGAAGATTTTTCACCAAACGAAATCCTGTCCCTTTTTGAATCAGTTTATCTTCATTTTCTATTTGATATTTATAATACGCATCCAATCCATGTTCTTCAAATATTTTATTCTCTTCTTCTAAATTAAACAGCGCTCGTGATGAAATCCCTATTACCAACTTTTTATCTAAATCATATCCCATCTTTAGCCTTTTTTCGTTTTTAAATTTTATCCAAAATATGCCACAAATTATAATATTTTTTAGTTGTATGAAAGGTAAAAAAATTTACAATTTGATAACTAAAAATTATTATTAATAACGGAATTTTGACAAATGAAAACCTTATACATTATGAGACATCCAGAAAAATCGGTCAGTTATATAAAGGAGGATAACTTCGATTTAAAACTCTCAGAACATGGAATCCAACAAGCTCACAGCATGGGAGAACGCTTAAAAAGTTTACAAGTACACCCTGATTTAATCGTAGCCAGTCCAGCCAAGCGTACACGAGTAACAGCTGAAATCATCAGTGAGTATTTGGCGTATCATAAAACCATTATGTTTAATGAAGTTTTATATCAAGCTTTTTTAAATGAACTCATTGAAACCATCAGCTATACGTTTGATACGGTCAATGAACTTTTTTTAATAGGACACAACCCCTCATTGGCTGCATTAGCCTATACCTTTGTTAATTTTAAAGAAGAGTTTAAGCCCTGTACCGTTTTAAAAATTGAATTTAACTGCCACTCTTGGATTGATATTGACAAAGAAAATGCCAACCTCATTTGGGTGGAACGGGTTAATTAAATAATAAATTGACTGCAATCATTGTAATTCTCTCTCATTGGGGTATATTTCCTAAAATGAAAAAAGGAACTATACTTCAATGTACACACAAGAAAACCCTTATGAGAATCTGCCTCAAGGACATCCCGTTTTAGTCTATTTAGAAGAAAATATTTTAATAAAATCGCTTTTTTCGGAACTGTTTCAAACAAAAATTGAAGATGATTTTGAAAAATTCTTTAATTGTTTTAACCAATTATGTGAAGTAGAAAAACATTTTGCAAGAAAAGAGAATCAACTCTTTCCTTACTTAGAAAAGTATGGATGGACAAGCCCAAGTCAAAATATGTGGGCATTTCATGACCAAATTCGTGAAGAAATCAAATATATTCGTAAACAAATTGAAAACAAAACCTATGAAACCATTTTTAATGCTCTCATCCAACTGCATAACAGTTTAACCCATTTAATGAATGTTGAAGAAGTGCGTTTGTTGCCCAATGCCTTAGGCATGTTGAGTGTTGATGATTGGAAAGAGATGCGACAAGGCGATGAAGAGATTGGTTGGATGTTTTCAACACCTCCCACACCATATCCTGCACAAGAAGAGTATATTCATCCCAAAGATGATAAGAAAAAAAGAGAACTGCCTTTTTCACTTGAAGACAAAACACATTACGATGAAGGCTATTTAACACCCCAACAGGTCAACTTTATCTTTAAATTTTTACCTGTTGATATTACTTATGTCGATGAAAATGATCGAGTGGTTTTTTACAATCGCGGTGATGAACGAGTTTTCCCTCGTAGTGCGGGAATCATAGGAAGAGAAGTGAAATTTTGTCATCCACCTAAAAGTGTGGATCAGGTCTTAAAAATCCTTGAAGAGTTTAAAGCAGGACGACAAAATACAGCAGAGTTTTGGATTCAATTTAAAGGACAGTTTGTTCATATTCGTTACTTTGCTGTTAGAGATGAAGAGGGAATCTATAAAGGAGTTATTGAAATGTCGCAAGATATAACCGATATTCGAAAATTAGAAGGGGATAAACGCCTTTTAGATTGGGAATAATATTGGTTTATGGTTTGGGTAAATAGCCTATTTTATTTACCCAAACAAAATTCACCAAACATAACATCCAACATTTGATTATGCTCATACGGTCGTGTTATATTGCTGATATTTTCTAACGCTTCATTAATATGATACGCAAAAAACTCCAACTCACCTGTTTGTAAAGGATTTGAGGCTTGCACAATGTGATTGAGTGTTTGCTCAACAGCCATAATTTGTCGTTTTGAGATTAACGTCATATCATCGCTGTGTGTGTTAGCATCCAATATATTTTCAAGGGTATTTAACAAAGGAGTGATACTCTCTTTGGTGCTTAAAGCAATGTAATTTTCCAAAACAGAGGTGTCGAATTGATTGGCTAAATCGCATTTATTTAAAACCAAAATCTTCTCTTTTTGAGTGGTTTGTTCCAATAACGATAAAATCGTTTTATCTTCCTCATTTAAAACATGAGAGTTATCAAATAATGCCACGATAATATCGGCTTCGTTGATGGCTTCAAGTGATTTTTCAATCCCAATTTTTTCAATCACATCTTCAGATTGTCGTATTCCAGCCGTATCCACTATTTTTATAAGGTGCGTACCAATTTTTACACTCTCTTCAATGGTATCTCGTGTTGTTCCTGCAATATCTGAAATAATGGCTCTGTTGGTATTTAAAAGTTTGTTTAAAAGGGAACTTTTCCCCACATTGGGTTTGCCCACAATCGCAACTTTAAAACCTTCGATTAAACCTTCTCTTCTTTTACTGGCTTCTAAGGTATTTTGAAGTTTGTCTTGTATTGAGTGGAGTTTTATCTCTATTTGAGTATAGATATCATGGGGTAAATCTTCTTCTGCATAATCAATATTGACTTCTGTGTATGCTAACATAAAGAGCAAATCTTTGCGAATGTCTTCAACAAAAAAAGTCAACTCACCTTTGAGTTGTTTGGCCAGTAATTTAACCGCATCTTCACTTCTTGCTTCAATAATTTTTGCAATGGCTTCGGCTTTTGTTAAATCCATTTTCCCATTTAAAAAAGCTCGTTTTGAGAACTCACCGGGTGTAGCAAGTCTGGCACCAGCTTGAATAGCTACTTCTACAATCATACTTGAAATGGCTAAACCACCATGACATTGAAACTCAACAATATCTTCACCGGTAAAAGAAAAAGGATTTTTAAAATAAAGAATTAACGCTTCATCGAGCACTTCATTGTGTTGATTGTATAAACTGCAAAGTGTTGCAAAACGTGGTGTTAAACTCTCTTTATGAGAAATTTTTAAAGCGATGTTTAATGCTTCATCTCCACTGAGTCTTACTATACTGATGGAACCAATGCCATTGGCGGTTGCAATGGCAACAATTGTATCGTTATGCAAAAAGAGTCCTATTTGGCTCTGTACTCATTGACCAGTACGTATTTGTCCCCTTTTTGATTGGTCTTAACAGCAACATATTTATCGGGAAACTCTTCTCTTAATCGTTTTAAGGCAATATGAACCAAGATACCATCCAATGGCTTGGTTTTATAAGAACCATTTTCTTTAATATTTTCAATCACAGGTTCTAAATAGTTGTGAATCGCATCTTCTTGATTTTTTAAGAATTCGGCAATCTCAAGACGCAACATCAAGCCATACTTTTCATTGATCCAATTGAATAAAATATACGATAAAGCCTTATATCGATACCCTTCTTTTCCAATAAGCAATGCGGAATCATCTCCTGTAAACTCCATATAAATGGTTTCATCGTCATAAAATTCTACTTTAATTTCATCTAAAGCAAAACATGTTTCTCCAAACAGATTGTTTACATCACGTTTGATTTCAGCAATAATCTCTTCTTTTTCTTTTTTAATAAATATTTTTAAATTTTTATCTTCACTGTTTTTATGCGTATAAAAATTATCAAATATTGCATCTTTATCTTTGAGTTGCAGTGTTGATTTATAACTCTCTAACTCTTGTTTGGCTTTAAGGCACTCTACACTGGATTCATCTTGGCAGTTTTGAGCAATCTTTTTTGATACTTCTTCTATATTGATGCTGTTTTTACGATATTTTGTCTCTTTTTTTCGCGACTCTTTTCGGTAATCTCTTTTTTGTTCAACCATAATAATCGCAATCTTTTTCCCAAAACCTAAAAAACCTTTAGTGGGTTGCTGAATCACATCAATATTTAAATCCGTAATAGAACACTCGAATGCATTAGTTGCTAACTCATACGCCTCTTCTAAAGATTTTGCCTCAAACTTTTTCATAATAAAATCCTATTATTTTTTGGTTGCTTTTTGTTTTTCAAACAGCGTATTAATATAGTATTGTTGAGCAATCGTAAATACGTTGTTGATAAACCAATAAAGTGTTAATCCAGCTGGGAACCATAAGAAAAAGAACGTAAACACCACAGGTAAAAATTGGAAAATTTTCTTTTGCATTTCATCTTGAAGTGTATTAGGCGTTAATTTTTGTTGTAAATACATTGAAGCACCCATTAAAATAGGTAAAACAAAATAAGGGTCCATCTCTGCTAAATCGTGAATCCACAAAATCCACTCTGCCCCTTTTAACTCAATCGAGTTTAACAATACTCGATAAATGGCAAAAAAGACAGGAATTTGTAATATCAACGGTAAACACCCACCCATAGGATTGGCACCATGCTTTTTATACAATTCCATCATCGCAGCAGATTGTTTTTGTTTATCGTCTTTATGTTTGGTTTGAAGTTCTTTAATTTTAGGAGCCAACTCTTTGAGTTTTTGCATAGAAACCATACCCTTGTACGATAAAGGGTATAAAATCAATTTAATAATAATGGTTAACGCAACAATCGTCCAACCCCAGTTTCCAATGTATCCTTGTAAAAATTGTAAAAATACAAACATTGGTTTTGCTAAGAAGGTAAAAAAACCATACTCAATGACATCAACCAAATCAGGATTTAACGAATTTAATAAAATATGTTCTTTGGGTCCTGCATATCCACTTACTGTTAAATTGGTATTTCCATGAACAAACATTTGAGGGTCATTGTTTGCATCTTTCATAATTGAAACTGCCATACTGGTTTCAAAGTTGTACAACACACTTGTATAATATCGGTCAAAAGCAGACGCAAATTTAACCCCTGTTAAATTCACCGTTTTGTCCATATCTCCATCAAGCAATGTTGTTAATGTTCCATCGTTGAGTTTTAACAACGCCCCATGGTCTGCATACATATCGGCTAAAACATTGGGTCTAAATCCTGTTGTCATAAAAAAAGATTGAGGCGTTGATGTGTTCACCGTTACATCATAATGCCCATCAGGATAAAATGCAATGGTTTTTGTCACTGTAGTAGATGAAAGAGTTTGTGTTAAGATTAAAACTTGTTTCTCTTGTGTTGCATCCACTTGCTCTTGATTGGCTACGACTTGAACTTTAAACGCTTCATCATTTAAATTGGCATCAGAAAATCTTACTTCCAAAGGTCGTAACTGATTGACATCAAAAAGTTTGATTTGATTTCCATCTTCATTGATGTATTTACTCTCTTGCAAAGTAACTTGTGCAATTCGTCCTAAGGTATCTATTTCATAAATACTTTTATTGGTTTTAATCACAGAAACAATATTCTTAGGTGCAATGGTATTAAAACTTGGTGCTTGCATATTTGCAGAGGTTGTTGAAGTTCCAGCGGGAGCTTGAACGTCTTGAACGGGGGCTTGATTATTGTTTGCAACACTTTGTGTTTGTGTGGCTTGCTCTTTTAATTTCGCTTCTTGTTGAGGCTTAAGTACTAAAAACTCATACGCTAAAAAAAATGCAAAAACGACCAATGTCATAATCAACATTCGTTTTTGCATACCATTATTACTGTTCATATTTGGATTCATTCTTCTTTTTCCACTCCCAATTTTTTATTACAACTGATTTATCTTTAGATACTGGAACATACCAATATTTCACTTGAATTTTTTTAAAGACAATAGCTTGTTTATATTTTTTTTTGACTACAGGATAGTCGAACCCACCTTTAAAAAGTTGGTTGCATTTTAATATGCGTGTTATTGTAAAATAAATCGCCTTAAAAAAACTATTATTTTCCAATTGCCACAGGGCATATTCTGAACAAGTTGGGTAGTATCTACAACTTTTAGGTTTAAGTGGGGAGATAAATTTTTGATAAAACTTAATAAAAAGTTTTATAAGAGTTTTCATTTAAATATCTCTAATCTTTTAAAGGCAAAATTAAAATCTTTTTTGAGTTTGTCAAAATCATTTTCATTGATTTTTTCTTTGGCAACAAAGATATATTTTCCCGTTTTGATATTGTTTTCATAAGATAAAACAAAAGCACGCAATCTTCTTCGTGCTTTGTTTCTTTGGACTGCATTTCCAATTTTTTTGGATGTAACAAAAGCTAATTTGAGTTCTTCGTCGGGTTTAAAAAAAGCCACAAACGAATCAGTATGCCACTTTTGGGCATGTTTATACAGAGTGTTAAACTCTTTTGTACTATTAAGTCTATGGAGTTTGCTTAAACAGCTAATCTTTTTCTACCCTTAGCTCTTCTGGCATTAATTACTTTTCGTCCACTTTTTGTTTTCATTCTAATTCTGAAACCGTGAGTTCTTTTTCTAGGCGTGTTATGCGGTTGATATGTTCTTTTCATATTCTTAAGTATCCTCTTTTTGCAAATTAAGTTGCGAATTTTAGTTAAAGTAAGCTTAATTTTTGATTATGTACAAAGTAACAAGTGAGCAAAACCACGTTACTGATTACTCGTCACTCGTTACTTTTTTGATTAACCAACCTTTACAACCACTTCATCGTTTTGCACATCAAACGTTACGGTATCGCCTTCTTTTATCTTTTCTTCTAAAATTAAATCCGCCAATTGGTCTTCAACTACCTCATATAAGGCTCGTTTCAATGGTCTTGCCCCATAAACAGGATCAAACCCTACTTTGGCAATATACTCTTTGGCACTTTGGCTTAATGCAATGGTAATATCTCGTTCAGATACTTTACGTTTAATATCTGCAAACATAATCTCAACAATATTGGTAATTTGCTCAAGTCCTAATTGTTCAAAAATAACAATATCGTCCAATCGATTTAGGAATTCTGGTTTAAAATAGGCTTTTATCTCACTCATAACCGCTTTTCGTCGCTCTTCTTTATCGCTGATTTCAATAATTTTTGCACTGCCTATATTTGATGTTAAGATAATAATCGTATTTTTAAAATCAATCGTTACCCCTTTGTTGTCCGTTAATCGTCCGTCATCCAGTACTTGTAATAAAATATTAAACACATCAGGATGGGCTTTTTCTATTTCATCAAATAAAATCACACTGTACGGTTTTCGTCGAACAGCTTCGGTGAGTTGCCCTCCCTCATCGTATCCCACATATCCAGGTGCTGCACCAATAAGTCTGCTGACAGAGTGTTTTTCCATATATTCACTCATATCAAATCGAATCAATGATTTTTCATCGTCAAATAAAAATTTTGCTAAGGTTTTTGCACTTTGTGTTTTCCCTACTCCTGTTGGTCCTAAAAACATAAAAGAACCAATGGGACGATTGGTTTCACTAAGCCCAGCTTTATTTCGCTTAATGGCTCGGCTGATGGCTTTAATCGCTTCATCTTGTCCAATAACATCCTCTTTTAACACCTCTTGAACTTTCAAGATTCGCTCTTTTTGGCTGCTGAGCATTTTATTGACAGGGATTCCCGTCCATTTACTCACAATTGTAGCAATGGACTCTTCATCAACACTGTTTCGTAAAAGCGTTCCTTCTTGTTGCATTTGTTGCCATTTTTGTTCATTTTGTTTGATTTTATTTTCCAATTCAGGAATTTCACCGTACTCAATTTTAGCCGCATCTTCAAATTTTGATTCACGTTTGGCAATTTGTGCTTTGTTTTTAAGCTCTTCAATTTTTGTTTTTAAAGAAGAGGTTGCATTAAAGGTCTCTTTTTCATTTTCAAATTGTGTTTCCAAACTTTGTTTTTTTTCATTTAAATTTGCCAACTCTTTTTCAATCTCTTCTACGCGTTTGGCATTTTTCTTTTTATCTTCCATAATCAACGCTTGTTTTTCAACATTTAACGTTGTGATTTCTCGTTTAACCGTTGATAATACCAATGGCTCACTCTCTATTTGCATTTTAAGTTCAGCTGAGGCTTCATCAATTAAATCAATGGCTTTATCGGGTAAAAATCGATCCCCAATATATCGGTCAGAGAGTTTTGCAGCTGCAACCAAGGCACTGTCATTAATCGTAATATTATGATGTGTTTCCAGTCGCTCTTTTAACCCTCTTAAGATATGAATGGCTTCATTAACTGTGGGTTCATCCACTGAAATGGGCTGAAATCGTCTTTGTAATGCCGTATCTTTTTCAAAATATTTTCGGTACTCTTTAAGCGTAGTTGCACCAATGGTATGTAACTCACCACGGGCAAGAGCTGGTTTTAAAATATTTGCAGCATCCATACTTCCTTCACTCGCACCTGCTCCTACGATGGTGTGAATTTCGTCAATAAATAAAATGATATTTCCCGCTTTTTTCACTTCATCAATAACCGCTTTAAGTCGGTCTTCAAACTCTCCTCGATATTTTGCCCCAGCAATGAGCGCACTCATATCAAGTGTTATTACCTTTTTATTTTGTAAACTTAAAGGCACATCCTTGGCTACAATTCTTTGTGCCAGTCCTTCAACAATGGCAGTTTTACCCGTACCTGGTTCTCCTAGCAATATAGGATTGTTTTTGGTTTTACGAATGAGTATTTGCATCATTCGTTGAATTTGTTCATCTCGTCCAATAACAGGATCAAGTTCTCCATCTATGGCTCTTTGATTTAAGTTAATTCCATATTTTGCCAACGAATCCAACACATCATCACCGCTTTGGCTCTCTATTTTTGCTCCACCTCTAATAGCTTGAATGGTTTTTTTCAATTCACTTATATCCACATATTTGGCAATCACCTCTTTAAAAACTTTTTGATCCAAATTGGCTAAAAGCAAAGTATCAATGGCAATATATTTATCTCCACTGCTGGACATTAATCCTTGGGCTTTTTGTAAGGCTTCCACCACCCCTTTTGATATTTTAATATTATCTTTCGTTACGGTTGAAACGTGTGGCAGTTTTGAAGCATAACTTTTAATATCCAATTCAATGGCCGTTTTATCCTGATTCATCTTATTAAAAACTTGATTTAATAAAGAGTGGGTATTGGTTAATAACGCCCAAATAATATGTACAAACTCCACTTCTTGATTTTTATTATGCAACGCCAAAGAGACTGAAGACTCGATGGTTTCGTTGAGTTGATTGGTCAGTTTTTCAAAAATTGTATTCATTTTAGCACTCCTAGTATTTAATTGCTAAATAATTATAGCAAGTTGAGTTAAGTATTGTCAAGTCTTTTATTATCTTTTATTAATAGCTGTTAGTTTATAATATCTTTTTATAAAGGAATTATACCATGTTATGCGGAATTGATGAAGCCGGTCGAGGACCCCTTGCAGGACCTTTGGTTGTGGCGGGTGTTGTACTAAAAAAAGAGATTTCAGGATTAAATGATTCAAAAATATTAAGTGAAAAAAAAAGAGAAGCTTTATTTGATGAGATTTTGGACAACTCTTACTCTCATATTGTGTTTATGTGCAATGAAACCATCGATAATAAAGGATTAAGTTATTGTTTAAAACACTCTATTTTAGAAATTATGCAAACCATTAACGCCAAAGCGTACCTAATGGATGGCAATACTACATTTGGAATTAACAATTTACAGTGTAAAATCAAAGCCGATGCCACTGTTAAAGAAGTGAGTGCTGCTTCAATTTTGGCCAAAGTCAGCCGAGACAGATATATGCACAATATCGCTAAAGATTTTCCGCAATATGACTTTGAGCAACATAAAGGCTATGGTACAAAAGCACACATTGAATCTATCAAAACATTTGGATACAGTCCTTTACATCGTAAAAGTTTTAAGCTTAAAGCCTTAGAAATTCATTTTGAAAAACAACAACAAGGATTATTTTCGTAACAAAATATTAGCTTAATTTTAGTATTTAAAAAAATAATTTATACAATTTGACTAAAATGTGCTATAATAAAGCAGTTAGGAAGAAAATTTAGAAGGGTATATTATGAAAATAATTGGATTTATTTTTACCGCTTTAATTATTTTTACGGGTTGTCAAGAAAAAGATATCCAAACCCAGCGAAAAGAGTGTCGAGAAGAAGGTAAAAAATTTACTGTAAAAAAAGTATTTAACTTTCGTGAGGGAAAATATGAAGAAAAAGGTGAGTGCAAATAAATTACTTTGCCACTTCACCTATTTTTTCTTCAATGGAATGAATTTTGGCTTTCATTCTGTTGCTGTGATTCTTTCGAATATCAAAAGTTAACGCCGAATAAACTCTGTTACATCCAAGTTCTTCTAACTTCTCATAGCATTTTTGAATAACTCCTAAGGCTTCTGAAATTTTATTTGTTTCAATAATCGTCGCCATTGGTGTGAGCTGATAATCAAATCCACTTTCTCGTATGACATTAATGACTTGTGCCACATATTCACTTTTGCTTTCTTTTTGATCCGTAGGGAACATAGCCATCTGAACCAATACTGACATGCATCACTCCTTTAAAATTTTAAAAATAGTACAAAAAAAGAACTTAAAAAGGTGAGAAGTAAAGTCACATTGCTTCACCACTCACCACTCACTTCTTTAAGTTCAATTTTGATACCATTAAAGTTAAAAATTACACAGGAGAAAATATGCATTTAGATGTATCTGCAGAGGTTTTACTTTCACAGTTAGGTTACACAAAAACAGAAAACTCACTTTCACAAGCTCAAAAAATGATTGACAATACCAAAGGATTTGAAAAATTTTCTAAACACATTATCAGTTTACATGACCATATTAAAAAAATGAATGCCTATGTAGGTCTTTCAAATAAAACCGATTTCTTTAAAATTAAATGCGATGAAAACGATGCTCCAGAAATTTTAGAAGAGTTCCACCAAGAAGTTGAACATTGGAGCAATAAATATAATGTTGCTTTAGAACGATTGGATCAAAAACCCATTTACTATATTTTAGGCACAAAAGCAGATTAAAGGTAACTTTTACCTTTAATTGCTTAGATTTTATCCACAACCATTCCTGCTACAACACTGATTCCCTTTTTATTGAGTTCTTCGATTTCAGCCAATTCATTCACTCCTGTAGCAATAAACTCTATCCCTAATGAATCCAATACAATTTTAACCACATTAATATTTTGTTGTGTATCTAAAATATATTGTTTATCGGCTTTGACAAAAATGGGTTTTAGCTCTTTTAAATAGTGATAATCTTCACTGTATGCCATAAAACTGTTGATACCAAAACCAAATCCATACTCTTTAAACAATTTAATAAAATGCATACTGCTTTCAAAATGATTGTTAATAACCGATTCTGGGATTTCAAAAATAATCTCATTGTTGATTTTGTTTTTGGTCTCATTCAGTAATGTTTTTAGTTTCCCATAGGTATCTTTATCTTCAATAAATTGTGAGGAGATTTGAATGGTTAAGGGAATATCTTTTTGAGTATTGGAGCTTAATAGCACTTTTTTAATCACATACAAATAAACATCTTGTACCATGCCTAACTCCACAACAGGAGCAATTAGCGTACCGTAAAAGTATGATTCGTTATTGCTGTTTAACGCGAAGCTCACTACATTGTGTCGTTTATTTTTATTTTTTGCATCAATAACTTTTCGATACATAATCTCAAAGCTGTCGTTTTTGAATCCCTCTAAAATAATCTGTCTCCATCGCTCTTTGGCAATAGCAACTTTATTATTGAGTAACTCATAATATTGCCCTTGAGGCAACAATTTTGCTTGAGCTAAAGCATAATCAATGAGACTAAAAAGTTCACTGATATTGTGTTGCGCTTCATATTCACACACACCCACATCTAAACCAAATTCAGTTTTATCCAATTCCAACTCTTCTATTTTGTGATTCATGTAACTCAAAATATCACGAACAAGAGGTGTAATCTCTTTCATATAGACTTTGGGCAACATAATAATAATTTCTGTTCCATTAACTCTACAAACAATCGTATCGTCAAATATTTGTGTAGTTTCTTTAAGATATTGTGCAAATTCAAACAGAAGTTTGTCGGTATTTTTATACCCTAATACCTGATTTAATCCATCGGCTTTTTTAATCGATAAAATGATTGTCGTTCCATAATTTTTGCCATTTTCATCGGTTAAGTATTCCGTGGCTTTTAAAATAAAATATCGTCGATTGGCAATTTTCATCACAGCATCACTGTAGAGTAACTCTTTATTTTCACTCAAGGTTTCACTGGCAGTTTTAAAAATGGATTCAAACTTACGTACCATGGCATTGATACTTAAAATGACCACTTTAAACTCTTTGGTCCAAGGCAATTTTTCTTGAATCACAAACTCATTTTTCATCACGGCTTGAGCTTGTTTTTCAATAGCTAAAAGTGGTCGCAGAATCACATGAAAAATATACGATAAAATTAACAAAAAGACAATACACGCCAAGCCCAAATAAAGTACCATACTCATCATGATATTGTACAATTGAAAGTAGGTAATGCTTCGATTGTTTAAGATTTCTAACGTTCCTATGACTTGCCAACCACTTGAAAGTTTTGCTTTAGCAACAGGGACTTCAAAAGCAACAAAAGATTCAAACCAAGCGGGGATATTGAGGGTTTGTATCTCTTTGATTCGTTCATATACTTTATTGTTATCAATATCGACAAACGTGATTCTCTCATAATTGCCATTATCAAAACTGGCATTAATCATCGTTTCAATAGCCCCTTGTGTCATATCCGTACTGCTTAGAGAAAGACTCAAACTTGAAACACTGTTTTGTGCATTTTCATACAACTCTTTTTGAGCAGAATCTTTCACAATTTTAAAAGAAACCATCAAAATAGTTCCCAATAAAATCAAAAATATACCCGACACCAAAATAGCTATTTGTCGATAAAGTGTCATATCTTATTCTCCTTAATATGTTTGAGTAGTGTATCCCATTTTCTATGAGCAGTGGTTTTTTTGCCATCTTGCAGAACTTCGGGATTAAAATTAAAAACAGGGGTTAAATCAGTTCGTTTGGATGCGGGCAAAACAATTCTTCGAATATTATCCAAAACATAAGGCTGTGTTCTAGGAGAGGGGAAATAGGTTAAAACCATATGAGCATCATCATAATTTTCTACCCGAACATACGTTAAATACATCTTAGAACTCTCAATTCCCAACTGTTTTAAGACAAAATATTTGGCAATAACATAATCTTCACAATCCCCTTTATCTCGTGCTAAAAATTCAAAAGGGGTAGCCCAATAATCGGTTACACCATAGGTTTGAATATCTCGAGAATACGGAACATTATTAAAAAATCCATTGACTTTTTCCAGTTTTTCTAAATCAGTTTTTCCTTCAAGTGAAGCCATTAACCGCTCCAATGCCATAAAACGATTTTTAGCAAATCGCCCATATTTCTCTTCAACTTGTTTAATTACGTTACTTGTAACAAAAGCATAAGAGACGCTTAAAATAATAAAAAGAAGTGAAGTTATTAAAAGTTTCATGCAGTATTATAGCATACCCATAGATAAAAGTAACGAGGCTAAATGCCTCGTTAAAAAACTAAATATCTTGAATTTCTGTTTTGATTTCAAGTTTTATGGTTTGATCTTGTCCATCAACATTAATTGTTGCTTCATAAATATCAAAACCACTTTCTGTACCTTTTGATGACCATTCATTGCTTAAATTAACTTTATCTTCACTCGTACCACTGATTTTAATCTCATTATTCTCATCAGTCATATCAAAAACATCTCGAGCACTTAAGTTCGTAATCTCATTTTCACCCTCAACACTTAAATCAATCTCTTCAATGTTTTTAATTGTTGTACCCAATGAAGCAAAATCAATGTCTTGACCACTTAACAATTTAAGTGTATCCTCTCCTGCCCCACCATCAATAATTGTTGTGTTTGGATTGAAACTAATAATATTGTCACTCTCATCCCCTACAATAGATTCATGCTCTTTGAGTACATTAATGGTAACATCTAATGATGTGTTATCCCCATCTTCATCACTTGCATTGACTTTAAATGTTTTAATAATATCCCCATCAACATCTGAGGATTTAACACTGTAATGATAGTCTCCTGTTTCAAAATCAAATACTAATTTACCATCCCCATCCAAAGCAATGCCGTCAGTTGGGAAAGTATCTTTAGTATATTCAGTATCATTGATTTCAATACTATCTATAATAATATTACCATCACCTCCTGATATATTGTCAAGAACATTTCCTTCAACCAAAGAATTCATTGTACCTTGTAATGTAACATTTAAATCATTTGCATTATTGATGATAATAACATCTTCATCAGGAGTTTGTGATATTTCTCTTAAATAGTCATTTAATGCATCCGTTCCTATCCCAATGGTATAGGTTTTATCAATATTTAAAGCCAACCACTCTTCTACAATATCATCATTAATATCAGTTATAGAATATCCATTGCCATCTTGTACCCATTTAGTTATATATTTCTGTTGAGACCTTGACCACTCTGTTTTTTCATACATCCCATAAGTTGGCTCACCGTCTGATACAAAGTACGATATGGTTTGTCCATCTAACGGGGCTGGTTCTTTATCTAAAGCATCAATAACATCTAATAATGCATCATCATAGTTTGTTCCACCATTGGCACTCAAAGCATTTATTTTGGCAATAGCTTCACTTGCAGAAAACCATACAGACCCTGAACTACTTTTTAACGTTTCACCATAATCGCTCAATGTTGTAAGCATGATTTTAACATCACCTAAATCATCATATTGATTAATCATATTAATTAATGCTTCTTTAGCCAACACCAATTCTTCTTTCATACTTCCAGATACATCAATCGTCAGTATTAAATTAGTATTTACTGCATCAGATGAGACAATTTGACTTATGTCTGAAGAATAAACAACCGCATCACTGTCACTTGATTGTGCATAATTTTGTCCGTTTTCATTATCCCTTGCTTCTGTTGCCGTTGCTGTAATGGTTAAATCAACATTTTCACTTCCAACAGGTACTGTCATCTTAATATTTTCGTAATTAACAGATTTTGTTCCTTCTGTGATTGTCAATTCCCAAACACCATTTCCTTTATCAACTAAAGTATCTAAATCAAAACTCGCACCAGCAGGCACTCCACTAATTTGTACAGTTAATGTTTCACTTCCATCTAAGTCATTTAAAGCAGCACTAATATCCACCTCATACTCTGCTGTACTTGTAATGGTTTCAATTTTTTCAACACTTCCCACAGTAACACCATCTGCAAATATAATACCTTCAATGTTATTAACATACAATGTACCAACAACTTGAGTATGTCCTTCATCTGCATATTGAGTTATGGTTCCATCCATCCCTGTATTTCCATTGTGTTGGTTCACATTCCAACTATAATAACTTGATGCCTTATTTAAATATAAGGTATCTATTCCATCACTGTCATTGAGTGTACCATTATGTAAATCACCCAATATAGCAATGAAATCATCTCCATTCATAGACTCAATTTTTGCATTGTTTCCTAAATCACCATTTAATACGATTATATTATTTTCATTTGAAGTTTTTAAGAAATCATTACTGTCCATATTCTCATTTACAATAATATTTTCGGCATAAACCTCTGTATTATTTTGAATATTAGAAACTTCTGTATAGCTATCTTTATTCACTAATATTTCAGAAATATTGTAAGTTTTATCACCTACTTTTACAATCAATTCTTCTGAACTTGTCGAAGAAACAATTTTTGTAACATCAATACTTGCAGTTGGCATATCTGCTACGGCTTTTACTTCGATAGTTGTAGTATATTCTGTCTCCATAAAGTTTCCATTGCTATCTCCAACTTTAAATTTAAAGCTTCCCTCCTCATCACTGTTTTCATTTGGTACAAAGATTACTTTACCTGCTGCAATATCAATCATTGATATTACAGTTCCTGTGGAAACTGCCACTTTATTTTCATAAACATTCACTGTTTTTCCATCATTGGTAATAATTGTTTCTACAATATTTCCATTGTAAATATACAATGTACCATTTTGGGGAACTTCCGTAATCTCAACTTGTTTTACATTGAGTTGAGTATTTCCAAAGTCATCTGTCTCTAAATAATAAGTTTGGTCTTCTAACACACTAATATTGTCATCTGATGCAGTAGGATCAGAAGCAAGTTTCCAGTTTGCACCAGACACATCCACTGCTTCAAAGTTACCTCCTCGAATCTCTTTTACGGTTGCTACTAATTCTTCATCTCCATTAATTGATACATTTAAAGTACCTCTCCCATTGATATCTAATTGAACTTGATATTCTGTATCTCCTACTTGGACTATAGCTATTGCAGGATATCCCTCTTGAGGTGGATTTGATGTTTGTATCTCTAATGTAACTTCACCTTCTGTTATAGTTACATCTGTGATATCTGAATCAACAACCTCTTTATAGGTAATTTTATTAATAAGATAATCATCATACTCTCCTGGCGCAGAAAATTCTATTTTAGAAAAAGTTTGTCCATTTCCTGGTTCAAATTTATATTCTAAATCAACTTTATCTGATCCCCCTTGCGCGGTTTCAGTTTTTGTAATATTTCCATTCTCATCATAATAAGTGATTAAGGCTTCTGTATTACTTCCTCCACCTGAAACCATTGCTGAACCAACTTTTTCTCCATTTTCATCAAAAAAAGTGACTACTGCTTTTTCGTGATTATTTCTCCATGCAAAAGCCACATCGATACTTTTGACCTCATTTTCAAACTCAACAACGATTTTTTCATTCATTCCAAGTTCTTTAGTATCACCATTTGAATCTTCTCTTGATACACCATTTATTTTGGTTTCAACTCCAAAACCATCATGATCAGTTCTAGTAATAACTGATAAATTTGTTTCTTGACCATCATTACCGATTGCATAAACATTGATACCATTTGGATGACCTGTCACATTCGTCACATCAATTGTTGAAGGAGTTGTAATGGTTCCAGTAATAGATACGGTGGTAACATCACTGTCGTCAAGAATTGTTGTAGTAACTGGCGTTGAATCAAACGTTAAGTTTTCTAAGCTTCCCACTTCTCCTGCGTTTGTTTCAACAGCATTTGTGATAGCCGCAGATAATGAATCAATCTCTTTGTATTTATCTTCACCACTTCCATCATCATTGTCTCTATTTACTATCGCATCTACTGTTCCCGAAGTTTGACCAGCAGGAATTGTAATTGTTAGGGCAGGATTAGTCTCACTTGCAGGCTCTCCATTTGCTCCAACACTTAGCATTACAGTTATATCATTATTGGCTGTTACACCAGTTGATAATGATGCTGTATAAGTAATGATTCCATCATCTTCACTTGTTGACTCAGTAGCACTTAAGGTTACGGTTGTCGTATCTTCTTTATCGGTTACGGTTAATTCTCCGGCATTAACAA